>JACXTT010011492.1_pt1 | contig 11843 bp, 17 predicted proteins | sample 9270951 | NCBI WGS metagenome assembly JACXTT01 (sample SAMN15532306, study PRJNA645909) | rock metagenome | isolation source: weathered quartz diorite | place: Puerto Rico | collected 2017-06-21 | reverse complement strand
CAGGACTATTTGCTGACCAACCGGTACTCGCTCGCCGCCTACAGTTTAGCCCAGACGACCGTCGACCTTCAGAGGGTCCTCGGGCTCTCGCAACCCCCTCCTCCCTCAGCGGTGCGGGCCATCATGACAACAAAGCCCGAGAAGCTGGAGGCCACCTTCGACAGCATCACCAGGACCTTTGGCTCGTTTCCAAATTACCTGCGCAGTGGGTGCAGATTTCAGATTCCGACCTGGCAATGCTTCGCGAACGACTTCTGGAGCCGTAGGTTCCATGCCTGAGTCTTTTACTGTGCCCGGCTCTGGAGCTCGCGCCAGTCTACAACGGAGCCCGAGGGGTTGTCGCGGTCGTGCATCGCCTGAGACTGCCGGGCTCGCGCTTCCAACAGGACGGCTTCCTTCTTGCGGTGCGCCTTCCGCAGGGTTGCGGCGTAGTTTAGTAGACAGCCAGCCACGTCAGGATGTGCCGGGCCGAGCGAGCGCTCCCAGATGCCGATAGCCCGAAGATATTGCTTTTCGGCATCTCCATAGCGCCCTTCGAGGCTGTAAATCTGCGCCAGATTATTGAGCATTGCCGCCACATCGGGGTGCTCAGGTCCAAGGGTTTTTTCCTCGATGGCCAGCGCCCGGGAGTAAAGATTCTCGGCGTCCTTATACTCGTGGCGGTTGGTTTGGACGAGGGCGAGGTTGCTCAACACGGCAGCGACTTGGAAATGGTCCTTGCCGAGAGCCTTCTCGTAAATTCCGAGGGCGCGGTCGAATAGCCGTGCGGCGTCATCGAACCGGAGTTCGTTGTTGTACAGCACTCCGAGGTTGTTGCAGGCATTCGCTACTCGGGGATGTTCTGGTCCAAGCGCAGCTTCCAAAACCGGTATGACTTTGCCCAGAAGCTGCTCGGCCTTGTTGAACTGGTGCTGTGTGCGGTAGAGCTCGGCGAGCCTGACCATAGTGGCAGCGACGTCGGGGTGGCCGGTGCCTAGCTTCTTTTGCCGGATGGCCAGCACCAGCCGGTATGACTCTTGTGCTTCAGAGTAGCGGCCCAATGAATACTGGGGGAAACCGAGGTCATTAAGGGTTCCGGCTAGATCCAACTCGTTGGCAGGTATGGCTTTTCGACGGATGGCGAGGGATTGCGAGTAATAGGACTCCGCGTCCGGATATCGTCCCAACCGTAGTCGAATCCAGGCCAAAGTGTCGAGCGTGTCGGCGACAAAGGGGTGGTCCGGACCGAGTCCCAACTGATGGATTTCGAGCAATCTACGGCACAGGGCTTCCGCCTGGTCGAACCTGCTCTCGACTACGAAGAGGCGCGCTTGATTGAGCAGGATCGCGGCAAAGTCAAGATTCGCTTGGCGTTGCTGACAGATCTCCGACGCGGAGCGGTAAAGTGCTTCCGCGGCTGAGTACTCGCCGCGAATCTGCTTCATGACGGCCAGGTAGTTCATGCTCCTGGCAGTGGCAAGCGGGTCGGAAGATGATTGGGTCTGATCGAGGGCGGACTGGAAAGCCAACTCCGCCTCGGCATAACGTCCCTGTGCCTGTAACTGCTGGCCCAACGCGAGCAGCTGCCCCCAGCCCTTGTTGTCCGCAATCGCGATTTGCGAACCGGCAGAAGCAAAAATAGAAAACGCCAAGAAGACCGTTGGAGTGAGAGCGATGGACCGAACACCATTCGTTACTTGCGGTTCCACTGCCACTTCTACGCCTTACATAAACGTTACAATTTTAACAGTTTTATTTTCAATTTCGTTATAAATCTGTTCCAATGCCAAAGCTTTCAGGTCCAGGGGTACCCCCATCGAGCAGGCCTGGGAATTAACCTCGAATTTCCGCAACCTTTAATCGCATTGTGACGTTTGGTGCCGTATAGTCTCACCATGCTTCGTTATCGTGCTATCCCGCTGATTGCGGGCGTCATTTTCTGCACCTTTTCAGCCACTGTTTTCGCGCAGCCGAGTACCTTGGTAGTCAGCCGTGTACAGTACGCCGGCAACACCTTCGGGGACGTCACGTCGTTCCCGTTCATCTACTTCACCGACAGCGGTATCACCGGAATCCAGGGCAACATTTTCCTGGACCGTTACGTCGCCAATCCCGGATTTCCACTGATTGGAACTCTCCCGTTGACCGGGATCACGACCAGCTTCAGCTCTAAATCCGAGGCAGCGCTGATGCTTTCGGTCAATGGGCAGTACCTGACGTATATGGACCCTTATGCCAGAGGCCTTCAGCCCTGGTCACGTTCGGAAGGTAGTGGATCTCCTTCATCCTCAGGTGCTTGGCTTTGATGAGCGCGATTTCAACGCGCCCACGGTAGCAGCGGCCAGGGAAGCCAAAGTAGGGATATTCGTGGATCGGCAAACGCCACGAGACTGGCAGGATGCCATCGATCAGGGCGCCACCGGCATTCAGACTGATTACCCGGCGGAGCTCATTGCATACCTACGCTCAAAGAAACGCGGATCGAGCTCCGGTGCAAACCTGTCGAAGACGATTCGATCGGGTTGAAGTTCCCGATGCGACTAGGCGACATCGGCAACACCGGGTCCAGGCGATCCAATGCCTGGATTGCGGCCTTCTCATCCACGCAGAACACAGCGGCATGCTGGGGCGGCCTCAGATACAGACCAATGATGTCGGCCGCCTTGCGCTCGAAATCAGGATCATCGCTGGCCATGTGCGCCAGCCCTCGAGGTCAGAACCACTGATCTGGGATGAGTGGCGGCAGAGTCGCTACGCCCAGAGCCCTTCTTCGGCACTTGGTTTCTCCCCGCAAACTGTTTCAGATACCCCGTCCAGCGACGAACGTTCTCAGGGTCTGCGAGCCTTTCGTGCCACTGCCTGGCAAACTCCTCCATCTTCCTTTGCTGGCGCTTTTTCAATTGCCCGTCAACTGCTTTGCTGCCAGGCCAGCGCGCTATCATGGCCCGCACCGTTTCGCAGTCGTTGAAATCACCGAGCAGCGTTTGAACGGCTTTGATTTGATCCAGCCACGCATGGATCGTGGGTCCGTAAAGCGGCGTGAATAGCTCCAGCGTGTAACGGAACTTCTTCGATGCGATTCGAAATTGGTGCAACTTCTCTGGAGAGATGTTTGGTACCGCCACTTCGTCTCCACCTCGCAAGAAGTCTTTCGCCATCCGAGGCAGCATCCGCTGGGCCGTGGTCTCTATCGTCGTGCCGCAGAAGGTCTGGTGGTCTGCCACGTCAGGTGAGAGCCGAGCGCGCCATTTGGAAGACGATTTTCGAACGATCCATCGCCTCAGCGCCGTGATCAAATCCCGTTCAGCCTCTTTGCGCTGCGTCTGAGCTTTTGATCGCAGAGCTACGGCAAACTCTATGCGAGATTTCGCGAGAAGCCTCACAGCAATGTCGCAATTTCGCACGTCTCCCGCCAAAGCCATGATCTTTCCTAACCTCCGACGCACTTTCTTTACCTCTTTGGCGGGAAAACATGGTTTGAAAACAACGAGCGCCTGCGTAAGTCTCCGAATCGCAACTCTGAGTTCGTGAACCGCTTCCGGGTCGCGAGACCTAGTAGAGCGGCTGACCTGGAACGCCACCTGCCGCAGGAGCCGGTTGGCCTGGTCGATGGCGAACTGAGACGTCTCTTTTGCCACTACCATAATCGGAAATCTTGGATTGGGAATCGCCGCGACTTAACAGTATGTCCATCATTAATCGGCGGCAGGGAAACAGAGACGTATCCCTCGGTCAGAGGGCCGTATTGGGAGCCTCAATGAGGGCCGTTGCGCGAGGGACGAGACTGATGGTAGTAGAAGAACCGCCCACCGAAGGCACGCTCAGAGGGTCACGTTCCAAGGCCAGCGGATAGCTAATAGAAGATCGGACAGAGCGAAGAGGCTGGCTGGCTCCATGGCACGGTGCACAGGACTCCCGGAAGATCGGCAGGATCTGGGCTTCGAAGCTGGGCGGCTCCGAAAATAGCAGGCCCTAAAGCCAAAAGCTTCCACGACGACGGGCAGCGGGCGCATGGTCAACTTAAGGAAAAATCCATTTAAGGAAAAATCCATCACTTTGCGGGGTCCGACCTTCACGATCGGGCTGAAACAGTGCCCGATCAGGCCGCTCGGAACAAGAGGGCGGCAGCATATCCGAACGACGCGCCGAGCGTTGACCCCACTACGACGTCACTTAAGAAATGCATACCCAGCAGCACACGCGAGACGGCCACGCTGGCGGCGCAAAACAGGAGGACCGGCAGCGCGGCCGGATAGAAGGTGCCGAGCGAAAGCGCCATGGCGAAGGCCGTGATCGAGTGCCCGGACGGGAACGAGAACTGATCGGGCGGCAGCAGATTGGTCCAGCAATGGCGCTCGATGGCGCAAGGCCGCTTGCGGCCCACGGCGCGCTTCACTAACTCAAAAGTGAAAATGCCGGCGAGCACCGCAGTGGCCGCGGCTCCTAGCGCTCTGTACCCTGCTGGATCGTTCGAGGCCAGCACGCCAAGCCCGCAACTCCACCATAGCCAGCCGTCGCCCGCCCGCGAGGCCGCCAGCATCCATACGCGAATCCAGCGTGGCGGACGCCAGCGGTTCACGCGATGCATTAAGAAATAGTCGGGAGCCGTCAGGCTCGCGGCGGCCCTTGAAAGATTCATACTCCGGCCTCTGGAGAGCGCTGCGGCTCAACCCACCGGGGTACCGGCCGCCCGTGCGGCGCACAGGTTCGCGAGCCCAACGATATACGAACGCAAATTCGCGCGCGCAATTCGCCAGCGTAACCGCAGGAATAGCCACGGCCAAGGGCAACAGGAATAGCGTCCACGCCTTCTCGCGCATCATCCGGCAGCCAAGACCCCTTACGCCCGGGACAAATACCTGCTTGCAGCAGGCGACCAGGAGGACCGCATAATCGGTTTATACTACGGCCCTGTCTGGTTTATAGGGGCAAATTTCCTGCTGGTCGCCTGCTGCTCCCAGCAGAAACGGCAACGAGTAACCTCCCGCGGTAGTTTCATGCTATTTCTTTTGTCAGAAGCCCCAGGAGCTGAGCATGCCGATCAGCCAGAATCATCCGTTGCGGAGACTATTCGGTGAACTGGTCCGCCGCCGTTTTCAGGATGACGCGGGCATTGCGGAGTATGTCGCTGGTATCCTCGTTGATTTTGTCCATATCGATCATCTCTACCGGATTCGCAATGCCCGTGGGACGCGGCTGGAAGAAGTTGGCGAGATGCTGATCGAATCAAACCCGTTGTTTGAAGCCCGATCATTTGACCGCGAGCGCGCAGTACGCAAGCACATTGGAGACTACACGCTATTCCTTGCCGGGCTTTTCCCGGAGTACGTTGCTTCGCTGCCGCGACGGGGGCTGCGCCTCGACAGCATAATTGATTACGTCAAGGCTGGGAAGGAATCCTACCGCATCGTTTCCTACTTCGATCAGTTCGAATACCGGAACGATGCCCAGTTGTTTCGCCGGCTCTCTGACTCGTTCGAAATCAGCGTGTTCGGGCTCAATCTCGTCAAGCGGGACCTGGAGCGCGAGCAGCGAGAACGATACGAGCGTTGGAAGGAGCTGTTGAACTGACAGAAATGACAGACGACGAACGAGCGCGCCAACTGTGGGAGCTGGGAACTAAGCGCCTGAGCGAGGGCCAGGTCGAAGAGGCCGTCAAGTTGTTCGAGCAGAGTATCGCGGTCAAGCCGACGGCCGAAGGCCACACCTTTCGGGGATGGGCGCTTTCGCACCTAGGCCGCCTGGATGAAGCGATTGACGACTGCAAGCAGGCGATCCAGCTCGATCCGGATTTCGGGAATCCGTACAACGACATCGGCGTCTACCTGATGCAGAAGGGCCAGTTGGACGAGGCCATCGCCTGGCTCGAACAAGCCAAGCTCGCGAAGCGCTATGAACCCCGGCACTTTCCCTATTCCAATCTAGGCAGCATTTATGAGCGCAAAGGCCGTTGGCGGGAAGCGATGCGGGAATACAAGGAAGCTTTGCGCCTTGTGCCCCACCACCGGCCCGCGCTGATAGCGGTGGCGCGCCTGCGGGCGCAGATGAACTAAACAACCTATTTGCCTCTCCCTCACCCAAAAACAAAACCCGCCGGCCTCCCATCCAGGGTGGCTTGTTTCCGAGTGGCCTGATCCAGGCATGCCGGCCCGTTGCCCGCAGAGCGGATCACATGTCCGCGACTTCGCGTCCATATGAGTTCTTCTAATTTCCCTACAACCGGCTTTGGGAAATTTCCGCTTAGCTGTTGGGCAGATTCCACGGAAGCGTTACCTTGGAATTATGAAGATTATAGAAGATGGACGCCGCGAACACCACGTGAGTAATTCGGCCTGCCCAGCTTGCGACAGCCGGGATGGTCAGCATTGGCCGAAGCCTCACCGTGACGGCACCGTCGTCAAGGATTGTTTGGGTTTGGTTCACTGTGAAGAAGTACCGATGCCTGGCTCCCGCGGTGCCTCTTCTGTTGTTTACCGATGCGATGTATGCGGCGATTCGATTTGAACCGGGGTTGTTCTACTTGCAGCCCAGGGAGTCTGCCACAGGCCCGGTCTTAATATGGACGAAGCCCTCAAGCGCCAAGCCGTCTCCCGGCTCTCCCTCACCCAAAAATAAAAAGGCCCGAAGTCCAAGGTCCGATGACCAAGAACTTCAAGCCCCAACAAACCGAGTTTCAAGTTCCGGTTTACTCCCGGAAGCGCGGCACGGCCCAGTTCGAGTGGCGATCCCGAGCGCCGCGCGCGCTCAGCCACCCGCGGTTTGGCGACGGTACGACCATTGTACGTGCTCGCTGGAAATATGCTATGCCATGCTTATGTCTATCGGTAGAAGAAGGCTCATGGCGCTGGTTGCACTGGCAATACTCGCTGTGGGTCTCGCCGTAGCCCAAGCGAGCACAGTGGAATCGAGTGCCCGCCGTGAATTCCTGAAACGGTTGGTGGCCGCTGCGATCGAGCGGACGCATCACTCAGTGCGGTACGTTCCAGGGTACGTGAAGATTCCGTATCCGGGCGGAGACGTGCCTGCCGATACGGGTGTATGTACAGACGAGGTGATTCGCGCGTACCGCGCGGTCGGAGTGGATCTTCAGAGAGAGGTCCACGAAGACATGAAGCAGAGTTTTTCAGCGTATCCAGGCAGGTTGAGGTGGCTTTCCTGGCGTCTGGATGCGAACATCGACCACCGACGCGTGCCGAATCTAATGGTGTTTTTCTCGCGCAAAGGAGAAACGCTGGCGATCGCAAATCGAGCGGAAGATTACGCGCCCGGCGAATTAGTGACATGGGACCTGGGAGGAAATGTGCCGCACATTGGGATTGTGGTGGACCACAAATCGGGTGCAAGCGGACGTTACATGATTGTCCACAACATCGGGCAAGGTCCCAGGATGGAAGATGTTTTGTTCGACTGGAAAATCACCGGGCACTACCGTTACTTCGGACCGGGGGCCCGAAAAACACTAGGCCTTGTTCGTTAGCCTGGTCGAGCGTTGTTCGTTTCCAGCGCGGACCGCACACGCAGATTGCTCGAATGGGCGGGGCCGGCAACCAAACGATCCCAGTAACAGTGTGCGACCGCCGGACCGGGCACTTGGTCGTAACACGCGCTAACCGTTGATATGCCGACCCGGCGGGTTAGCAGACTACTGAAGCAGTCCTCAAAACGCCAAGCCGTCTCCCGCCTCTCCCTCACGCAAACATAAGACGCGTTTGGTTTGACGTTTCCGAAAGGCCGCTATTTGCCAAACGCCGACTTGCGCGAATGGCGCTCGGTCAATGCCGATTGGCCAATGGATATCGCCGCACGATGTGATCTGGGCGGCGGCGTGAGAGGCGGACTTCCCACCTTAGAACACCATCCCTAACACCCAGCCGGATGCCACGAAGAACAGGAACAGTGAAACGGCCAAGCGTTTGGAGACCTCGCGCCACAAGTAGATAGCCGGAATGATACTGTACGTGCCAAGCGTCATGGCAAACAGCATCACATACCCGGAGGGTACACCGTGCCGCTGAAGTTGCGCAGCGAACATAACGTCCAGCGCGATCGGAACAGGCATGAATACAGAGATCACGCTGACGAATGCCAGCCGCAGTGGTGTCACCGTGGACAGCAGCGACTCCCATGGAATAAGCACCAGCAGGGCCGCGGACACGACGCTGGCAAGAAGCATGAGTGTTATGGTGGGCTTGAGCAGCATCCAGACATGCTTGCCAAAAACTCTGGCGAGCTCGCTGAACACAGTGACAAACGTCTCTTTGCAGTCTTCAGGGAGCGGCAACGTGATGGAGCACGACTCTCCTTCGTCGCTGCCGGCAAACGCCCCAAGCGGCTTCTTGCGCTCCAGCAAACCGATCAAAGAGGGTACACCGACCAGAATCACAAACAGGAGTATGGCGTACTTGGTCAGACCCATGGCGAGCGGAAAGGCCATAAACGTCATCGTGACCACGACAGGGTTGAAATTGGGTGAACTGAAGAGGAAACCCAGGGTGGCTTCGACGCGCCCGTGACCGCGCGTCACGCCGCAAGCGACGGGAACCGCACAGTTGGCGCATACGCCCCCCGGCACACCGACCAAAGCGCCCTTCAGCGAATTCAGGTACAGATTCCTGCCAATCTTGAGTGGATAGTAGCGAAGAACTGTGTGGAGCAACGCGCCGAGCAGGATGCCAAAGGTCATACCGATCTTCATGCTGTCGAGCCAGTCAATGGTGGCGGCGAGAATGCGCCGCCATACGGGCGCACCAGTCGCCACCGTCATCACCTGGCTACTATAGGCCATGCTCGGCAAGGTCTGGCCGAGGTGTTCGGCTTTGTTTAACAGTTGCGGGTATCGCGATGTGGACCAGAATACGCCAAGCAAAACGATGGCAGCTCCGACCATGATTACTGGGCGCCAATGGCAGCGAAACGGTGCCACAGCGAAACGGGCGGTCGCGGTGCTCATGGTAACCCCTCAGGTTCCCAGCAAATCCTGCAGGCACTTGTCCCTTTGAAGTTTATCAAAAATCCAAAACACCAACCGCGCCGCAGCCTTCGATGTCAGGCGTTTCGGGAGGCTTGCGCGCCATTTGGAAGGCCAGTTGCGTCTTCGCTTTGCACTTCTTGAACGGCGGCCAAAAGGCAGGTACGTTCCCGGCATCCGACAATCGTCAATCAACACGAACTCCAGGGCTCAACGCAGGTAATCGGTCGCGGAATTAAGAACCAAAAGGTAGGCCCAGACCATTGCAGCTCCCGTTGTAGGTCCTATTGCACGCCTGCAACCCCTGCTGCAACAGGCAAAGACCGCAGCACGGCGCCAAAAAAACACCCAAACTCCGAGGCCCTCGAAAGTGCGAATCTATATGATGTATACCAGCCTGCAGCAGTGAATCAGAACGACTGCCCAGTCCAATACCCGCACTAAAACCCGCAGTACCAACAGACAACCACCCACGCCCACCGGCCAAATCTGTGACCCACATGACGTGACAAATCCGCGACCTTAGGTCTCGAATTTGTCATGACAAATCCGCGCCATACCACACCACAGGAATTGACGCACCACAACCCGCTTGTTACGCTTCGTACGCAAGAACATGACCAGCGCTAATCATTCCAGTCCATGCCCACAGCAACACTTCAAGCTGCAAACCCGACCTGCCCTCGGTGCCAGTCCAAGTACACGGTCAGAAAAGGAAAGCGGCGCAACCGACTGCGGGCGTTGCAAGTATTTCAATGCGGCGAATGCCTATCACGATTCACGGGCGACGCAGGCAAGAGTAAGACCTACCCACTGAAAGCCATCCTCGACGCAGTCTCCATGTACAATCTCGGGCACTCACTCACCGACGCCCAGCGAATTCTACGTCAACGCACACACCTGCAAATACCCGAGCGAACGATCCGAAGGTCCCGTCATCAGTAAGCTCGACGGCATCATGAAAGGTGTAGAGGCACTTCAGCAAGAGAACGTAGTCGGTGCGGAGCAACTCCGCCGCCATGACGATCAACTCAACAATCACGAACGCCGAATCAAAACCATTGAGCTTCAGCCGCAGCACTAACCATAATTCCAACGCACATGCTCATCCGCAAATGTGACATCTGCAAAAAGGAAATCAAGAAAGGCGATCAAGAGATTGTCGTCATGATGGGATGGCCCCAATTCTCGTTTTGCGCGCATTGCGGTAAGCCCATCATGGCGTTTGTCAAGAAACGCAAACTTCTTCCCGAACCAGACGCGAGCCGGTAACTCAGATCACGAAAAACTCGGCGTCGTTCTCGACTAGCGCTCCCCCAAACCGCAGAAGACATCCGAGACCGCCGCCCGGCGGTCATTTTTTTGACATCCCTTCCGAGCGACGCCTCGATGTGCTACCGTCAATCGCCGGAGGTGCAAAAATGCGCTTCGAGAAGTTCTCATTTGGTTCGATCGCATTGATGGCGTCACCCACAAGCACGACGTGGTGATCGATCGCGGAACAGTCCGCAAGCGCAAGAAAAAAGCGTCCAAGCAATTCCGCGACACTTTTGGACACACGCCGCTCTCCGTGGAGGAAAAGATTCCCTGGAAATGCCGCCGGCTCGTGATCGGCACCGGAACGGGCGCACTGCCGGTCATGAAAGAGGTCAAGCGTGAAGCCACGCGACGCAAAATAAAATTGCTTGTGCTTCCCACTGCCCAGGCGATCAAGACGTTGAAGCAGAACCCAAAGGAAACCAACGCCATCCTGCACGTGACCTGCTGAGAAGAGCCAGCGCGCTTTCTGACCGGCGCAACGTGCAGTTGTTCGCCGATGATTGAAATCCCGCGCTGCTATTCGATTTGCACCTCAACGTCGGTTCCGACGATGCGCACGGGGAAACTCTTCACATTGCGTTGCGCCGGCGGTGTGAGGACCGCGCCAGTTTTTACATTGAATCGGGAGCCATGCCACGGGCATATGACCTCATCCTCCGCCAACATGCCCTCCGACAGCGGTCCGCCTCGATGCGGGCACGTAGCCTCGATCGCCCAGTACTTCCCACCCAGATTGAAAATGGCGATCCGCTGCCCAACCGCCTCAACAAGCTTGCCCGCCTCTAAAGCCTCGAGTTCTTGCGTGGTCCCAACCTTTACAAAAAGGCCCATGGGCCCTCCTTCTCAGGTCAGCAGCAACGCGACCGCCCGGTGGGTCAGCCTCATCATAAGAAAACGCTCTGGTATTCTTCCTCAAGCTTCTGATGTTGTTCGCGTTCCAAATCACCCGAAGAAAGCGACAACACCTCCACGTGCTGCCCACGCTGGAGCCTCTGCAAAAGAATTTCTCGGCCGTTGCGGAAACGGACCGCATCGCGAAACTGATATTCAGTGGCGCTCAACTGCGCGAATGTCACCTCCTCGGCAGGACCGACTCCGGTCTCGCGTTGCAGGCTCTTCGAGATATCCTTCAACCGCAACCGAGCACCAGGTGGCACGCAGACGGCGGGAGTTTGTTTGGCGAACCACCGCTTCGATGCCGATGCGCACGGGGATGCCAGGCCAATGGAACCAGTGGGAAACCGGTGAACCACCAGCTCCTCACCTTCGACTGCGAGCCGGTTTGGAATTCCGGTCAACGAGTAATCACACATTTTTCCACCTCCTCAGAGCTAGCTGATCTTGATGCCACACAGACGGCCGGAAACGACCTTTGTGCAGCGATTCGCTTCCTGCGTCAGGACGTACTCGAGCGGGGTGCTTAGAGGACTTTCCAGAACTTGAGACCTGCTGTCCTTAAAAAAAACGCGTTGGCAGAATGCTACACCCATTCTCTGCGCTTCGCAAGCCGTCTCCGCCAGAGACGCCGGCCATGTCCGCACTGTTTTTTCGTTTGAGGATTTATCCCGTCGCACCC
>JACXTT010011491.1_pt1 | contig 11843 bp, 10 predicted proteins | sample 9270951 | NCBI WGS metagenome assembly JACXTT01 (sample SAMN15532306, study PRJNA645909) | rock metagenome | isolation source: weathered quartz diorite | place: Puerto Rico | collected 2017-06-21 | reverse complement strand
CCACGACCCGCTGGTCGCGACCACGCCGCGCATGCACGAGGTGCTCGCGCTCGTCGAGCGCGCCGCGCGCAGCGCCGCACCGGTGCTCATCGAGGGCGAGACCGGCACCGGGAAGGAGCTGCTCGCGCGCGCCGTCCACCGCCACGGGCCGCGCCCGCAGGCGCCCTTCCTCGCCCAGAACTGCGCGGCGCTCACCGAGTCGCTGCTCGAGAGCGAGCTCTTCGGGCACTGTCGGGGGGCGTTCACCGGCGCCGAGCGCGACCGCAGGGGCCTGTTCGAGGAGGCGGCCGACGGCACCGTCTTCCTCGACGAGATCGGCGAGGCGCCGCTCGCGGTGCAGGCGAAGCTCCTCCGCGTGCTCCAGCACGACGAGGTGAAGGCGGTCGGGGCGGACCGCTCGCGCCGGGTGCGCGCCCGGATCGTCGCCGCGACCAACCGGCCGCTCGACGCCGAGGTGCGCGCCGGACGGTTCCGCCCGGACCTCTACTATCGCCTGGCGGTGTTCCCGATCCGCGTCCCGCCGCTCCGCCACCGCATCGCCGACGTGCCCGTGCTCGCGCAGTCCTTCCTCCGCCGCTTCGAGGAGCGCGAGAGGCGCGAGACCGGCGGCTTCGAACCGGAGACGCTGCGCGCGCTCCAAGCGTACCCCTGGCCCGGCAACATCCGCGAGCTCGAGAACGAGGTGCATCGTCTCGTCCTCTGCATCCCACCCGGGCGGCGCATCGCCCGCGACCACTTGGCCCCGCGCATCCGCGAGACGGACCCCGTTCCCGACGAGCCGCTCGCTCGCATCCTCGCCCGCGTCGAGATCGCCCTCATCCGCCAACGTCTCCAGCAGAAGTCGACGAAGAGCGCGGCCGCGCGCAGCCTCGGCATCACGCGCGAGGCGCTGTACGCGAAGATGAAGCGCCTCGGAATGAGCGGGGTGTAGCGGGCGCGGCTGGTCGCGCGCCGGGTGGCTACTCCAGGAACGCGCCGCTCGGCGACTCGGAGACGAAGACGCCTTCGAGGTTCCGCGGGGAGACGCTGCGGCGGATGCGGGATTTGAAGGCGACCTTGCCCGCGGCGCTCATCGACGGGGGGGTGACGAGCACGCGGAAGACCGACGTGGGGACGTAGTTCGGCACCGTGTCTCCCGTCTTCGCGATGGTGTCGATCGGTCCGGCCTGGCGCCGGACGTACACGCCGTCGACGATGCCGGCCGGACCGGTCGAGCGCGCGTTGAACGCGACGTCGCGCGCCGCACTGATCGCGGGCGGGCTGAAGGTGCGGAAGGCGTTGCCGTTGCCGTCGAGGTCGCCGCGGATGACGAGCGCGAGGGCGGGGCTCGCCGGGCACGTACCCGGATCGCAGCGGTACACCGCGCTCGTCCCCCCGGGCCCCACCGTCGACGCGACGAAGGCGACCGCGCCGAGGTTCTCGATCGCCGGGCCGCCGACGAACCCTGCGTAGGTCGTCCCGCCCGGGTTGGGGAACGGCGCCGCCCCCTCGCCGACGAGCGCGATCGTCGTGGCCGACCCGGAGGTCGGCTTGCGGAACACGCCGTCGAGGGCGGTCTCGCCGTTGTTCGAGCAGTCGAGCTTGGTCAAGGCGCGGAACGCGATCCCGAAGGTGCTCGCCGCGAGCCCTTCGAAGGTGCAGAAGGCCCGCCCGGCGCGATCGGGGACGGGGTCGCCAGCGAGCAAGACCGTCTGCAGCGTGCCGGTGCCGCCGCTGCTGCAGTTCCCGTCACCCCCGGTGCAGCGGAAGAGGCCCTGCTTCGCGCCGCTGCCGGAGATCGTCGATTCGAACGCGACGTCGCCGGTGTCGGTGATGCTCGCGAACGAGAGCTTATCGAGGAGCCCCGTGCCCGGGGCCGGGACCGGATCGCCGACCAGGTCGACCTTGGTCGGGTCGCCGCGGAAGATCCCGTTCCGTCCGAATTCGATGCGCGAGCTCCACGCCACGGTGGCGGTGGCATTGATCGTCTCGGGGCCGAAACGCTGGAAGCGGCGGGCGGAGTCCGGCGAGGAGTCCTTCTCGCAGGCGACCGTCGTATCCGGACCTGCGTCCGGGTCGAGCTTGAAGATGCATCGCTTGCCCGGCGACCGGTCGTAGACCGCGACGTGCGCGCCGGGCGCGTCGCACACCACGGGCGGAGAGAACTTCCGGTAGAAGATGCCCGGCTGCGGCGTCTGCTCGCCCTTGAGCGCGACCTTCTTGACGGTGGCGCTCGCGAGCCCGATGCTCGAGACGAGCGCGATCCCGACCAGCGCGTAGCGTGTCGTCATCGTTCGACCCCCGGGTGTCGGTCTCGGTGCCTCGCTACGCTCGACCGTCGCGCATTGTCAAGACTGATTGCGTGCCGCCAGTGATCCGTTTTGCTGATCACCTCGCGCGCGGGTCATCTCGACCACCTCCCGCTCGAGCGCGCGGTCGACGAGCCGCGCGAGTGTCTCGGCCGGCGTCGCGATGTGGCAGCGGGCGCCGCCGTGGACGAGGCCGACGATACGGGCCCCCCCGTCGACGAGCGGCGCCCCGGAGTCGCCCGGCACGCCCTCGATGCTGGTGAAGAGCGCGTTCGGGAGCGCGGGGAGCGAGGGGCAGCGGCCGATCCGATCGAGGCGCGCCGACTGGAAGCGGGGATGCGACGGATTGCCCTCGAAGTAGAGGACCGTCCCCGGGATCTGAGCGCGCCGCACGACCGCGAGCGGCTCGACGCCGGCCGGCTCTTCGAGGAAGAGCACGGCCTGGTCGCTCGCGTCGTTGGTCGCCACCAGCCACGCCGTCCGCCGCTCCCCGGTCGAGAGACGGATGCGCAGCCGGTCGCCCTCGAGGCAGTGCTTCGCGGTCACGACGAGCTGCTGGCTCTCGGCGACGGCGCCGGCGCATCCCGTCGTCTCGATGACGACGCTCGCCGCCTGGAGCGAACGGCGAACCGCGAGATCGCCGCCCTGCGCCGGGCACACGAGCCCCACCACCCCGAGGGCCACCGCCAGAGCGAGCTCGACGTTCCTGCCGCGCGCCATGCCAGCCATTCTGCCGCGGTCAACGTTTCGACGGGAGGGGCGGCCTCCTATTCGCGCGCCGTCGCGGTGAGGGGCACGACCTCGTGGAAGCGCGTGTAGTCGATCCGCCGGCGTCCGTCGGCGAAGAGGATGTCCGCGAAGCGCGCGTTCCAGGCGATGTCCGCCGGCCGGTAGCGGTGGCGGGCGTGGACCGTCTGCGAGAAGTGTTCATCGAAGCCGAGCAGTGAGACGATGACCTCGGCATCGACCGCCGCGAGCGCCTCGGGGGTGGCGCCGTGGAGGGGGCTCGTCTCGGTGATCGGATGGATCGCCGTCCAGCTGAGGGCGAAGAGGGCGCTCCGCTGGCGTGCCAGCTCGAGGTCGTGGAAGCGCCGCATGCGCTCGCCCTCGGCCGTCGTCTCGTCCCGGGCGAGGACGACGTGCACCTGCGCCTCGACGATGGTGTTGCCGCGCTCGTTCGCCATCCTGAACATGAGGCTCGGAACGGTGTCGTACGGCGCGACCACCGCCCGCTGGCTGAACAGGACACGCGCCGTCGGGCGGGAGAACTTCGCGAACGCGAGCCCGGTGACCAGGGCGATACCGAGGAGGCCGACGAGCACCTCGACCGTGACGAGCACGTTGGCGTAGAGGGTCGCGGGCGTCAGCTTGCCGTAGCCGATCGTCCCCATGGTCTGGACGCTGAAGAAGAACGCGTCGGTCAACGATCCCGGCCGGGCATTCTCGATGCTGCCCGGGACTGCGAGATAGGCGAGCGCGAAGAGCGTGTTGATCGCGACGAAGGCGGCGGCGAGGATCGCGAGCAGGCGCTGCCACGAGGAGGCGAGCAGGTCGTGGTAGAGATCCGCGCCGAACCCGTGCACGGTCACCGATCCTAGCGTCCGGTCCCGGCCGCCGTCACGCGACGAGCGCGGACGCCGCCGCGAGCGTACGCGCCGCCTCCTCCACCAGCTCCTGCACGATGTCCCCGGCCGGCTGCACGCGCCGCACGAGCCCCGCGCTCTGGCCGGCGTAGTGCACGAGCGCCGCGAGGTCGCCGGTCATGCCGGGGAGCGGCGGAATCTCGCTGTAACGCGGCACCGGCGTGCCGTCGGGGAGCGCGGCGATCGTCTCCCCCTCGCCCGGACGGCGGCCCCTCGGCGGGCTCCCGGCCGCCTGCCACGCGTCCAGGGTGGGGTTCCGGAGCGTCCGGTGCGGCGCGTCCTCCCAGCCGACGTCGAAGAGCGTCGTGTGACGGGTGTCGGTCTCGGACGCGCGGAGGACGCGCTCGCGGTAGTCCGGGTGGACGAAGACCTCCTCGCTCGCGAGGAAGCGCGTGCCGAGCCACACACCGGAGGCCCCGAGCGCGAGCGCCGCTGCGACGCCCCGGCCGTCCGCCATCCCGCCGGCCGCGACCACCGGGATCGGCCGGACGGCGTCGACGACGCACGGCACGAGCGGCATCGTCGCCACCTCGCCCCAGACGTGGCCGCCCGCCTCCCAGCCCTGCGCCACGATCACGTCCGCGCCCGCGGCGACCGCGCGGCGCGCCTCCGCGGCGCTCCCGACCGTCTGCACGAGCGTCGCCCCCGCTTCGCGGATCGCGGCGACGTACGGCGAGGGATCACCCCAGAAGAGCGAGACGATGCGCGCTCCCTCCTCGAGACAGATCGCGAGCCGTTCATGCTGGTCCCAGGCCAGTGCCAGGTTGACGCCGAACGGCCGCGCCGTCAGGCGGCGCGTCTCGCGGATGAACTCGCGCATGAGATCGAACTGGAGCCAGCTGACGCCGAGCATCCCGAGACCGCCCGCGTTGGACACGGCGGCGGCGAGCGCCGGGACGGCGAGCGTGCCCATCGGCGCCTGCACGATTGGGGCGTCGATGCGGAGCAGCGCGCAGAGCGAGGTGCGGAGACGGGCGGGCATCGCCCGGGTCCGTGCGCTGGCGTCACCGCCTTGTCAAGACGGGGCGCTCCCGGCGGGGCGCGCCGTGAGCGAGCGCACCTCGCGCAGGATCGCGTCGAGACGCGTCGTCAACTCGTTGTGCCGGACGACGTCGGGCTCCGGCTTCTTCGCGAAGAACGAGATCGTGCCGCCGGGTTCGAGGATGGCGCGGTCGACGTCGGCGAGGGAGGCGAAGCCCTGCTTGTGGGCCGCGACCTCGAGCTCGGCGCGGGTGATGAGCTCCTTCCGCAGGCGGTCCTCCCGGATCTTGCCGTTCTCGATCAGGACGTCCGCGTCGCCCTCCACCAGCCGCTCGAGCCGCTCGTGGCCGTAGAGGAAGCGGACCACCAGGTAGTTGACGAAGATCAGCGTCGTCGCACCGACCAGCCCGCCGACGACCGAGTTGTCGTCGCCGATGATCGCGTTCTGGACCGTGTTGGAGAGCGTCAGCAGCACGACCAGGTCGAACGGGTTCAGCTGCGCGAGCTCGCGCTTGCCGGCGACGCGGACGAGCGCCACCAGCGCGAAGTACACGATCACCGCGCGCAGCACCTTCTCCAGGACCGGCAGGCCGAGGTGGAACATGTCGCTCCAGAGCTTCGCGTCCATGGCGGCCGTATAGTGCGGCCGCCGCGGCGCCCGCAACGCGCCCGGGCGTTGACTCGGCCGACGCGCGGTGTAGACGGTCGCCGGGATGAGCGAGCGGATCGCCCCGCCCTCCGCAGCCTGGCTGGCGCTCGAGGGACGCGCCTGGCTCGAGCTCGCCGCGATCCTGCCGGCGCTGCCGCTCCTCGCCCGAGCGCCCCGCGGCGATGGGCACCCGGTGCTCGTGCTGCCCGGCTGGCTCGCGAGCGACGTCTCGACGCGGCCGCTGCGCTGGTTCCTGCGCGACCGCGGCTATCACGTGCACGGGTGGAGGCTCGGGAGAAACCACGGCCCGAACGCCGACACCGTCGCTGGGCTCGGACGGCGTTTCCACGCCCTGCGCGAGCGCCACGCGGGCCGGAAACTCACGCTGCTCGGCTGGAGTCTCGGCGGCATCTACGCCCGCGAGCTCGCGCGCCACTTCCCGGACGACGTGCGGCAGGTCGTCACCCTCGCGAGCCCGTTCCGCGACGTCTCCGCGACCAGCGTGGCCCGCTTCCTCCGCCCTCCCGCCGGCCGGGGTCCCGACGAGCTCCACCGTCTCGCCGCCCCGCTTCCCGTCCCGGCGACGTCGATCTACAGCCGGAGCGACGGCATCGTCGCCTGGCAGAGCTGCCTCCTCGACGAGGGAGCGTTCAGCGAGAACATCGAGGTCCGCAGCAGCCACTGCGGGATGGGCCATCACCCGGGCGTCCTGCTCGTGATCGCCAACCGCCTCGCGCAGGCGGAAGGACGCTGGCAGCCCTACGCGCGCCGAGCGGACGCGGCGTAGAGGGTCTATTCAGCCGGCGCACCGCTCGAGCCAGCGTGCGAGGTCGGCAGCGGTCCGGCGGCGGAGCTCGGCGTTCAGCCGGAAGACCTCGAGCGCCTGGCGAAGGGCGCGCTTCGCCTCGGCGACCGGATGCTTGCGGAAGAAGGCGGCCATCTCGCGGGCATAGCGCGGCTCGCGCAGCGCGGGCGTCGCCTCGACCAGGCGGGAGATCATGAGCGGCGGCACGCGGCGGCGGATCGCGCTCCAGCGCCGCGTCATGAAGCGCCAGGTCTCGCCCCGTGCCACCGGATTCCCGAGCAACCGCATGAGCAGGAAGGCCACGTCCTGCGTGGGGATCTCGGGACCGAGGAGCGCAGCGAGCGTCCGTCCGATCGTCTCGCGCGTGCGGAACGAGGCGAGCGAGAGGAGGAAGCGCCGCCGCTCCTGCGGCGTCTGCGCGGCCGCGGCCACCTCGCGATAGCGGTCGTAGAGCGCCTCGTCGCCGGCGCGCGCCGCGAGCGAGACCACCGGGTCGGCGAGATTCGGCTCGAGCGACGCGCGGTCGGCGAGATAGGCGTCGAGACGGCGTCGTGCCTCGGCGAGGACGTCCGGCGCCTCCGCCACGCCGCCGACTAGGCGCACGATCGCGGCCCGCCGGAGCCGCGTCGGATCGTCCTCGCCGGGCGCCGCTTCCCAGCCGAGGCGCGCGAGTTGCGGCCCGAAGCGGACGGCGATCCAGTCCCGCAACCGTTGCTGCACCGGGCTCGCCGGCGCGGCGACCTGCTCGTCGATCACGTCGAGCGGCCCGGCGATGCCGTCGAGAACGTCGTAGTCGGTCTCCTCGCCGAGGGCGTGCACGACGTCGAGGAAGGCGGCGATCGATGCCTTGGCGCTCCGCACGAAGGCCCACTGGTCGCCGGCGAGCGCCAGTCGCTCGACCGGCGTGAGGGCGTCCGTCAAGTGCGCGAGGAGAGCGGTCCGCGCCGCCGGGTCGTGGGCGACGCGGTAGAACCCGCCGCCGTCGGCGTTGCCGAAGTACCACTCGAGCTTCGCGGCGTGCGGCAGCGTCACCAGCTGCGAGCCCTTGTCGACCAGCACGCGGGTCAGCGAGGGGCCATCGTGTGCCCCCCACTTGACTACGACGGGCACGGGCCAGCGGACACGGCGGCGTGCCGGCGGCGTGCGGGGGTCGGCGAAGAAGCGCTCCTGCCGCACGGCGAGCGTCGCCTCGTCGCGCCCGCGCGCCGGGCCGACCGAGACGAGCGGGAAGCCGGGCTGCGCGATCCACGCCTGCGCCACGCGCGCCACCTCCTTCCCAGACGCCTCTTCCAGCGCGCGCCAGAGATCGGCGGCCACCGTGTTTCCCTCGCGGTGGCGGCGCATGTAGAGGCGCACGCCGTCGCGGAACGCCTCCGGACCGAGGTAGTGCTCGATCATGCGCACCACGGCGGCGCCCTTCTCGTAGGTGATCGCGTCGAAGTTCTCGGTGGCTTCCGCGACGCTCCGCACCTCGGCGTAGATCGGGTGCGTGTTGGCGAGCGCGTCGAGGGCGAGCGCGCTGGCCCGGTCGTGCTCGAAACCCTGCCACATCCGCCACTCGGGCCGCCAGTCATCGACCACGCGGTAGGCCATCCAGGTGGCGAACGCCTCGTTCAGCCAGAGGTCGTCCCACCAGGCCATCGTGACGAGGTCGCCGTACCACATGTGAGCGAGCTCGTGGGCGATCACCTCCGCCGCTCGCTTGCGCTCGCCGAGCGAGGCGGTCTTCGGGTCGAGGAGGAGGAGCGTCTCGCGGAAGAAGACCGCGCCCGCGTTCTCCATCGCGCCCGCCTCGAAGTCCGGCACCGCGACGAGGTCGAGCTTCCCGTACGGGTACGGGATCGCGAAGTAGTCCTCGAGGCGGGCAAGCGCTTCGGCGGCGGCCTCGAGGCCGATCTCGGTCAGGTTCCCCTTGCCCGGCACGTGCCAGATGCGGATCGGCGTCGAGCCGAGCGTGCGCACCGGCGACGATTCGAGCGGGCCGACCGCGAGCGCGAGGAGATACGTCGAGAGGGGCGGCGTCGGCGCGAAGTAGACGATGCGCCCGCCGGGCGCCCGTTCCTCGCGCTCGACCGGACCGTTCGAGACCGCCGCCGCACCATCGGGCACCGTCACCGCGACGCGCAGGCGCGCTTTGAATGCCGGCTCGTCGAAGCAGGGAAGGATGCGCCGCGCGTCCGCGGCCTCGCACTGCGAGAACGCATACCGGCGACCGTTGGCGGCTGCGGCGTAGAGGCCGCGGAGGTGCTCGTTCAGCCGCCCGGCGAAACGCAGCACGAGCACCGCCTCCCCCGCCGGGAGCGGGCGCGCGAAGCGGAGCGTCGCGGTCTCGGCATCGCGGTCGAGGCGCACGCGGGCCGCGATCTCGTGGTCGTTGGCGCGCGCGACGGCGTGCTCGATGGCGAGGTCGGCGGCGTGGAGCACGATCTCCGAGCGCGCGCGGTCGAGCCCGAGCGCGATCCGCACGTCACCCCGGAACGTCCCCGCCTCCAGGTCCGGCTCGAGGTGGAGATCGTACTCGACTGGACGGACGTCCGTCGGCAAACGAAATCGTGAGGGACGCTTCGGCCTGCGCATCCGACCTCCGGGAGGGGTGCGCAGCCTCCTACCGGGCGATCGCCCGGCGTGCAATCGATTGGCGCGGCTGAGGACCTGGAGCTACGAGGCCCGCTGCACCTGCCAGGCCCCGTCGCGAATCAACTGCCGGCGCCGGCGCTGGTACTCGCGGTTGTACGCGCGTAGCCGTTCGAGGTTCCGGCGATAGTACTTGCGCTGGCGGCTGTTGTAGGCGTCCCGATTCGTGGCGCACCAGCGACGGAAGTATTCCCCGCGGCAGTCGCTGCACCAGCGGTCGAGACCGTCGGGGCTGGCGCTTCGGCGCCAGAAGGCGCCGAGCGGCTTGGTTCGCTTGCAGGCAGAGCAGCGCTTGGAACGTGGCATCGCGCGTCGAGCCTCCCGCGATCCGCAGAGCACACTGCGTGCCACGAGCCGTCGGCGCATCGAGGCCCGTCCACGGTGGTGTCCGGAGTTTTTTATGTCGCCGAATGTCGCGCTACCCGCATCGTGACAGGGGCATTCTGTCTCATCCCCCCTCCTGCTGAAGACCGGTGATCCGCCGACCGCTCGCCCGCTCCTGAACCGCGGCCCGGCGCCCGGTGGGCGCCGCTATGTGGGAGGAGGAGGGAGTCCATGGCCCGTCTCGTGCCGTCGCTGCTCGTCGCCCTGCTCGCCGCCGTATCGGCGGGTGGCGAGCCGATCCGTCCCGCTGCGCTCGGTCCGTGCACCATGCGCTTCACCTACGAGGCGCGCGTCACCCCACCCGTGGGCGCGCGCGAGGTCGAGGTCTGGCTCCCGCTGCCGCGCGAGGACGATCAGCGGGTCCTCGACGTGAGGCTCGCGGGCATCGCGCCTGCGACCATCGTCCGACTCTCTCCGTCGGGCGACCGAGCAGCCTACCTCCGCATCGCGGCACCAAAGGGCACGGTGACGCTCACGGAGACCGGAACCGTCGGGTGCACGGAGGTGCGCGCCGCGGCGGGAGTACTTCTTCGGCGATCTGTCCGGGAACCGCATCCTCTTCACGCGCCCGCGACTTCCTGCGCGAGCCCGACGGCAGCGGCAAGCGGCGCAACTACTTCATCTACCCGGTCGCGCGCGCCGACGGCGACGACGTGCCCGGCGTCGAGTGGACGTTCCGCTACGCCGACGTGCCGCGGGACGCCTCAGGAGCGACGGCGCCGACGGCGCGCGCGAGACGCGGTCCGTACAGGCGCAGGCAGTTCCCGCCGAGCAGCTTCGCGAGATGCCGGCGCGCGTACGGTCGCGTGCGCGCGACGTTCGGCACGCAGTCGCGCAGCACGCCGTCCCAGTGACCGTAGTCCCCGCTGAAACAGGCGAGGTCCTCGCCCATCTCGCCGAGCGCCTCGCGGAGATAGCCGGGCGCGGGGTCGTCCGGCTCGAAGCTCGCAAACACCTGGCCGCGGCGGAAGAAGTCGGTCGGATCGTGGGCGAGGTTCCGGTACTCGAAGACGAAGCCGTCGGCGTCGGGCGCGCGCCGTTCGCGCTCGGCGCGCGCCAGCACGTCGTACATCGCGCGCGCCTTGCCGAGGAGGTGCAAGCGGCCGTCCTTCCCGCCGCGCTCGCGCAGCATCTCGCGCGCGAACTCGGTCATCGAGACACGCACGTCGGGGTCGAAGTCGCGGATGCGCTTCTCCCAGTGCTCGTGAAAGGCGTGGATCAGGTCGGGAAGCCAGCCGCAGCCCGCTTCGAGGAAACCCATGCGCACCGTCGGGTGGCGGTCGAAGACCCCCTCGAAGACGCATGCCGCGAGCGCCATCTGCATCTGGTTCCGGTGGCCGAAGATGTGGGAGAGGATGAAGGTGTCGACCTGCTCGGCGACGCCCGACGGCAGGTACACGCCCGGCGAGCCGTGCACGCCGAGCGCCACGTCGAGCGCCGCCGCCGTCTCGAAGATGGGCGCGAAGTCGGGGTGGGAGACGTGCTTCGGCAGCCGGACCACGGGGAACGCCGACGGCGCCGCCGGATGCGGCACCGGCAGGCTCGGCGCGACGTGCACGCCCACCATGCCGAGTTCCTCGACGCAGCGGCGCATCTCGCGCACCGCCTCCCCGACGTCGGCGAGCGACACGAACCCGACCGGGAAGAGCCGGCCCGGGAACGCCCGGCAGTCGTCTGCGATGTAGTCGTTGTAGGCGCGCATGCAGGCGACCGCCAGGTCGCGGTCGAGGATCGTCTCGAAGCTGAGCGTCATCGAGCCGTAGATGACCTGCGCGTCGATCCCCTCGCGGTCCATGTGCTCGAGCCGGATGCGGTTGAAGACCGCGCCTATCGCCGTCTCGGGGTGGATCGCGGAGAAGGCCCCCTTGCCGGGCCCGTCGGGCTGCGGGAACACCCGTTCGAGGTCGTTCCGGCCGGTGGCCGGATCGCGGTCCCGGATGACGAGCCGCTGCTGGCCCCAGCGGTCGGTGCGCGACAAGAGCCGATCGCGGTACGGGGACTCCAAGTAGTCGAAGAAAACGACGGGATTCTCCATCTTGTGAGAATCCGCGTCGATGACGAGGAGGCCGTCGTACACGCGCGCGCCGCTACTTCTTCGCGTTCACCACCTGCATCTCCGTGAACTCGTCGTAGCCCCAGCGGCCGTTCTCGTAGCCGAGGCCGCTCCACTTGCAGCCGCCGAACGGGGCGTAGGGCGTGATGTCCATGTGGTGGTTCACCCAGCCGGTGCCGCACTCGAGCTCCTGCACGAGCTCCATCCCGCGCTTCACGTCGCGGGTCCAGAGCGAGCCACCGAGCCCGTAGTGCGTGCGGTTCGCCTGCTCGAGCGCGTCCTCGAGCCGGCTGTACTTGATGATCGGCAGGGCCGTCCCGAACTGCTCCTCGTCGACGAGCGTCATCCCGGCGCGCGCGTCGGTGACGATCGTCGGCGGATAGAAGTACGCCTTCGGATCGGGGCG
>JACXTT010011490.1_pt1 | contig 11843 bp, 9 predicted proteins | sample 9270951 | NCBI WGS metagenome assembly JACXTT01 (sample SAMN15532306, study PRJNA645909) | rock metagenome | isolation source: weathered quartz diorite | place: Puerto Rico | collected 2017-06-21 | reverse complement strand
TGACGATCTGTCCGGTTTTTCGGTCGACCGCGATGACCGACCATGTGGCAAGTGCTTGGGTATGAAGGGAGACGAGAAGAATAACGAGGAGAACGCTTTTTCTCATAGGGGCCTCGGGCGGTTAGCGGGGCATCTCATCGGGCCGCGACGATAACATGAAGAGGATCAGAGTTTCAACCGTGGCACCAGGAGCCGTGGCACCAGGAGCCTATGCTACCTCACCTTGAATTCATCAAGGTCACCCCTTAATATTCGCTGACTACACCCATGCAGCCCAACAAGATTTTAGAGAACGGCGACACTGCGCCAATAAGGGCCGGTGAAGAGCTCAACCTGCAAGCGCTTGAAGAGTATCTGCGTCAACATCTGCTTGAGTTGCTTCCCGGCGAACCCCTGGACCACGCAAGCATAGAAGTCGAGCAGTTTCCAGGCGGTCATTCCAACCTTACCTATCTTGTCAAGCTGGGGGGCCACGAGTTTGTCTTGCGGCGGCCGCCATTCGGTCCAGTTGCCCCCACCGCTCACGATATGCCGCGGGAATATAGACTGCTGGTCGCGGTTCATCCGTTATTTCCGCTCGCGCCTCGACCTTACTTGCTCTGCGAAGACACCTCGATCATCGGCGTGCCGTTTTACTTGATGGAACGAAGACGCGGATTGGTCATCCGGCGCGACACGCCCAAAGAGATTGGTGGCGATTTAGGTCTGAGGCGTCGAGTCAGCGAAGGGATGATCGACACCCTCGCGATGCTGCACGCGGTGGACATCTATTCTTCGGGACTCGTGAACATCGGTAAACCGATCGGGTTCGTCACTCGGCAAGTGAAGGGTTGGACCGAGAGGTGGCATCGTTCGAAGACAGGCGAGCTGCCCGAGATCGATCAAGTTATTCAATGGCTCTCCGACCGTATTCCTGCTGAGCCTGATCCGGAAGCAGGACGGCCAGCTACTTTGGTGCACAACGATTTCAAGCTCGACAACACGATGCTTGATCCGAATGACCCGGCGCGCGTGGTAGCGGTGCTTGACTGGGAGATGTGCACGGTCGGGGATCCGCTCATCGACCTGGGGATTTTTCTTTGCTACTGGGCGAAGAAGGAGGACCCCGAGGCGCGCCGGGAATCGATCAGCCCTGTAACCACCGAGCCGGGGTGGATTAGCAGACAAGACATCATCAAACGATACGCGGAAAAGACCGGGCGGGATCTTTCGGGTATAGCGTTCTATGAGGTGTTTGCCTTGTTTAAGGTGGCGGTTGTGCTTGAGCAGATTTATTTCCGCTATGCTCGAGGACAGACGCACGATGAGAGATTCAAGGAATTTGACAAACGGGTGTCAGGCCTTGCGCGCGCTGCGTGGGACCTGGCGGAAAAATCGGGAATTTAGGATTTCCGATTGGCGATTGCCGATTGCGTATTGAAGAAGATTCGACATCACCTTCAAACTAGCGATCCGCAATTGCCAATTCCCAATCGGCAATTCCGGGAGAGTGCTTGGGCTATATCTACTTGATACGGCATGCGCAGGCGGGTTCGCGCGACAACTACGACGTGCTTTCGGAACTCGGCCGCGAGCAGGCTCGACGGCTCGGCGAACACTTCGTTGAGCAAGGCATCGAGATTGGCGCGGTGTACGCGGGAGGCATGGAGCGTCAGCGTCACACCGCCGAAATAACTTGTGAGGTCATGGCGATCCGGGGCCTCGCCGTTCCGGACGTCGTAACCGACGAGCGGTGGAACGAATTCAGCTTGATTTCTGTCTATCGGGCAATCGCGAAACGGATGATCGAAGAAAACCCCGAGTTCGAACGTGACTACCGTGAGATGCAAGACGCGATTCGTCGCGATCCGCACACCACCGGAGGCGCGACCGGACGCTGCGATGCGGCGGTGGTACGGGCATGGATGGCCGCTCGCTACGATGAATACAAGGGCGAGGCATGGAGCGCGTTTCGCGAGAGAATTGAGGCATGCGGAATGAGACTGTCGAGCAACAATTCGGACAAAGCGATCGCGGTGTTTACGTCCGCCACCCCGGTTGCTATCCTGACTGCGAATGCGCTCGGGCTTAGCGACGAGAAGCTCCTGAGCATACTCGGCGTCATCTATAATTCCGGGTTCACGGTCTTGAGACCGCGCGAGGATGATCTCAGGCTGTTCACGTTCAACTCGACACCGCATCTTGGGGCATCGCAACGTACGCTCAGATGAGTTCCATAAGCTGAAAAGATGAGCGACGAACCCAACCGCGTCCGGTCCTTCGTCGAGGTGTGGGTTCGCCGTATGCTGACGATCACTGGCTGTATCCTGATATGGCTCCTGCTATTGTCGACGTTTCCGTGTCTTGTTATCGCCGGCGCGATTGTTGATTTGACGCGTGGCGGCGTGTGGGTAATCACGCGGTGCGTGGTCTTTTTTCCGTTTTACTTCTCCTGCGAGGTGCTCGGCATCATCGCGAGCTTCTTCATCTGGTTAGGCAGCGGCGTCTGGATGGGTGCGAACCGCGAGCGCTTTCTGGATTTGAACTTCACGTTGCAACGCTGGTGGGCGAGCGCACTGTGCCGAGGCGCCCAGCATATCTTTAGTATTCAAATCGAAGTGGAAGGCGCCGATGAGCTTCGCGACGGTCCGGTCATCGTGTTTCTTCGACACGCCAGCGTGGCTGATACTCTTCTGCCGGCGGTATTCATCGCAAACCCAAACGGCTTGAAGCTGCGCTACGTCCTGAAGCACCAGCTGCTTTGGGATCCGTGCTTGGACATAGTTGGGAACCGGCTGCCGAATTCCTTTGTGCGCAGAGGGTCCGGCGAGAGTTATCGGGTGCTCGAGTTGATGAAGGACCTCGGCCCCGGAGACGGGGTGATCGTGTATCCGGAAGGCACTCGCTTTAGTGACACAAAGCGCGAATTGATCATTGAGCAATTTGACCGCAAGGGTGACACCTACCTGAGCGAGAGAGCTCGAAGACTGAAGAACGTTCTACCGCCCCGCCTGGGCGGTCCTCTTAACTTGCTCGATTGCAACACAGCGGCCGATGCCGTGTTTTGCGCTCACTTCGGCTTTGATGGAGTTGTTGATCTGCGCGACTTCTTGAGAGGCTCGCTGGTTGGCCGGCTCGTAAAGGTTCGCTTCTGGCGAGTGCCGTTCGCGTTGATTCCAACGACCCGCAATTCACGAAAAGAGTGGCTGTTCGAGAATTGGAGCCGGGTTGATGAATGGGTCGGCCACCAGAAGGCAAGGGAAACAGCATCGCTCGCGGATTGACACGGAGTCTCATAGGTCAAATCAGTCCTATAGGTCCTATCGGTGACATAGGTCATGATATCTGGAGAAGAGAATTTGGAACACACTACCACGATTCTAATGACGACGTTCGGTACGACGCTGGCGATGATGCTTCTATTGTGGCTTGTTAGCCTGGCGAAGAAGAACGCAAGCATCGTTGACGTCTTCTGGGGCGCCGGCTTCGCCCTGATCGCCATCATCTCGTTTACTCTGACCGACGGCTACGCTGCGCGTAAGCTGTTGATCACCGCGTTGGCGGCGATCTGGGGGTTGCGTCTCGCCAGCTATATCGGGTGGCGAAACGCCGGTAAGGTTGAGGACTTCCGCTATCAAGCTATGCGCAAGCGTAACGGCGACCGGTTCGCGGTCGTCAGCCTGTACACTGTCTTCGGTCTTCAAGGCGTGTTGATGTGGGTGATCTCTCTGCCTCTCCAATTTGCGCAGCTTTCTCGAGAACCCGCTCGTCTCACCTGGCTGGATTTTCTCGGCACCGGTTTGTGGCTCATCGGGTTGACCTTTGAAGCCTTCGGCGACTTGCAGCTCGCACGATTCAAGGCGGACTCGTCTAACAAGGGTAAGGTGATGGATCGAGGCTTGTGGGCCTACACGCGGCACCCTAACTATTTCGGCGACGCGCTTCTGTGGTGGGGATTCTTTTTGATTGCGTTGGCAACTCCGCGCGGGTGGTGGACGGTGATCAGTCCGATGCTTATGACTACGTTGCTGATGAAAGTCTCAGGAGTCGCGCTTCTGGAAAAGACCCTGGTGAAGACCAGGCCCGAATATCAAAACTACGTTCGCCGCACCAGCGCCTTCTTCCCATTGCCTCCAAAGCGATAAGGACGAACATTGCAATGGGAACGAGGCATGCATATACTATCGCGCAGTTCGTAGTCCGGCCTTCAGGCGGAAGTTTGTAGATTGGATCCTCAGGCTGAAAAAGACACTACGAACTTCCGCGTGAAGGCCGAACTACGAACTTTTTCTTTAGGAGATTCAAATGACGAATGAAAAGAACCTCTCACGCCGGCTCTTTCTGAGCAGCGCTGCCGTTGGCGTGGTTGGTGGCACCGCGTTGTTTACGCCGGGCGTCTTTGCTGAGCAGTTGATGCAGACGCCGACGCAAGAGGAGGGTCCGTTCTACCCGGACAAGCTACCTCTCGACACCGACAACGATTTGCTGATCATCAACGATTCCATCACACCAGCGGTCGGAGCAGTTACTCATTTGAGCGGGCGCATTCTCGATCGGCGCGGCGACCCGGTCAGAAACGCGATCGTGGAGATCTGGCAGGTTGACAACAACGCTGCCTACCTCCACACCAAGAGCGACAACTACGCCAAGCGAGACCGTAACTTTCAAGGCTTTGGTCGGTTTGTGACAAGCTCGACAGGCGATTACTACTTTCGCACCATCAAGCCGGTGCTGTACCCGGGCCGTCTGGCCCCGCATATCCATTTTGCGGTCAAGGTGAGGGGTCGCGACAGGTTCACGACGCAGTGTTACATCAAAGGACATCCGGGAAACCAGACCGACTTTGTGATCAAGTCGATCAAAGATCCGAAGGCGCGTGAGTTGGTGATTGCCGAATTCACGCCGATCAAATCATCGCGCATCGGTGAGCTTGCGGCAAAATTCGATATAGTGCTTGGCTACACGAGCGAAGCGTAGGCGCAGCTTGAGCCTCCGTGCAGAGGGCATCCAGGTGCTACGGCGCTCGGAGTACTTTCTTCGAGCGCCACTGAAATCCATTAGGGATCTAGCCCGCTCAGTTCGCTACTCCGCCTTGCGTCCGGCCGCGTCTCCGGGATGATATACACGCTTACTGTTAGCCTTGATCTCCGGCAGCATGAACCAGGCCGGTTTGAACTGCTTCCTCGAGTAGAGCTGCGCCTGGTCGAAGTTGTAAGGCGACTTAGAGTCGGCGCTCTCGCCGAACACCAACAACGAGCGGGCCTGAACCTTCGGACCGAATTCCACCACACTCACGAATGAAGTGCCGGCCACTCCGTAGCGGCGTTTCTGACCCTTCTCTGGACGAGCGTAGAAATTGTTCACGATGCCCACAGGACCCGGCGCGCCTGCGATCGGCAAGCTCATCTTCTCATCACTGAAGCTCTCAAGTTCGCCGCCCGATTGAATTCGCTGCAACCGGTTCACCTCGCCCCACGCCACCCGCCAGGCCCCAAAGTCGCGATTCAAATCAGCGGTCACCTCTTCAAGCGCGCGAATCTTTAACCAGTCGTCCTTAACCCTCTGAGCCTGGAGCCTGCCCATCCGCTCGAACCAGAGCGCGAACAGGGTCATTGGTTTCGAGTCGATTGTGCTGACATGGTCCCACGCATTCAACTCGGCGATGACGTCCGCGAGCTTCGCGGCGCGCGATGCATCCGCCGTTTTCAGCTTCTCCCACTCCTCCGCAAGCTGCGGTATCAGAGTCTCAGACTCGAGCACGGTGGTGTCGAATCCTGCACGAGCCCACTCTTCAAACGAGAACTTCTGGTGGGTCGACAAGATTCGCCTGGAGATTCGTGCCCGGGCGTTGTCCGACTCGTGGGTCATGTAGTTCGGGAAGCTCTCCTTCACCGGATTGCCCTCGGCGGTCGTTGTGAATGGTGTCTGATTGCAGTTTTGCATGAAGCCGGTCTTTGGGTTGGTTAACTGCGGGAGTTCGTCAAAGCTGTGAAACCCCTGCCACTCGGCTGCCGGGTTGCTTCCGTCAACCGGCTTCGTCCAATCGAACTGAGTTGAGCGCTTTGGCACCGCTCCGTTGTAGATATAAAAAATGTTCCCATCCCGGTCGGCGTACATGGCGTTGAACATCGGAATCGCACATTTCGCCATCGCCGCTTTGAACTCGGCCATCGATTTCGATTTGGTCATCTGGTACCACTCGTCGACCCAGCCGCCTTCTTCGAGCCTCGCCAGCTTGATCGCCAGCGGTTTGCCTTCGCGGACGGTGACGATCGGGCCGTGATGAGTCTTGCGGAATTTGAAGGCCTTCGGCTCGATCCCTTGCCCGGTCTTCACTGCGATCTTGTCAGTCCATTCAGTGGCCGTTCGCGTTCCGTCGCCGTAACGATAGGCAAGCGGGTTCTTGGCATCGTCGAACTTTTCGATAAACAGATCGACGATGTCGGGATCGTTCACCGTATGACTCCAGCCTAGATACTCGTTATGCCCGAGTGTCGGACAGGGCGAGCCGAAGAAGGACGCGCCGCTCATGTCCCAGCCCTCATCGCTGTGTACGTGGCCCTCGTACCATTGACCAGGCCCGAAGAACGGCTGATGTGGATTGATGAACAACATCGCATGATTGCCGGTGCTTCTCGAGGGCGTGACGGTCCACATATTCGAGCCGACGATCGGTTCTTCTTCAGGTTCCTCGAGTCCGTTAAGCGGAATGTTCAGCGAAACGCTGCTCGATGCGGCGGCTCCCGCTGCGTCGAGCGCTTTCACAGCAGTCTTAATCTCGTCGACCTTCACGCCCGACTTACCGAAGATGAATAGCTGGTAGATCGAGAACCGGCTGAATGCATACTGGTACCAAGGCTCGAAGTGAGTGAGGAGCCGCGGCTTAACCTGCGGATTGTGCGCCAAAAAATAGTTGAGCCCGTCGGCCAGAGCATCGGCCAGTTCTCTCGCACGGCCGGTCGTGCGGTCATACTCCGCTTTGCCGAGCCGCGGAATCTCCAGGACGCGGTTGAGCATGTCATCGGCCAATGTGCGTTCGCCGTAGACTTCCGAGGCGCGTCCAAGTGCGCGGATGTAGCTGTCTTCGATCTGCCAGAAGTTGTCTTCGGCTTGCGAATAGATGTATCCGAACACACAGCTCGCGTCCGTTGGCCCGTAGACGTGCGGTACGCCATAGCTGTCGCGGTAAATCGTCACCGATCGCGCGATCCGCTCTGCTCTGGCCTCGGCAGATGAAGCCTTTCTAAGTGAGTACCCCACCCGCGGGAACGCCGCCGCCCCGGCGACCAGCATCAAGGCGACGAGCACCGCGCTCAGGGGCCGTGACCTGCGTGGATTGATTTGGTTCGAAAGGTTGGATCGCCGTCGCGCGTTCCTAGACATAAAGCCTCCTTCACTCGGCTGTTCCAAATGTAGTGAGCCGCACAGTAACGTACTCGCGCCTCCGGTCGCCTGAAGGCCGCCAGTGCTTATCTCAGGATGGCCGCATTCTACAATTCGTTGTGTAAGCGTGCAAGCAGCAGTTAGATCGCGGGAGGCTCTCCGCTGATCTCCCGAACCCCTCTTTCTCGTTGCGTTTGCGCAGGCATTCCGACTAGACTTCTGGCGAATCAACGACAGTGAGCCGCCAGCATTAACGCGGGCGGAACAAGCGATGCGATCAGTCCAGATTTCTGTTTGGTGGTTCGTCCGAGGTTAGACATGTCATCCGTACTCTTTCAGAACGGTTTGAACAGCGCGGCCTATGTGATCGCCCTTATCGTCCTTATTCTGGCGATAGCGCTGGGGATTCTCCTGTTTGTTCGCTCGAGCGCACAGCGGCGGGAACGAGAGGGACGAGTGCGCGAGCGGATGTTGGAGATGGAACGCGAGGCTCAGTTTGCCGGGGCCGCCGATCGTGTTCCGATCTCTAGGAGCCCCTGGGTGGTGGCACGAGAGGTTGAGAGGCTGCTTCGAGACTATTTGTCGATCCCTGTGCTGGCCGTGTATGCAGGATGCGGGACAAACGCGGCTTTGTCGGATGTTCTTCGCACTGAAGGCACGGACGCGATTGTTGCACCGGGCGCGGGGTTACCTGTTTCGATATCTGGATCGTTGGTTGCGGACTACCCCCGTCCCACATTTGTGAGGCTCGCGTTATTTGCAGATCAAGAGCCAGGGGACCCACCGGTTGCTGAGAAACCGGTGGCTGGGCAAAATCTAACGCCGGTCGAGGAATACTCGAGTGCTGAAAAGGTCGAGAGCGCTGAAAAGGTCGACGAACTCGCGGCTGCGCAGTCTGATCAGCACCAGGAAAAGACCGATGACGCCGAAACCGAGGATAGGCAGACGGAGATCGAGAGCGTTGATCCGGTGTCAACCAGTCCAGGCGTTGATCTCGCGATGCTCCTTCCGTGGCGTGGGCCATTCGAGTGGAACGGAGTGATCGTCGTATCCGCGTCTCCCGGAATCACGCCTGAAGTACTTGAGCCTTACCGAGAGCCACTGGCGCGCTTGACCGACCGGGTAGCAGTCGCGCTTGAGTTTGAGCGCAGTGACGCGGCGAGTGAAGCGTCCGACCAGCGCGCCGCGCGCACGACTGACTTTTCGCGCTCGCTGATTTCATGTTTGGACGAGGCATCACCGCTAGAGGCGATCGTGCGTGAAGTGGCGCGACTCGTGAGAAGCGATAGCGCGGCGTTGTGGCGCGTTGACGAAGCGAGCGGGATGGTCAGAATGGTCGCTGCTCACGGATTGAGATCGCCTGAGTTCTTGCCGTTGCCGGTAGGGCAGGGGCTTGCCGGCAGTGTAGCCGAGAGTGGGCGAGTACTCGCCATCGAGGAGGCGCCCGCCGATCCTCGCTGCATTTTTCCACGTGAGGCTCGCGAGAGCGGCATCGTCTCTTATCTGGCTGCGCCTCTGGCGGCAAATAACAAGGCGCTTGGGGTGATTGAAGTCCATTGTTCCAACCGCCGCCCATGGACCGATGGCGACCAGCAGTCGATCGAATCAGCTGCCACGATCATCGCTGAACTAGTAAAGAGCACGGACTCCCGCGGCAACCGGCTTCGGGTCGAGGGCGCATATCTGGGCTTGTCTGAGTCGCTTCAACAGCTGCGCTCTGCTGACGAGGTGAAGGAAGCCGTAGTTGAAGTACTGGGTCATGCGCTCGCGGCATCGCGGGTGATCGTAGTTGAGTTCAACGATCAGAATCGGCCCGAGGCGGTCAAGCACGAGTACCGGCAGTCGGCGGTGAAGTCGGCTCTGGGAGCCACTTTTGGGGAGGCCCTTGCTGCTGGAGTGGCTTCCGCAAACGTTGGAGGACAACCGATCGCGATCTCGGATTCGCACCAGCAATCGTTGGTGGGCGCGAAAACGGCCAACGATCTGGGGGTGCTCTCAGAGCTCGCGGCGCCGATGAGAGTCGAGGGCAAAACAAAAGCCATCGTGTATGTCCATCAATGCGATCGGGTCAGGGAATGGGAGCACGACGAAATCGAATTTGCGGAACGAGTGGTGCGGCAGTTATCCCTTTCCCTGTCGAATCTGACCTCGCTGCAGGACACGGCCAACGAGGCCGAGCAGGCCCGCGAAGAGGCGCGTCGAGCGGTTGAAATCAGCAATGATGCTCCCCAGCGAATAGAGGAGCTCGAGAAAAAACTAGAAACGGTCGAGCGGGCGCTCGCGCAATCAAAGAGCATGGAACAGCAGGCTCGAGGGATGCTTGGAAAAACCTCGGGGTTCGAAGCAAAAGCGCGCGCCGAAGCTGAAGGCTCGCGCCAGGCTGAGACCGAGGTAAGGAAACAGCTCGAGCACCTTCAAGAACAGCACAAACAGACTCAAGGCTCCGCACAGCAGTTGCTCGAAATCAACAGACTCAAGAGCGAGTTCATCGTTAATGCCGGACGCGAAATGGAAGCATCGCTGCAATCAGTCTTGGGATTAGCGGAGTTACTTGAACGGGGTTCTTACGGCAGCCTGACGGCTGAGCAGCGCGAAGTCGTGCATGGAATCTACGGTTGGGCTCGCCGGATCAAGAGCGATATCGACTGGCTTGTTGAGTACGGGTCGGCTCGATCGAGACGGCTCGAATCGAGCGGCGGCAGCTAGTGCGACAGGTGTTTAGGTTGACTTGCCGCTCGGCTAAACTGTTTCGCCTCGGGTAACCGCGCGAATGCAACATTCCTGGATAGAGGTAAACCATGAAAACAAGAGTTTCCCTGTTGATAACGGTTCTTGGTGCGTCGTTTTGCGCAGCGGGAGTATCGGCGCAGAATCAGTCGGACGCGCCCAGGGTGCTGTGGATCTATCGCGAAGAAGCAAAACCCGCGCGCGGCGCCGCTCACGCAAGAGTGGAACAGGGTTTAGCGCAGCACTGGGCGAAGAACAACGTGGGTCCCTTTCTGGCAGTGGAATCGGTGTCGGGTAACGCGAACGAAGTGATGTTCTTGTCGGCCTATGGTTCACTTGCGGAATTTGAGAAGGACTATCAGGCCTTCGGCAGGGCGGCGAACGGCCCTGAGTACGACGCGCTCGAACTACAGGAAGCCGAACTGGTCAACAAGCAGCGTTCGATGGTGGCGATGCTTCGTCCCGACTTGAGCTATCATCCCGAGCGACTGCTGAGCGTTCTACCGCAATCCCGGTACTTCAACATCGAAACTTTTCGTGTGCGGCTTGGACATGACGCCGACTTCGCAGCCGGCGGAAAGCTGTTCGTCAGCGCGTTTGAGAAGTTGAAACGCGAACAGCCCTATGTAATGTACCAGGTGACAATGGGCGCGCTCGAGGGGACCTACTTGCTCGTTTCCCCGATGAAATCTCTAAAAGAGATTGACGACGAGTTCGCAAATGAAGGCGCATTGGTTCAGGCGATGGGCGAGGAGAACATGAAGAACCTGATGAAGACCACCGGCGACGTTTTCATCAGCATGGAGTCTAACGTATACGCTTTCAATCCCAATATGAGCAATGTGCCTAAGGAGGTTGTAGCGGCCGATCCGAAGTTCTGGACGCCAAAGCCCCTTGCCAAACGCGTGCCGGTAACAAAAAAAGACGCTTCGAAGCAGTAACATCAAGGTGACGCCTAAAAAGTATTTTTGAGGTTACTAGTGAAGATAACCGTCTTTTATGTAGGAACAAGCTTGCTTGCGCCGCTCCAGCGGGCTGAACACGAGATCAATGCTCGTCACAATCTCGGTCTGCAGGTCGCGACCTACAATTGCGGCTCGCCGCTCAGCGGCGTTGAATGGCAGGCCGCTGAAAACGACGTTCGCGTTAGCGATCTCGCATTTGTCATTCACGTTACCGAGGGCGAGAACGCCGCTCGAATCGTGTCAGCGCTCCAACGCCATCAACAACGCCACTACGCGGTGATCTCGTTCAACTGCATGCCTGACCTCATGCGTTGCACGCGCATGCGCAAGCTCGATTTTGCCAAACTGATCAAGCCGCGCGGGTCGCGCGATCAAGCCGAAGAGACCTCTGCACCGGGTATTGCCAGGAAGCTCGGCATGTGGATGAGCGATTTTGTAAAAGGTCGCACCTCGTCTGGCGCACAATCTGCTGGAAAGCGCGGAGGGCCGCCAGCAAAGGCCGACCAGTATGTCAAGCTGATCGGCCACCTCCCCGGGATTCTGAAGTACGTGCCGGACGCTGGCAAGCTTGGCGATATCTAGAACTACCTTCTGTTGTTCGGTTACTTCCTTCAACCGACCCCAGACAACATTCGCTCGATGCTGCTACATGCGATCAAGCACTACGTACCTGGAGATCATCGCTCCATCAAAGTCGAACCGGCGGAGGCGCTGCCGGTAGTCGGCATCTATCACCCGGACGCGCCAAACCTGTTTGAAACCTTTGAGGAGTATCAAAAGTGGTATCGG
>JACXTT010011489.1_pt1 | contig 11844 bp, 9 predicted proteins | sample 9270951 | NCBI WGS metagenome assembly JACXTT01 (sample SAMN15532306, study PRJNA645909) | rock metagenome | isolation source: weathered quartz diorite | place: Puerto Rico | collected 2017-06-21 | reverse complement strand
TCATCGCGCTCGCGACCCGGCTCGAACTGGACCTCTCCAGGACCCGCGACCACGACAGCGAAGAGCCCGAGGACTGAACCGATTGCACGCAATGCGCCTGGCACCTTTGCGCGCAGGCGCCTATCATTCTCCGAAACGACGAGGGGGAGATATGAAACCAGAACGAGAACGCATCGGGGCGACGGTTCGTCTGCTGGTTGCAGCGGGGCTGCTCGCCAGCGCGGGTCTGCTGCACGCCGCCGCCGACTATTGCTGCGTGTGCAAGGGGCAAACGACGGGGAAAACCATTAACGCACCGAGCGGGACCATCGCGTTGGGTCAGTGCTCCCTGGAGTGCGGCAACTTCACGAAACCCGCTCCCGGCAAGTGCGCAGAGGCGGCGCCGACGGCAGCACCGACACCCGCCGCCGCACCGACACCGCCTGCTGGCGGCAGCGTGGTGCTGACTTATCGATCCGCGGACTGTACGGGCGATCCGATTCGCGTGACGGCTTCCACTGCGCGCGTCGGACAATCGGGCGTTCTCTCCTTTCAAATGGAGTCGGGTGCCTCCGCCAGCGTGTGGGAAAAAGCCGACTATGCCGGCCGCGGCACCGCGCCGGTCGGACCGTCGCTGTGCGTTTCCCCGGGTTTCGAGATCCAGAGCATCCGGCTCCAGTAGCTGCGCAGTACGGCTGCGCCACCTGGCGGGCACTTGGCGCTTGCGACCGGGTCGCTTCACTGGCCGATACCGCCTTGGCCGCGAAGAATCAGCAGATCCAGGACGACATTCAGAAGCCAGTGAGAGAGAACGACCGGCCAGATTGAGCGGACCGCCCACGCCGTGGCTCCTGCGGCAATGCCCCACGCGAGCGTGCCCCAAAGTTCCGGAAGCGGTTTGCCCAGGTGCCACGCCGTGTAGGACAGCATCTGGATGAGGAGCGCGTACTTGCCGAAGAAATATAGCGCGGGACCGCCGCCGCCCGCGGATCGCACGTCGCCGCTGCGGATGGACTCGAGTCCAAACAGGAGATAACCGCGGAAGATGAACTCGATAGCAATGAAGAACGGCAAGTACGTCAGTTCATAAAGCGCGAACTCGAGCCCGTTGGCGAAGGGCCGGTAAAACGGGTATTCCATGCGCATCGAGGGATCCTGCGCTCCAAGGTAGAACACCGGCAGACTGAGCGCGGTGAGGGTCAGGAAGGTCCACACCGCCAGGCGGCGGCGACCCTTGGGCGGGAGCCCCAGGCCGTAGCTCTCCCAGCGATCGTGATAGACGAAGCGGATCAGCAGCATCGGGACGACCACGACCAGAACGGCGCCTCCTGCGAACGAGATCAACTCGTTATCCCAAGGTATTCCAGGAATCAGTTGCGGGCGGTTGCCGATGTCGACGCCAGGCCCGCGATAGCCCGGCAGGATCAACTTGAGGAGCTCGAGGTTGCCGTGGTAGCCCCAGACCATGAGCAAGATGAAAGCCGAAGCGAGGATCTGCCCGGGTTTTTCGCGCAACACGCTGATGGCGGAATGAACCACGAGCTTGAGAACGGTGATGTAGTCCGGTTCCGAGAGCTCGACCGGGTCGAAGTCCTGCTGCATGCGTTTGGTCACCGAATCGGGTTCAGGGCTCATAGGTCATCCCAGTCGTAGTCGCCGCTTGTACAGCGCCAGCATGATCCAGTTCACCAGCACCACGAAAATGCCTCCGGCAAGCCCTAGAACTGCCGAGCGCAGCCACGGGTTCGTGATGCCGAACGGCCAACCCGGCCGGAAGGTCCAGGCCTGAAACAGCGTCACGTTCAGCACTTCGGCTGTTCCAGCCAGGACGGTGCCGGCGGCGAATTGGACCAGGCCGGATTTCAGGCGGAGCAGCAGCGCAACGCCTCCGAGGGCGAAACCGAACGCGCCGAACACCACGACCGCGACGAGCCAGCCGGGATGGAACGTGTAATAGCCTCCCACGTGCGACATGAGCTCGATCAGCGCTCCCAGTGCGGAGGCGACCGTAAAGTACTTCAGCCAGATGGCTTCCTCGAGAGGCATCGCTCGCAGCTGCTCTTCGCAGACGCGCCATGCTTTGGTCGTCCGACGCATTCCGTCCAGGAGGTTGTGGCTCGGACTCCAGCCGAAATCGCGCTTCGCGGCGGAGGATGTGGCAACCCAAAAGCGCTGCGAGACTTCGCGCGCCTTGTCGCGCGTCAGGGCCGGTCGCTCCCGTGTGAAACGCGAGGTGAACTCTGCCAGAGGAGCCGATAGCTGCAGAGCAGCGACAGGAATGGGTACAAGCAGTCCTCGGGAGCGGTCCATGGCGTGCGCAATCGTGCGGACCGCCTGGCGAGTCGTGACGACTTCGTCGTGATTGAGAAAATACACCCGCCCGATCGTGGTCGGACTCTCGACCGCGTCCACTATGCCCCGCACGAGGTCGCCGACGTACACCAGGACGAGCTTCTTCTCGAGTAAGCCGAGCTTGGGCTGGATGCGCTGGTCCACGATCGGGAACATCCGGCTCAGGTCTGTCTCGCGCTCCCCGTAGACCGACGAGGGTCGCACCACCGTGCACGGCAGACGATCGGCGAAAGACGCGATGCCGTCTTCGGCCATCCTCTTGGAGATGCCATACCAAGAGATCGGCTGGCGTGGCGCGGACTCGTCGAGCGCGGCAACGCCATCGCTGGGACCCGCGGCCGCCTGGCTCGACGTAAGCAGGAAGCGTTGGAAGCTCGGCAGTTTTGTTCGCGCGGTCGCTTCCAACATGTTGAGCGTGCCGCGCGCGTTGGTTTCCTCGAAGTCCCGGCGCGTGAGCGCCATCAGTTGAGCTGCAAGATGGAAGACATAGTCCACGCCTTGGAGCGGTGCCGCGAGGGACTCAGGCCACCGGACATCGCCGACACAGGCGCTCACGCGTAGACCGTCGAGGCTGGAAAGATCGCTGGTGTGGCGGACGAGACATCTAACCTGGTAGCCGCGCTCGAGCAGATGGCGGACCAGGTGCGAACCGATGAAGCCGTTAGCCCCGGTGACCAGTGCTGTCCTCATCCCAGCCTCCAAGTCTTTTGTCTATACTAATCCAGTCGGCATCGAATAGGCTGTCAGTTGTCCGGAGGCTGAATGCCCGCGCAGCGCCAGCTCAGTGATCTGGTCGATCCACTGAGACGGCAGACCGGCACGCATCTGCCGGCAGGCCGTGCCCACCTGCGCGTCGCCAAGGAAGCGTACCGGGCTGAAGTACCGCCGGACGCGTCGTTTCCGCGCAAGCTTGCGGCGTTCCTGCGCAACCAGGTATGGGGTTGGGTCTGGAGCTACGTCCGATTTCGTTTCGGCCCGCGCCACAAGTTTCAAGATTATTCGGGGACCGGAGACAACGGCATCTACTCGCTTGCCGGTTCCAGCGGTGACGGAGCCGACGACGGTTCGGTTCGCGTGAGCCTGGCGGGCGACTGGGCGAGCGGCACACTCGAATCGGAGACAATCGCCGAGCTGATACAAGCCGGCGCGCCGCACATCACGATTCATCTCGGGGACGTCTACTTCGTGGGCGACGAAGACGAGATGAAGACCAACTGCCTGGGGCAGGCTCCCGCGGGCTCGAATCTGCGCGGCGTCAGATGGCCGTCCGGTTCGGTGGCTGCGTTCGCGTTGAACGGCAATCATGAAATGTATGCCAACGGGAACGCTTATTTCGACGCGTTTCTGCCTGCGCTCGGCATCCGCATGGCGCCCGGCGGCGCCTTCAACGGCCAGAAGGCGAGCTTCTTCTGCCTGCGGAATGAGTTCTGGGACGTCATCGCGATCGATACCGGCTACAACTCCGTCGGATTGCCGTTTCTGGAGCACCTGCCATGGTTTCGCCCGAGCTGCCGGTTGCCTGAGGAATTGCTGAGCTGGCTGCGCAATGTCGTGAAGCCTCGCGAAAGCAGGCGTGGAATCGTGCTGCTGAGCCACCATCAGAGCTATTCGGCGTTCGAGGATATGTTTGCCAGACCCGCGCGACAACTGGCCGAGTTTATCGACCGGCCGGTATTGTGGTTCTGGGGACATGAGCATCGGTTCGCGGTGTATGGCAGATCGAACACCCCGCAAGGCATCGAAGCGTATGGACGCTGCATCGGGCACGGCGGCATGCCGATAGACATCGGGTTCCCCGTGAAGCATCCGGAGTTCTCCCTGGTGCTTCACGACGAGCGGCAATACGAGGCTCTGCAAGGGCTGGCCGTAGGCTACAACGGTTTCGCGAATCTCGCTTTCCGCGGCAACACGCTCGAAATCGAATACCGCGATATACGCGACCAGGTGGTGCTGCGAGAGCAATGGCAGACCGAAGCAGGGATCCTGCGCGGGAGGAGTATCGACCGCGGAATCATGGATGCAAACATCAAGACGTCAGGGGACCTTGGCCCAGGAACTGGCAGGGGCTCTTAGAGTGGGCCGCGCAGCTCTCCGGCCCGCGGTGTGAATATTCACGCTCCCGCCCGGGAATTCTCACGCGACTTCGAAGGCCTGCTCACGTAGGTTGGTGGCGTCACGGCTGTTTCGTGACCAACGAGACACGCGAGGAGGCAGCGATGAAAACCGCCGCTATCGTGAAGGTCATCTGGATCGCGACCGTGTTCGCCACGTCCGCGCTGGTGAGCCAGGCGCTTGTAGACGGCAAGAACCAGGCGCCGACGCTGGCGCAGCAAGGCGAGCGGGCACCGTCGGACGCGGGCACCCAGCTCCCGCGGAGCTATGCGCTCGTGAATGGCGAAGGGGTCCTCGCCTGGTCTTCGTGGGACGCGGCGCTGTAGTCCCGCGCCCCCGCCCCAGCGGCGACGTCCACGTTCCCCATCCTTCCCCCCGGAAGCGGAGGAGGGAGTAGCTGTTACGTTTTGTAGTAGCGTCTGGCGCGCTGCTCCGCGCGCGCAGCGGCGGCCTTCGGTGTCGCCTGCCCCGAGGCGACTTCCGCCACCATGTTGACGACGATGAAATCGGCCAGGCTCGCGGCCGATGCCGAGTCCACCTTGCCGGCGTAACCTATATTCAGACTCAAGCCGGGGCCGTCGCGGAATGGTGTGTGCTTGGGATCGTCGACCCAGATCCGGTTCGATTCGTAGGCCCGCAACGATTGCGAAAAATAGCCGAGCGACGCTGTCTGCCACGTGTCGTACTGCTCTCGTTCCAGCATGAAGCGCAGGTACTCGCGGGCCGCATTGGGGTATTTCGTGTACTTGAATATCCAGGCCGGCGTGAAGATCGCGAGCTCGGTCGGGCGGCCAACGGGACCGATCGGCAAGTGTGCGTGCTGAATGTCGGCTGCCAGCGCCTTTAGTTCGGGGTCGTTGGAAGTCTTGGCCGAGTAATAAATCGAAATGCCGTTGTAAGTGAGGCTGATCTGCCCGGCGAGAAAGGCTTTATTGTTGTTCGGGTCGAGCCACGAAAGCGTTCCGGGGACGAAGGTCGCGCTAAGCTCTTTGGCATACTCCAGCGCCGCTATCGTCTCTTTCGAATTGATCGCCACGCGGTTGCGCTCGTCCACGAGCCTGCCGCCGTGCGCCCAGATCACCCAATGGCACCAGGTAGTCGCGTCTCCCGTTGCATTGCCGAGCGCCATCCCTGCAGGCGTTCCTCGCGCCTTGAGCGCTTGGCAGAGCTGCAAGAAACCGGTGAGGTCGCGGGGCAAGGCGCTGAAGCCCGCGGCTTTCACCAGGCTTTGGCGATAAACCAGGCACTCCGTGATGAACCCCATGCCGACTGCGATCCAGCGGCTGTCGTATTCGCAATACGGTTTCACCGCGTCGTACCAGCCGCCGTACTTGTTGCCGAGGTAGTTCGCGAGCTCGGTCAAGTCCAGGCATTTGTCCGGATACAGCTGCGCATTGCCGAAGTTACCCATGAGGACATCCGGGCCGGCCCCCACAGTGGCGGCCATGGAAGCCTTCGGCGCCAGCTCTTCGTAACCTACGTTATCCACTTGAACCGGAACTCCGGTCTGCTCCGTGAACTTGCGCGTGTTCGCGAGCCACACGTCCTCGTCGCCCTGCACGAAACGCTTCCAGCGCAGGAACTGGAGCTTCGCTCCCTTTTCCGGCTGGTAGCGTAACTCCGCGACCGCCTCCGCTTTCGGGGTGAGCAAACAGCCCCCGCCCCACGCGAGCACCACGGTGCCGAGCGTCTTCAGCGCGTCGCGCCTGCGGACGTTGGTCATCCCTTCTCCTCCTTCAGTCACCCTCACCCCGGCCCTCTCCCATCGAGGGAAAGGGAGTTCTGCAGCCGCGCGTGCTTCGCGGAACGAAATCGTACAGCAAAGGGGCGTCGAGGCCCGTCCGCTATAATGCTGCGCTGAGTCGACGACTAACTTGGGATCCCCCTCGATGCAAAGCCTGTGGAACGACGCGGAAGCCGCCGGTTTCAAGAGCGACCTCGCTCAGCGCGTCTATACCTCCCGTCTGCTCGGGCGCGACAAATCGCTGGTGCTGCACGGCGGCGGCAACACCTCGGTCAAGCTGCGCCAGACCAATCTCGTCGGCGACGACGAGGAGATCCTCTATGTGAAGGGCAGCGGCTGGGACCTGGAGTTCATCGAGGAAGCCGGCTTCTCGCCGGTGCGCATGGCGCATCTTCTGAAGCTGGCGCAGCTCGAAGCGCTAAGCGATCCGCAGATGGTGAACGAGCTCGCGACGCAAATGACCCGCTCCACTGCACCCGCGCCTTCCGTCGAGACCATTCTGCATGCGCTGCTGCCGCAAAAGTACGTCGATCACACTCACTCCGATGCGGTCCTAGCCGTCACCGATACCGCCGACGGAGATAAGCGCATCGCCGAAATCTACGGCGACAAGGTGGTCATCATCCCCTACGTCATGCCGGGGTTCGACCTGGCGCGGCTGTGCGCCGAGCGGTTCCCGACACAGGTCGGCAAGAACACGATCGGCATGGTGTTGATGAAGCACGGCATCTTCTCGTTCGGCGCCACTGCGAAACAGTCCTACGAGCGCATGATCGAGCTGGTGGACCTCGCGGAGCGGTATCTCGAGCGGCGCAACGCGTGGCAGCTCAAACGCGCGGCGATCGGTCCCAGCGACAAGCCGCAGCGCGAGCAGATCGCCGCGCTGCGAGCGGACATCGCGCGCCTGGCTGCCAATCCGCTGGTTGTGGCCGTCCATCGGGATGCGCGGACCGTCTCGTTCGCGCGCCGCTCCGACGTCGCAACCGCATCCCAGCAAGGCCCCGTGACGCCGGATCACGTGATCCGCACCAAGCGCGTGCCGCTGGTCGGGCGCGATGTGAAAAGCTTCGCCGACGCGTACCGGGAATATTTCAACCGACATGCGCCGCACGCAAAGGAGCCCAAGACCATGCTCGACCCGGCGCCGCGCGTGGTACTCGACTCCGAACTGGGCATGTGCGCCGCCGGCCGTTCGGCCAAGGATGCGGCGATCGTCGCGGATCTCTACACGCATACGATCGACGTCATCGAGCGAGCGAGTCTGCTCGGGGGCTACGTGGCGTTGCCACACCGCGACATCTTCGATGTCGAGTACTGGGACCTCGAGCAGGCCAAGCTGCGGAAGGCCGGCCAGCCACCTGTGTTCACCGGCGAAGTGGCGCTCGTCACCGGTGCGGCGTCGGGGATCGGCAAAGCGTGTGTCGACGCCCTGCTCGCCCGGGGTGCCGCGGTCGTCGGCCTCGATGTGAACGAAAGCATCACGGCGCTGCACCGGCGCACCGACTTCCTGGGCATCTGCTGCGATGTGACCTCGCAGAAGGAGGTCACGGGCGCGCTCGAAGAAACGGCACGTGCCTACGGCGGTCTCGACATTCTCGTGCTCAACGCCGGAATTTTTACGGCGAGCGCTGCCATCGCGGCGCTCGACAACGAGGCTTGGCGCAAAGTGATGAACATCAACCTGGACGCGAACTTGATGCTGCTGCGCGAATGTTATCCGCTGCTGAAGCTCGCGCCGCGTGGCGGCCGCGTGGCTGTGATCGGCTCGAAAAACGTCCCCGCACCCGGCCCGGGCGCTGCTGCATATTCCGCCTCCAAGGCGGCCCTCACGCAGATCGCGCGCGTCGCTGCGCTCGAATGGGGCAGCGACAATATCCGCATCAACACGCTCCACCCCAACGCGGTCTTCGACACCGGGATCTGGAACGAAGACGTCCTGACGACGCGCGCCCAGCACTACGGGCTGAGCGTCGACGAATACAAGAAGAACAACGTGCTCAAGACCGAGGTGACGAGCCGCGATGTAGCCGAGCTCGCGGCGGAGATCTGCGGTCCGCTGTTCTCCAAGACCACGGGCGCTCAAGTGCCGGTCGATGGCGGCAACGAGCGGGTGATCTAGTGGACGGTAACAGTCGAAAGCAGAGTGAGCCCCTCTCCCCTTGCGGGAGAGGGGACAGGGTGAGGGGTACTACTGAATCGGCTGTTACAGTCCACTAGCATCCATGAATAGTCCCGCTCGCGTCGAGCGTAACGTAGCGGAGTCGAAACATGAACGGGTTCCGATAATGCACTGGAAAGGCGAGCTGCTGCACATCCACATGGCGCCTATCGCGTCGTCTCTCATGCGTCCGTTGCCCGAGGCGCAGTTGATCGCCGGCACCGGCATTCAGGGCGACCGCTACGCCACGCGGCTGGGGACATACTCCAGGAAGCACCACATCGATCGTCAGGTGACGTTGATCGAGGTCGAGACGCTGGAGGCGCTGGCTCGCGATCACGGCGTCGATCTGGCGCCTCACGAACACCGGCGCAACCTGACGACGCGCGGGGTGCCGCTCAACCACCTCGTCGGCCAATACTTTCGTCTCGGCGCCTGCGTGCTGTACGGCGGACGCTTGAACGTGCCCTGCCGTTACCTCGAGGAGCTGGTCGGCAAGAAGGTATTCAAACCGCTGCTCAACCGCGCGGGTCTGAACTGCAGGATTGTCGTTGCGGGTGCGGTTCGCAGAGGCGACGGCATCGAATGGTGCGATCCGGAATCGCTCGATCCCTCGCTGCGTCGCGCCAACGAGGCGACACCACTCGAGCGACCGCCGGAAGCCTGGCCCGATGCCTGATGTCGAGCAGCTCGCAACGGGCTACGCGGCGCGGCTGAGGGTCCGATCCGGGGAGCACACCGGGCACACGTCCGGCATGGCGCTGGGTTTCGCGCAAGGCAATGTAGTCATCCTGCCCGCCGTGCTCGCCGACGATTTTCTTCGCTTCTGCCAGAGCAACCCCAAGCCCTGCCCCCTCCTTGCGGTCTCCCAGCCCGGCAATCCGAATCTGCCCGTGCTCGGTGCCGACGTCGACATCCGCACCGACGTGCCGCGCTACCGCGTCTTTCGCGACGGCGAGCTGGTCGACGAGCCAACCAGTATCGGCTGGCTGTGGCGCGACGACCTCGTCACGTTCGTGCTCGGCTGCTCGTATTCCTTCGAGGAGGCGCTGATCGCCGATGGGCTCGAAGTGCGCAACGTCAGCCTCGGCCGCAGCGTGGCGATGTTTCGGACCAACGTGGCCACTGCGCCGGCGGGCCGGTTCCACGGACCGCTCGTGGTTTCGATGCGGCCGTTCAAGCCAGCAGACGCTATTCGGGCGATTCAGATCACCACGCGTTTCCCCGCTGTTCATGGGGCGCCGGTTCATATCGGCCTGCCCGGGGCAATTGGCATCCGCGACCTCGCGCAACCCGACTACGGCGATGTCGTACCCGTCGCCGCGGACGAGCTCCCCGTCTTCTGGGCCTGCGGCGTGACGCCCCAGGCCGTCATCGCCGAAACGCGTCCGGACTTCTGCATCACCCATGCACCGGGCTGCATGCTGATCACCGATCTGCGCAACAGCCGGCTGGCCGTGCTCTGAAATTCCCCGCGGGGCATGTGATGTGGAAGCAGCACTGGCGCGGACCGGATGCTGCCGCCTCACGACCGTGCGCGGCACCTGCAGCAGAGCATTCAATTCACTTTGTAGTACGCCAGCTCATAGACGTCGGTATAGGATTTAACGCGCAGGGACATGTCCACATGACGGACCATCTTCACGGTCCGTTTGATGTACGGGACGTACCAGAACTGCAGCCGTACCGAGCCGTCGCAATAAACGTTCAAACGATGCGTGTCGGAGCCCACTTCCACCTTCAGCGCTTCGAATTCGCCCGCTGGTACGCGGATACGCTCTACGCCGGCAACCTTCACTTTGAGGTGCCAGTCCTGGCGCGTTTTGCCCTCCACAGTGACGGTCAAACTTGCATCGATTCCGCTCCACTCCCTGCCGACATCGGCGCGTGTCGGGGCAACGTATGGCGAGAACTCAGCGAGGAAGAACATGCCGGGCAGCTCGCTTTCCTGGAGCCCATGCATCGGGTCGAAATTCAGCCCGAATACGCGTTCGGCTTTGAAGCTCTTCGACTTGCCTCTGGTCAGGGTTTCGGTTATCTGGGTCGCAGATAATCCGGCGACGGCAACGGTCAACGTATCCACCATCTGACCGCCATTGAGTACGTTGTAGCGCCAGGTATCGCCGACCTTGGGCAACAACGCGAGATTCTCCGGCGACGCGCCGCCGCTCGCGTTCAGCAACGCAACTTGTGCCCCGGGCAAGTTAGTCGAGGGCTCCAAAGCGTTGGTACCCAACGCAGTCCGAGCGCCCGCGAGACCTAGCCCTGGCGCGAGCAAATTCGTCCCCGCTGTTTGGAATGTGTGCGACGGTGCCGCGCGGTCCTCCGGGCAGTCCTCGGAAGGCGAAGCGGCCGGTGTGAGAAATTGTGGGTAGTAGGCGGCGTTGGGCGTCCGCTCCTGCAGCCTCGCGAGACTGTTCCTGCGGTACCAGGCAGGATCGATCGCCGGGGGCCCAGGAGTAAACCGTCCGAAGGAATAAAGCATCGCGCTGCCGTTGTACATGCCGGTCCATTCGGTGACCCGGGGGCGTCCCTCCAGGGTGAAGTGCGCGCGGACGGTCCAGGAGTAGAGCTCGCACGGCAACAGAGATATTTCCACGGAGTGCGTTGGAGCTGTAAGACCAGAGCGCAAATACGGTGCTTCCGACAGGCCCTGATACAGCCTGAATTCGTAGGTCAGATCCTGGATTCCCTGCGCTCCGGTAACGCCTTGGTTGAAGCTTGCCGGTAAGGCTTCCCATTGGAATACGGGCTTGAGATCGGCTAATCGTCGCTTCGCCCGTTCTATTGCGATGCTCGATAGCGGGTAGTTTTCCGCGGCCGGGCTGATCGGCCGGAGGGTGTAGTCCGGAAACGCAGAACCGGACGACTCGTTATCCGCGGGCACTTTGTTTGCTGGACTTCCGGGCAACGCGTCCTTGTTTCCTCGGTAGACGAGGATCGACTCCTCGAAAGCGGCCTCAGCAATTGCTTGGTAAGCCGGCGCCAGATCGACATCGATGGGCCTGCTTTGCGCCCCATTGGTTGTGGCGTTCTTCGTAAGCCGAATAAATGAATAGCTGTCCAGGACTTTCCGGCTGGGGAGAGCAAGCACCCGGACGCGCGTTTCCACGGCCAAGCCGTCCGCCTCGCTTGCGGCTCCCGATGCGACGGCGATGAAGCGGACGATTCTTACCTCCAGCACCGACGCGACGGGCGTCTCGGCGGGCGCGGCCTGTTTGGCAGGTAGGAGGCCGGTCGGCGCCCAGGGCTTGCCGGACACCGCTACCGCGGATATTCCATTGGCGGACGCGTATGCCAGCAGCGCTTTGAGCAGATCGTCTTGGGCGGTGGATGCAGAACGCTTGACCGCTTTGCGCAAATCCTCGGATACATAACTAGGACCCGCTACTTTGACCCCCTGCTTGTAAGCGGAGACACCCCCGATCGTTGCGCCGACCACTGCTGCCACGGGCGGGCAGAGAATGAGAAACACCGCCATACCCAATCCGGCGTACGG
>JACXTT010011488.1_pt1 | contig 11844 bp, 8 predicted proteins | sample 9270951 | NCBI WGS metagenome assembly JACXTT01 (sample SAMN15532306, study PRJNA645909) | rock metagenome | isolation source: weathered quartz diorite | place: Puerto Rico | collected 2017-06-21 | reverse complement strand
GCGCACACCACCCCGCGCCGCGTCGCCCCGCTGGGTGGCACCCCACCGCTCCGGGCACCCCCCGGGACTTAAATCCAACCCGACGGACCCCCCCGACCTGATGTACCGGTACTCGATCAACTGGACCCGTGACGGCCAGTTCTCGGACACGGCCGCCGCGCTGCTCCAGATCCACAACAAGGGGCTCCAGTGAGACGCAAGGCGCCGGCGAGGCGCGGCTTCCCACCCTGGGACGGCGTGTGTGGCCGCTGGTGGCGCGGGGTCATCGCCAGCGCGTGCCTTGGGGTAGGCTTCCTGGCGGGAGGCCCGGCCGCTGCTGCGCTGCCGGTGGGGGCGACGCTCGAGTTCAAGGACCCGCCACCGGGGCCGGTGTTCGGGGTGGGCGCGCCGATCGCGCTGGTCCTCAAGCTGCGCACCGTGACCCTAGACGCCGTGATCACGGGCGAGGGCTTCGGAACCCAGGAGTACTGGCGGCGACTCTATTTCGTCGACCCGCTCGGGCGGACCGTCCTCAATGCCGCGGAGGCCTCCATTCACGCGGAGAACCGCGTGTTCCAGTGCCTGTCGCGGAGCCACGTGCTCCAAGCGACGGCGATCCCGGTCGTTCCGGTCGAGATACTGCCGGGCACCAGCGCGGCGCAGCCGTTCTACCGGGAGTACACGATCGACGACGCCACCAAGTTCTTCGACCTCAGCCTGCCGGGCCGCTACACGGTGAACGCCCGCATCCCGCTCCAGGCGTTCGCCGCCGGGCCCGACGTCGTCGACGACTGCGATCAGTTCCAAGGGCAGACCGTCCTCAACGTCGGCGCCGGCACGAGCGCCCAGGGCTTCGTCGTCGAGTCGAACGCCCTCTCGTTCGAAGTCGTGAACACGGGCACGGGGACCAACGTGGCGGTCCAGCCGGTGGACGCGACGACAGGGGCCACACCGGTGACCGTGACATTCGGCGAGGTCACGGCGGCGGGAGCCACGAGCCTGGTCACGAGCGGCTCCGGCCCACCGCTCCCCGCCAACTTCAGCGCCGGCAACCCGCCTGTCTTCTACGACCTGACGACGAGCGCTGGTTTCGCGCCGCCGGTGACCGTGTGCGTCACCTACAGCCAGCCCGCGTTCGGGAACGAGTCTCAACTGAAGCTCTTCCACTTCGAGAGCGGCGCGTGGGCGGACGTCACGACCTCGCTCGATACGGTCGCCAACCTGCTCTGTGGCCAGGTCACGTCCCTCTCGCCGTTCGCCGCGGCCGAGGGCGGGAACCAGCCTCCGGTGGCGAGCGCGGGGACAAACCAGACCGTGATCCTCGGGAGCCACGTCGCGCTGAGCGGGTCCGCAAGTGATCCGGACAACCAGCCGGGGCCCCTCACGCTCCTGTGGACCCAGCTCAGCGGGCCGGTGGTAACCCTGAACGGCGCCACCACCCTGACCCCCAGCTTCACGGCGTCGGCGGTGGGCACCTATGTCTTCAGCCTGACCGCGAGCGACGGCGCCGCCACGAGCGCGCCGGCCATCGTGACCGTCTCCGTCCAGTACCGCTTCAGCGGGTTCCTGCCACCGCTCAGCGGGAAGAGCTTCGCCCTCGGTAGCACGATTCCGGTCAAGTTCAAGCTCTTCGACACGCGTGGCGTCGCGGTGGGGACGGCGAGCGCCCGGCTCGCGTTCGTCAAGCCACCGGCGACGGCACCGGCCGTCACGGGCCCGTTCACGTTCGACCGAAAGCAGCAGCAGTACGAGTTCGACCTCAAGACCAAGGGCCTCAGCACCGGCGTGTGGCGGATCGACGCCATCCTCGACGACGGCACGATCCACTCGATCCAAGTCTTGTTACGGTGACAAGGAGGGCACGGGATGCGACGAGCGGCGAGGCTTCTGACCCTGGTCGCGCTGGCCCCGCTCATCATGGGCGGCGGCGGCATCAATCCGCCACCGCCGGGGGCCGTCGTCAGCACGAGGCCGACCTTCCGCGCGAATATCCTGCTCGACCCGCACAACGCGGCCGGAGATCTCTTCGGCGCCGTGACCGTGGATGCGACGTCCACGGCCAAGGCGGCCTCCATCGCGCTCCGCGACCCCAAGAAGGGTGGGCTCCTGTCGCAGGTCGAGTTCCAGGCCCTGCCCAACAAGCCCTTCTCGCTCGGCTGTGACCCGACCCAGACCAACTCCAGGTTCCTCTACACGTCCCAGAACGGCAACCTCCTATCGGACTGGGTGCCTCCCGCCGCGCTCCAGCTGCTCTTCGCGTCGCAGGGCGTCACCATCAACGCGAACAACCAGCCGATTATCACCCAGATCCTGACGCCGGCCGCGAGCCAGTGCATTGTCGATCCGCGGAACCCGAGCCCCGTGGACGGCTCGGCCTCCGGGCTCCTGCTCTTGGACGTCGTGATCGGGTTCCAGGTGATCCCCTGAGGGTCTCGGGACTGCAAGCATTGGTCGGCTGAGGAGCGGAGGTGAGTGGCATGAAGACATCGGTAGGATCGAGGACTTGGCTGCGCGTCACGATCGGCATCCTCGGCGTCAGCGTTGCCAGTTGTGCAACGGCTCCACTTCCCCCCGTCGCACGGGTCCAGGATCTCAAGAGTATTGCCGGAGAATGGGAAAGCGTCATCAGCACGCCAAGCGGACAGGTGAAGGCAACTGACACGATTCGCGAGGACGGCACTGACGAGTGGACGGCGGGCAAGGAGAAGGGCACGACAACGCTCACGGTGAGTGGTCAGATCATTCACTGGAAATCGACGTCCGGAAGGACGGGGACCGTGATTCTCCACGAGGGAGATGGAAAGCGGGTGCTGATCTGGACCTACGACGAGAACCCGAAGTGGAGTGGCCGGTCCTTGCCCAAGGTGAACTAGGCGACACCGGAGAGGTCCCGGGGCGCAGCCCGGGGAGCGCGTGAGAACCCGCTGGGGCCGGGTCGTCGGGGGAGGCCTAGTCGCCCTGCTCCTGGGCCCTAGTCCGTCCGTCCGGGCCGAGGATATCGTCGGGTCGGCGACCTACCGGCCGGAAGTGCTCGGACGGGTCGGCATCGTGGCGGCCGGCCGGCACTTCGCTACCGAGGCGGGGCTGCGGGTCCTGGCCCGCGGCGGGAACGCCGTGGATGCCGGCGTCGCCGCCACCTTCGTGGCTGCCGTCACTGAGGTCTCCCACTTCGGCCTCGGCGGCGAGTCGCCCCTGATCCTCTACCTCGCGGACCGGGGCGAGGTCGTCGTGATCAACGGGCAGGGCGTGGCGCCTGCCGCCGCCTCGGCGGAGCGCTTCCGGCGCGGGGGCGGCATCCCGGCGAACGGCCCGTCGGCCGGCACCGTCCCCGCGGTGGTGGACGCCCTCGCCCTCGCCCTCGCGGAGTACGGCACGCTCTCGCTCGCCGACGTGCTCGCGCCCGCCATCGAGCTGGCCGACGGCTTCCCCTGGTACGAGTTCCTGTCCCGCGTCCTCTCGCAGCACCTCGCGGCGGTCCGTCGGTACCCGAGTGGTGCGCGTGCCTACCTGCAAGGGCCCGAGGGGTCCATCCCGAGCGTGGGGAGCGTGTTCCGCCAGCCCGACCTCGCCCGCACGCTCCGCGCCCTCGTCGACGCAGAGCGGCAGGCCTTGCCCGGCGGTCGGAAGGCCGCCATCCAGGCGGCGCGCGACCGCTTCTATCGGGGCGACGTCGGCCAGCGGATCGCCCTGGCGGTCCAGGAAGCCGGCGGCCTCCTCACGGCCCATGACCTCGCCCGCTACCAGGGACGCGTGGAGGCGCCGACCCGCGGCGTCCTCCGGACGCACCACGGCACCTTCGAGGTGTTCAAGACCGGATTCTGGGGGCAGGGGCCGGTCTTGCTCCAAGCGCTCAACCTCCTTCAGGGATTCGATCTCGAGCGGATGGGGCACAACTCCACTGAGTACATCCACACAGTGACGGAGGCCCTCAAGCTGGCGCTGGCTGATCGGGACGCGTTCTACGGGGACCCCGACTTCGCCACGATCCCGGCTCGCGGGCTTCTGTCGCCAGGCTATGCGGCCGAGCGTCGACGCCTGATCGACCCGCTCCGGGCGCAGACGCTGGCCCGCCCCGGGGACCCGTGGCCGTTCGAGCCCGGCGCCGCTGGCCCGGGGCGGGAGTCGCCAAAGGCCCGGCACGCCGGCCTGCCGCCTGCTCCCTCGGGCAGGCCCCGCGTCCTCTCTCCGGACACCACGTGCGTCGATGTCGTCGACGGCAAGGGCAACCTATTCTCGGCATCTCCGTCGTCGGGCTGGTTCTTCGGGGGGGTTTTCATCGCCGGGGACACGGGCGTCCCCCTCGGAAACCGCATGCAGGCCTTCGTCCTGGACGAGGGACAGCCGAACGCGGTTCGAGGCGGCAAGCGCCCCCGGACGACGCTCTCTCCCACGATCGTGCTCCGGGACGGCAAGCCCTACCTCGCGCTCAGCAGCCCCGGAGGCGATAGTCAGGATCAGCAGGCGCTACAGGTCTTCCTGAACCTCGCGGTCTTCGGCATGCGGCCCCAGGAGGCGATCGAGGCGCCTCGCTTCAACTCCCTCCACCACGAGAGTAGCTTCGGCAACCACGAGTTCCGGGCGGGAGTCCTGCAGGTCGAGGTTCGCGTCTCGCCCGGCGTCGTGGAGGCGCTCCGCCGCCTGGGACATACCGTCGAGGTCCTGGGGCCGTTCATGATGGACACGGGAACGAGCCTGGTCGGCGTGGATCCGCGATACGGCACGCTCTTCGGCGCCGCCGACGTGCGCCGCCAGCGCTTCGTGGCAGGCTGGTGACCCGCGGCGCCGCCCGGGCCGGCGCCTGGCGATGGGCTGAGTCCCTGCCCTCAGGGATCCTCGGGAGTGGCGGAGTCCGGCGCGCTCCTGAAGACGGCCACGATCGCGTCTGTCCGTGCCAGCTCGTCGATGGTTCCGAGCGCCTCGAAGAGGGCGCGGCTTTGTTCCAGGAGCGCGAGGGCTTTCGCGCGATCGCCGCCCCGCATGAGAAGCTCGGCGCGCGCGGCCTGCGCTTTGGCGCTCTCGTTCCGGGCCCCTACCTCCTCTGCGATCCCCTGCGCGCGGGAGAGATGCTGCGCGGCGGCAACCGGATCCTCCCGGCAGAGGGCCTCGCCGAGAAGCCGCTCCGCTACACCCTCGAGGTGACGGTACCCGAACTCTCGGCAGCCCGACAGGATACCGATGACCAAATCGCTCGCCCGCGCGGGCTCCTCCTGGCGGAGGTACGCCTCGGCAAGAAGTAGCCCGATCACGCAGCGGGTATAGCGGAGCTGGGACTGGTCGAGCCACGCTAGGACTTCGCCCAGGGCGGCCGCGCCCGCCGTCTCGCCCGCCTTGACCTGAGCGTACCCGCGGATCGCCTTGACCATGGCCCCGTCGAAGGGGATCGGGGACAGGGCAAGCGCCTCGTCGCAGCACCGGAGTCCAGCCTTCGGGATGCCCTGCTGGACATAGGTCGAGCCCGTCCGCCACCACCCCACGACCTTCAGGCGGAGGTCGTTGGCAGCGCGGCCCAGCTCGAGCCCCCGGCGGCAGTATTCGAGGCTCCGGCCCCATTCTCCGGAGGCGTTGGCCGCCATGCTGAGCCCCCAGAGCGTGCGGCAGGTCCACCACACGTTGCCGCGCGCCTCGAAGATGCCAAGCGCCCGCTCGCCTGCCGCGAGCGCCTCTCGGAGCTGCCCTGCCACGACGGAGACGTGGGTGAGACAGCAATCCGCAATCCCTCGGATCTCGTCGAGCCCGTTGATCTCGGCGATGGCCGAGGCCTCGCGACAGTACGCCAGCGGGACCTCGGGCCGTCCACCGGTGAGACTGTGCAGGAATCCGGTCCAGCAGTACCAGGCCGCCCGCCGCGGCGGGTCGGCTGCCGCGTCCACGAGAGGCCGGATCGTCTCCAGGGCCTCCACGTGCTCGGCGTGTTGGCCAAGCGCGAACTTGATCTCCGACTGCTTGACGACGGCGTCGATCCGGCGGAGGCGGTTCGCGGGCGCGTCCTCCATGCTCCGGAGACGCCCGAGCGCGCCCTCGAAGAGGGTGAGCGCCTCCATGTTGGCCCAGCGCCGCTGCGCCTTCTCGGCGGCGCGAATGGCGTAGTCCACGGCCTTCTCGTCGTCGCCGCTGCGTCCGTAGTGGTGGGCTAGGAGCTCGACGATGTCATCCAGCCCGCCGGCGTGAATCTCCTCGAGCGCAGCCGCGACGCTCGCGTGGTACAGGCGCCGCCGCCGCTCGAGGAGGCTCTCGTATGCCACCTCCTGGGTGACGGCGTGCTTGAAGCTGTAGACACGCTCCGGTTCCTCGGCTTTCGGGAAGATGAAGTCCCGCGCCCGGAGATCGTCGAGGGCGACGGCGAGCGTGTCGCCCTCTTCGAGGGCTCGCGCCAGGAGGGAAACCGGGAACTCGCGGCCGACGACGGCGGCGACCTGGAGTGCGTGCTTCACGGACTCCGACAACCGGTCGATGCGCGCCGCGATGATGTCGTGGATGCTTCGTGGCAAGGACACGTGCGCGGCGCCGAGCCGGGCCGTTCCGGCGTCGTCGACGACGATGCCGCCTGTGTCCTGGAGCTGTCGGAGCCACTCCTCGACGTACAGGGGGTTGCCCTCGCCCTTCTCGAGGAGGACCTCCACCAGGCCCTCTGCGACCTCGCGCGCGGTGAGGAGCTTCCGGATCATCGCGCGAACCTCGTCTGCCCCGAGCCCCTCGAGCCTGATGGTCTCGGCCATCGGAGGGGCGAGCCAGGCCGGCGCCCCGTCGGGTCGGGCGCTCACGAGCAGCAGCAGGTGATGGCTTCCGGCTTGGGCGGCCAGGGCTTTCAGGAACTCCTCCGAGCTGGCATCTACCCAGTGGAGATTCTCGACGACGAGGACCACGGGCGCCAACCCGCTGGCGCGAAGCAGGACGTCCCGGAGCAGGGCGAGGGTCCGCTCCTTGAGCTGGCTTCCCCCGAGGCGTAGCAGGAAGTCCTCCGGGGCCACGACGCCGAGGAAATGGGCGAGGAGGGTGACGGGCTCGTCGCCCTCGAGACCAAGCCCGGCGAGTCGTAGCCCGATGCGCTGGCGGATCGCGGTCGCATCCAGGTCGTCGGTCAGCTCCAGGTATTGCCGGAAGACGGGCAGGATGGGGTGAAACGGCATGGACCGGCCGTGCGACAGGCAGGTTCCCTCGAGCTCGGTCGGCCCGCTGCCCTCGATCCGATGAAGAAACTCGTAGAGAACCCGAGACTTCCCGACGCCGGGCTCCCCGAGGACGAGAACGACAGCGCCGTCTCCGGTCGCCACCCGTTGGTAGGCGTCGGTGAGGCGCCGCAGGTCATGCTCGCGACCCACGAGAGGCGTGAGCCCTCGGGCTCTCGAGACCTCGAGGCGCGTCCGTCCCCGGATCTCGCCCGTCACGGCGTACGCAGGCACCGGCTCCGACTTTCCCTTGAGGGTGAACTCGCCCAGATCCTCGAAGGTGAAGTAGTCCTCCGCCGGCCGGCGTGTCCCTCTGCTGACAACGATCTGGCCCGGACCGGCGACGCTTAGGAGGCGAGCGGCCAGGTTGGTCGTGTCGCCGACGGCCGTGTAGTCCATGCGGAGGTCCCGTCCGATCGCGCCGACGACCACCGGGCCCGTGTTGATCCCCATCCGGACCCGGAACTTCAGGCCGTGCCTGCGTAGGATGTCGCGCTTGAGCGGCACGAGCCCATCCTGGATGGCGAGGGCGGCGCGTAGCGCCCGGTGGGCGTGGTCCTCGTGGGCGATCGGCGCTCCGAAGAGCGCCATCACCCCGTCACCGAGGAATTGGTTGACCGTGCCCTCATAGACGTGCACGGCGTCGAGCATGACGTCGAACGCGCGGTCCATGATCGCGTGGACCTCTTCAGGATCGAGCCGTTCCGACATGGCGGTAAAGCCGGAGACATCCGCGAAGAGAACCGTGACCTGCTTGCGCTCACCCTCGAAGGCGTCGCGGTGGCGCAGGATCTTCTCGGCGAGGTACTTGGGGGTGTAAGCGACGGGCGCCGCCTGGCGGAGGTCCAACGGGGCTCGGGTCGGGGTAGGCGGCGAGATGACCGCCTTCGGCGTGGCCGCTGGAGCCGCGCCGAGCCTCGACCCGCACTCGCCGCAGAACTTCTGACCGGCCGGGTTACGCTGACCGCAGCTCGGGCACGGGGAGGGGAGCGGCGTGCCGCACTCGCCGCAGAACTGCTGGCTCGGGGGCGTTTGCGCTCCACAGCTCGGACACGGGAGCGTTACGTCCACGGTCGCCGATCACCGTCCCCTCGCTGAAATTCCTGGTCGTGGAGCGCGGATGGTTCCACGGGCTCGGTCGACGGAAGGCCCCCACGGCCGCAAGCCATCGCCGTCATCCGGATCAGCCCGTCAGTCAGGACGCCAGCCAGTCGGCTGAGCGTAGGCCGTCAACCCGGGGGTGTCAAGGCGACGGGACAGGCCGGGCGGACGGCGGGTCCACGGGCCAGAGCGCGCGCTCCGCGGAGCACCCTACTGCTTCACCGCGCCGAAGGTGAGGCCCGTGACGATGTGGCGCTGGACCACGAGGGCGAGGGCGATCACGGGCAGGGTGATCAGGGTCGCCGCCGCCGCGAGCGTCCCCCAGTTGATCTCCTCGTACGAGATCATGTTGAAGACGGCGATGGGCAGAGTCCGCGTCTGTCGTCCCGCCAGGATCACCGAAAACAGAAAATTGTTCCACGAGAACACGAACGAGAGGATCGCTGTGGCGACGACGCCGGGCCTGACGAGGGGGAGCGCGACCCGCCAGAAGCAGCCGTAGTAGGTGCAGCCGTCGATGAGCGCGGCGTCTTCGAGCTCGCCGGGCACGTCCTCGAAGAAGCCGATCATGACCCAGATGATGATCGGGAGGCCGACGATCAGGTGGGTGAGGATCAGGGCCTGGTAGGTGTCGACCATCCGGAGCGTGCGGAAGAAGATGTACCACGGGATCAGGTACGAGATGCCGGGGATGATGCGGGCGACGAGGATGGCGAGGGCGAGCCCCTGCTGGCGCCAGCGGGCGATCGAGTAGGCGGCGGGCAGGCCGACCGCCAAGCCGAGCGCGGTGGCGCCGACGGCCACGACCAGGCTGTTCCACGTGAAGAGGAGGAACGGGTACTTGGTGAAAACCTCGCGGTAGCCCGCGATCGTGACCGTGAACCGGAAGAACGACGGCGGATACGCGGTCGCCTCCACCTGGGGCTTCAGCGAGAGCGTGACCATCCAGTAGAAGACGAAGACGGTGGGCAGCATGAAGAGGACCGCGAGCGCGTAGAACCCGGTTGTCCCCAGCCACCGCTGTCCCCGCCTCCGGCCGACCCGCACCGCGTGGCCTCTACCAGGCCGCTGTCCGCCGCAGCTTGATGAGGACGAGCGACGCGCCCATGACGATGGCGAAGAGGGCGACGGCCATCGACGAGGCGTAGCCCATGTTGAAGTAGGAGAAGGCCTGGTTGAACAGCAGGATGTTGATCGTCTCGGTGGAGTTCGCCGGCCCGCCCTGCGTGATGATGAAGATGATGTCGAAGGTCTTGAGGGCGTCGATCGCGCGGAAGAGGATGGCGACGACGAGCGCGGGGCGGAGGAGCGGGAGCGTGATGTACCGGAACGCCTGGAGCATCGTCGCCCCGTCGATGTCGGCAGCCTCGTACGGCTCCCGCGGGAGGCTCGCGAGGCCGGCCAGCGCGATCAGCATGATGAGCGGCGTCCACTGCCAGATGTCCACGAGGGCGAGGGCATAGAGGGCAGTCTGGCTCGAGTACGTCCACGAGAACGGCGGGAGGCGGAGCAGGCTCAGGAGGTAGTTGGCGACGCCGAGCGTGGGATGGTACATCATCACGAAGACGAGTCCGATCGCGGTCGGGGTGGCCACCATGGGGAGGATGGCGAGGGTACGGAGGAGACCACGGCCCCAGAACTCGCGGTTGAAGAGGAGCGCCATCGCCACGCCCGCCACCGTCTCGCCCGCGATGACAAGCAGGGTGAAGTAGGCGGTCCGGAGGACGGCCCCCGCGAAGCGCGGGTCCCCGACGAGGATCTTGTGGTAGTTCGCCAGCGCGATGAAGCGGGGACGGGTGAGGCTGGAGGCGAACCACTCCTGGAGGCTCATCCAGACCGTGTAGGCCACGGGGTAGGCGATGATGGCGAGGACGAGAAGGACGGCGGGGGCAGGGAAGATCCAGTGGGCGTGACGGTGGGCCCAGTGCCCGAGGCGGCGCGCGCCCGGCGCGCGCACGGGCGCATCGGTGAGCGCCGGCTGGATCGTCGACTCTCCGTTCCGGCGCTGCGTCACCGGTTTTGGCGAACGCGACGCCAGAGATCGGCCCGGCTAGCCTTCCGTCCGGTTCAGGAGGTCCTGGAAGTCCCGCTGGGCGTCGGCCAGCACCTGGGCCGACGGGGCGCCCTCGATCGCCTTCTGGATGGCGACGCCGATGATGTCGCGGTACTCGGTGACGCCGACGATCTCGGGCAGGCCGGGGCGCCCGATCTTGAGCGACTCGAGGTAAGCGTCGTACCAGCCTTGCGGCATCTTGGGCTTGGCCTTGACCTCCGCGTTCCCCCAGGTCGAGGCCCGCGCCACGCCGACGCCGGCGAGGAGCTCCCGCACGCAATTCGGCTTGTTGGTCGACCAGGCGCAGAAGAGGTAGGCGGCCTCCTTGTTCCGGCTCTGCGACGAGACCGCCATGGCGTTCGTGAAGGTGCAGGTGTAGTGGCCAGCGGGGCCTGCGGGCAGGACGGCGTAGCCGACCTTGCCCGCGATCTTCGACTTCGACGGATCCTCGAACTGATTTGCGAAGTTCACGCCGTCGAAGTAGATCGCGACCTGGCCCTGCATGAAGGCGGAGCTGCACTCGTACCAGTTGAAGTTCACGACGCCGGGCGGGCCGTAGCTCCGGAGAAGCCGGGCGTAGTAGTCCATCGACTTGACCCACTCGGGGGTGTTGATGTTCGCCTTCCCGTCCTTCGTGAGGTAGTCGCCGCCGAACGCGAAGAGGACGTACGCCCACGGCGTGGCATTCGCGTTCTTGAGCCCGCGGTACACGATGCCGTACATACCGGGGGGGCCCTGGAAGGCCCTGGCCTGAGCCTCCATCTCGTCGACGGTCTTCGGCGGCTGGAGGCTCTTCTGCGCGTAGAGGTCCTTCCGGTAGAAGAGGACGAACGGGTCGACGAACGTCGGGATCCCGCTGATCGACTTGTCGGGCTGGAGGACGGCCGCCTTGGCGCCGGCGACGATGTCGTTCCAGTCGAAGTCGGGCGGGGTGAGGGCGGGGTCCTCCAGGAACTTGTTCAGCGGCTCGTACCACCCGGACTTCCAGAACCGGCGCTTCTCCACGTGCGTCGAGGAGTGGAAACCGTCGACGCCGCCCGAGCCCCCCGTCATCTCGACGACCAGCTTCTGGCGACCCTGGACCTCCGGCAGGACCTCGTACTTGACCTTCATGCCGGTGAGCGACTCGAACTCGGGGACGTGCTTGACGATCTCGTCGACCCAGGGATGCTTGTAGAAGAGGAAGAACAGCTCCTTGCCCTGGAAGCGCTTCCAGTTGAATCCCTGCGCGCGAGCCGGCGTCCACACGAAGGGCCCGGTCGCGGCGCCCGCAAGCGCGGCGCCGCCCAGCTTCAGCACCGCGCGGCGCGAGAGCGGTCCCGTCAGCGGCGTGGCGGTTTTCGGAGCGTCGGGCATCGCGGTCTCCTTCTCGGCGCGCGCGCCACACGCGTGGGTTCCGCGCCCAGCGTGCACGGAGGCAGCACCGTCGGGGCGTTCGGGCGGCATGATATGATTTCCCTCGCGCGTCCGTTTTCCGCGAGGGCAGGTGGCGTCCCGTGGATTCCCAGTCGTTCACGGCCAGCGTCCCTGGGGGTCAGTGCCCCC
>JACXTT010011487.1_pt1 | contig 11845 bp, 9 predicted proteins | sample 9270951 | NCBI WGS metagenome assembly JACXTT01 (sample SAMN15532306, study PRJNA645909) | rock metagenome | isolation source: weathered quartz diorite | place: Puerto Rico | collected 2017-06-21 | reverse complement strand
CGCCGCCGCCGTTTACGAAGAAGCCATCAAATGGAGCGAGCCCGGCGCGGGCCGGCGGGAGTTGGAGCAGAAAGTCAAAACGCTCCGCCCGTAAATTGCCCTCTCACTGCAGCCTGAAATTGATCGTCACCGTCGTGATCACTTCGACCGGTTCGCCGTTCAGAAGTGTTGGTTTGTACTTCCATTGTTGAACCGCGTCGATCGCCGCCTGGTTCAACAACGGATGGCCCGTGATGATCCGGATGTCGCGCACGTCTCCGTCTTTTGAAATCGTTGCTTCGAGAATCACGACACCTTGAACGTGGACAGTCCGCGCGATCGGAGGATACACCGGTGCAACTTGATGGATCAGATTTGCCTGCTGCACCTCGCTGTGGACCCGGATCAGCGCTATCAACGTCGAAGGAACCGATGGAGGCGGTGGGGGAGGCGGCGGTGGCAGTACAGTCGCCGCCTCTTTGGGATCCGAGAAGCTTTGTAGCAATCGTCCGATGCTGCCGCGATCACTCGAAGGTAGCTGCGCGATTGCCACAGCGGGATCGTCGACGACTTGTGCAATGTCGTCGGGTATGCGTTCGGGCGTGTAGAGTGCACCGGGATCTCGAGCGATTTGCGGTTGAACGTCCGGAGCGGGCGCCGCAATTTCACGTTTGGGTTCCGGCTTCGAAGCGGCGACGGGCAACGGCAGACCCACGGCTGCCGACAACATGGGTAACGCTTGAGGATGCGCAAGCGGAACCAGCAACAAGACAGCGACAATCAACGCGTGGAGAGCAACGGACAGCAGAACGGTCGCGGGTTTGCGCGTTCGTGCGCTCCCGCTCGATTCGAACAACGATGTTTCGAGCATGTTTTCATCTCCTTAACGTTCTTTCGCCCTCCGGAGGGAGATGTGTGGATATAGACACCGCTATGCGACGTTGGTTCCGTATGTGGGGGCTAGCGTAGGACGAGGAAATTGAAAATGAACGAATCCTGCAATGCCAATCTGAAAAAATCCGAAAACACAAATCTCAGATTGGACGTGCCGCGCGTCATCCCGCGGGGCGGCAGGTTCAATGAATTAAGATTTGTGCTTTCGGATTAGCAATTCACTTTGTGCAATTTCGAAATTCCCCCGAACCTTCTAAGCCGTGGGGAGTCCTTCCTTTTTCCAATCGCGGATGCCGCAAAACTGGGCGGTCTTGTAGCCTGCCCTCAAGTAAGCTTCAGCAGCGCGCGACGCGCGCCCGCCGCCGCCTCAATAGAAGACGAGATCGGCATTCTTAGGGAACTCCGACATTCTCTTTTCGACTTGCGACATGGGAATGTGAATGGCGCCGGGAATGGAGCCGCTTTCCGCCACTTCCTTCGGCTCACGAACATCGATGACGACCGGTTTCTTCGAGGATTCGAGCTTTTTCTTCAGTTCGGGAATCGGAATTCGTCGTGGAGTTGTGTCTGTCATGTGTTTACTACCAGTTCATGCGATCGCGAAGCGACGTGATATGGGCGACGTGATGTTTGCCGTGCCACGCGTAGATCGCCAGATTTCGATCGAGCGAAATGACGCCGATTTCAGGATGCTTGAATTGCTTTTGGAAGTCCCTATCCGTTAATGATCGAAGGAGAATAACCCACCTTTGGTGCAACGACTCGAGAAGTGTGAGTGAAACTTCAATCGGCGTCGTGCCGACGTCCGGCAATTCCGCCCAACGGGCTTCGTCATAGGGTTTGATCGTCGGCTGATCTTCGGTTAACGCGAGCTTGAAGCGAATGTAACTATTCATGTGGCTTTCGGGGACGTGATGCACGACTTGACGGACGGTCCAGCCTCCAGGCCGATACGGCGTGTCCAGTTGCTCTGCCGACAATCCCGAAATCGCGCGTTTCAACCGATCCGGTGCGACGGCAATTTCGTCGATAAATTGCTTTCTCTGACTCGGATTGCCCGGCCCATTCCATTCGAATCGCCCGATGGGAAAACTCAGATCCATGATTTCGTCCTCCGATTATCATCGTAGTCCTAGATTACAAATGGTTTACAGTCGATTCTCTTGCCCAGAAGTTGTATAAAAGGGAGCGGACGTTTTCATAGGTGGTAGATCGAAGAATGTCGAGGAAGAGTTCTGTCCTTTTGGGTTCGAGCATATGGATCGTGCTCGCTGCCGCGGGCGTCATTACAGCGCAACAGCGAACCACGATTCCCGCTCAAAGGCCCGCCGCACCGCGGCCGGCGCTGCGTCCAGTGCAGACCGGCATGTCGATGGAAGCTGAGCAAGCCGTGGTGAAGCAATATTGTTCCGGTTGCCACAACGAAAAGCTTAAATCGGGCGGCATGACGCTGACATCACTGGATCTGGCTCATGTCGAGAAGTCTCCGGAATTATCCGAGAAGATCATCCGCAAATTGCGTGTGGGTTTGATGCCGCCGGTCGGCAGTCCACGTCCGGACGCGGAAACCATGAAATCGTTCGTCACGACGCTGGAAACCACGATGGACAGGTTGGGAGCGCTGAATCCGAATCCGGGCCGGCGTGGATTTCAACGATTGACACGAACCGAGTATGCGCGATCCATAAACGAACTGTTCGGGATCGAAGAAGATGTCGCCGCCCTGCTCCCGGCCGACTCTCTCAGCAATGACGGCTTCGACAATCTTGCCGACGCGCAAGGATTCTCCGCCACATTGACCGAAGGGTATATGCGCGCCGCCGCAAAGGTGACCCGGGACGCGCTGGGCGATTCAAAAGCGCCGCCCGCATCGGAGATATTTCGAATCAACCGGAATGCGGGTCAGATGGATCACGTTGAAGGGACGCCGGCCGGCACGCGCGGCGGTCTTTCCGCCGTATTCAATTTTCCCGCCGACGGCGAGTATTCGTTCCGATCCCTGTTGTATCCGAACTCGGTCGGATCGCTGCTTGGTGCGAACATCAAAGGTGAACAGCTCGATATCTCGCTGGACGGCTCGCGCATCACTTTGCACGACATCGATCAGCGCATGAGCGAAAGCCAGCCGACCGGACTGAACCTCACGACCGGCCGGGTCTTCGTGAAGGCCGGCCCCCATCGAGTGTCTGCGGCATTCATCGACAGACACTCCGGACTTCTGGACGATCACATTGCCCCGATCGAAAACATCCTGGCCAGCATCGATGCCGGCGACACGGGCATGGTGACGGTGATGCCGCACCTGCGCGAACTCGAAATCGCGGGCCCCTTCAACGCTACGGGAGTTTCCGACTTCGAGAGCCGGCGGCGCGTCTTCTCGTGCCGGCCGACCAGTGCCGGTGAAGAATTGCCGTGCGCGACAAAGATCGTCAGGGAGCTTGCCGCGCATGCGTACCGGCGTCCCGCGACTCCCGAAGATCTCGAAGGATTGATGACCTTCTATGATCGAGGCCGCAGGAACGGTGATTTTGAATCCGGAATCCGGATGGCGACTCAGGCAATTCTCACCAGTCCCAAGTTCGTTTTTCGATTCGAAGAAGTTCCGCCGGCCGCGAAGCCCGGTCAGGTTTATCGCATCAGCGATATCGACCTGGCGTCGCGGCTTTCTTATTTCCTCTGGAACACAGTTCCGGACGATGAACTCATCACGGCGGCTGCCCAGGGCAAGCTCAAAGATCCGCTCGTCCTCGAAAAACAGGTACGCCGCATGCTCAAGGACGCGCGTTCCGAGTCACTGGCTGTCAAATTTGCGGGGCAGTGGCTGCATCTGCCCGATCTCGATGCGATCAATCCCAACACGTCTTACTACCCGGATTACGATCAGAAACTCGGCGACTCGATGAAACGCGAGACCGAGTTGTTTTTCGACAGCATCGTTCGAGAAGACCGCAACGTTCTGGATTTGCTCACGGCCAATTACACGTTCGTGAACGAACGATTGGCGCGGCATTACGGAATTCCGAACGTGCTCGGGAATCAGTTTCAGCGCGTTGAGGTCGCGGAAGACTACCGGCGTGGCCTGCTCGGCAAAGGTTCGATCCTCACGCTCACGTCGGTGGCCGATCGAACGTCGCCGGTGTATCGCGGCAAATGGGTAATGGTCGTCCTGTTCGGAACTCCGCCCCCGCCGCCGCCGCCCGTCGTCCCGAAGCTCGAGGAGACCGCCGCTGTTTCCAACGGCAAGCCGCTGACGGTCCGCGAGCGAATGGAGGCGCACCGGGCCAATGCCGCATGCAGTTCGTGTCATCGCCTGATCGATCCGATCGGTTTGGCCCTGGAGAACTTCGACGTCACGGGGCTCTGGCGGACGATGGACAAAACCGCGTCCATCAATGACGATGGTCTGCGAGTGAGATCGCCGGGCATTCCGATCGATACGAAAACGCAGCTGTACGACGGGACGCCGCTCGACGGGCCGGTCAGCCTGAGAGAGGCGATTCTGAAACACTCGGACGCGGTCATTCAAAACCTGACCGAAAAGCTGATGGCGTACGCCCTCGGCCGCCGCATTGAATATTTCGATATGCCTTCGATTCGATCGGTCACGCGGGATGCGGTAAAGAACAACAACCGGTTCTCCTCATTGGTGCTGGGAATCGTCAAGAGCCCGGCCTTCCAGATGAGCAAAGCGGAAGCAGCACCTACGGACGCCAGGGAGAAATAATGAGCGGACGCGAATGTGAGCCCGGTAGGGCGAAACGAGGAAAATAATGTTCATCACGAAAAAGCACCTGTCACGACGCACGATGCTTCGCGGTATGGGCGCGGCCATCGCACTGCCGTTCCTCGAATCCATGCTGCCCGCCATGACTCCTGCACCGAAGCCGAAGACGCGCATCGTCTGCATTGAAAACGTCCACGGGGCGGCCGGCAGCACCAGGTACGGCATCGACAAGAATCTGTGGGCGCCTGCGGCGGAAGGAAAAGAATTCGATTTGAGCAAGGGCAACCTGGCGCCGCTGGAGCCGTGGAAGGATCATCTCACCATCGTCAGCAACACCGACATGCATGGCGCCGAAGCCTGGGAGCTTCCGGAACTCGGCCGCCACCACTTCCGTTCGAGCGCGGTTTTCCTGACATGCGCCCATCCGAAGCAGACGCAGGGATCCGACATCTACTGCGGCACATCGTTTGACCAGTTGTACGCGCAGCGATTCGGTCAGGACACGCCACTGCCGTCGATACAGCTCTCGATTGAGGGTCTCGATCTCGCCGGAGGGTGCGCCTACAACTATGCATGCGTTTACATGGATTCCATCAGTTGGGCCGCGCCGGCCAAACCTCTGCCGATGGTCCGGGATCCGCGGATGGTTTTCGACATGATGTTCGGCGCCGGCGCAACGCCGGAAGCGCGCGCGGAACGCATGGACACGGACCGCAGTCTTCTGGATTGGATGACTCGCGAAGTGGCGTCGGTGAAGGCGAAGGTGACGGTCTCCGACCGCAATCGCATTGATGATTACCTGCAGACGATACGGGAAATCGAACGGCGGATTCAGAGAATCGAAGAGCGCAACCGAAGCGGAGAGATCCGGGATCTTGCTGCGGCGCCCGTCGGTGTGCCGGACTCGTTCGAGGAACACGTCAAGCTGATGTTCGATCTGCAGGCAGTCGCGTTTGCGGGCGATGTCACGCGAGTCGCATCGATGAAAATGAGCCGCGACGTCTCGGGACGCGCATTTCCGCAAAGCGGCGTCACCGCCGGGTTCCATGGCGCGTCGCATCACGGAGAAAACGAACAGCGTGTGACGCAATTCGGTCAGATCAATCAGTATCACGTGAGCGTCGTCACCCATCTGCTCGACAAACTCAAAAACGGGCAGGACACCGAAGGCACGCTTCTGGACAATACTTTGGTCGTTTACGGATCGCCGATGGGAAATGGAAATCTTCACAACCATAAACGTGTGCCGATGTTTCTTGCCGGCCACGCCGGAGGTTCACTCAAAGGCCGTCTCCACGTGAAGGCAGCGGACGGGACGCCGGCTGCCAACATCTACCTCGCACTGCTGCACAAGCTCGGACTCGACGATATCGGCGAGTTCGGCGATAGCACCGGAGCCCTGGAACTGTAAGCATGAGCGGAGCGAATGCAAGCCCGGCGCGAAGCGCAAGCGCGATAGCGCGCAGCCTCAAGATAGGGCGCAGCCATGAATTGACGGAGGACAGAATGTCGCGTAGGAAACTCATCATCACACTGGCGATCGCGATCGTAAGCGTGCTTTGCGCAACCGCGCTGATGACGGCAGGAGAAGCGGATGTCCGGGTAGCGAACGCGGCCATGAAAAGCGATCTGGGTGCGGTTCGCAATCTGCTCAAACAGGCGGCCGACGTGAACGGCGCGCTCGGCGACGGCACGACCGCGCTCCATTTCGCCGCGCAAAACGGCGACGCCGAAATGGCGCAGATCCTGATCTACGCCGGGGCAAACGTCCGCGCGGCAACGCGAATCGGCGGCTATACACCGCTGTTCATGGCCGCAAAACGCGGATCCCCGGATGTTGTGGACATCCTTCTGAAGGCCGGCTCCGAAGCGAATCTTAAAGCGATCGACGGATTGACACCGCTGATGCTGGCTTCGATGTCCGGCAGCGGCGAAACCGTCCGCCTGCTCATCGAAAAAGGCGCTCAAGTGAACGCGAAGGAATCCGAACACGGCCAGACGCCCCTGATTTTTGCCGCCGCTTTCGATCGTGCCGACGTCATCACGGAATTGGTGAAGCATTGCGCGGATCTTAACCTCGCGACCGATGTTCAGCAGCCGCCCGCCCGCCCGACGTTCGATCCAGGCGGCCGAGGCCAGGCCCAGGGTCAACAGCAGAATCAAGCTGAACCCGCCGCTGCAGGGGCTCAACCGCAGCGCGGCCAGCGAGGTCAACGCAATGCGGTGCCTCCCGCAAACGGCCAGCCGCCTCAGCAGGCTCAGCAACAGCAACAGCAACAGCAACAACAGCAACAGCTTCAGCTGGGGAACGAGAACGATCGTGGACCGAAGAGTCCTCGCGGCGGATTGACGCCGTTGATGTACGCTGCGCGCGACGGCCGTCTCAACTCCATCAAAGCCCTGATCGATGCGGGAGCCGATCTGAATGCGCGGAGCGCGGATAAAAGCAGCGCGCTTCTGGTCGCGGCGATCAACGGCCACTTCGATATCGCCAGACTCCTGGTGGAGCGGGGAGCCGACGTGAACCTTCCAAGTATCGACGATGCCACGCCTCTTTACGGTGTGCTGCACGTGCAGTGGTCGCGAGAGTCGGAACGGCCGCAGCCGTCCATCAAGCGCGAGCAGACATCGTATCTGGATTTGCTGACGGCCATGCTCGATCACGGCGCAGACCCGAATGCGCGACTCGGCCGGACGCTTTGGTACACGTCATTTGGTTATCCCTACGAGTCCGCGAGTGACATTGGATCCACTCCGTTCTGGAAATGCGCTTCGGTGGGAGACGTCGATGGTATGAAGCTCCTGCTGTCGCGAGGCGCCGATCCGGCCATTGCGAACAAGGATGCGGTCACCGCTTTTCTGATCGCTTCCGGTGCGGGTACTCACGGGAATGACGACATCTCCGCGCCTCAGGGGCGTTTGGCCGCAGTGAAATATCTCGTCGAAGAACTCCACGCGGACGTGAACGCCACCGATAACGGCGCCACCGGACCGCGGGAGAATCAGGCCCAGAATGGCGGTCAGCAGCAACAACAGAATCAATTCACCGGACCGGCTCCAGGCGGCTACACGGCCTTACACAACGCGGCATCCAGAGGCGATAACGAGATGATTTTGTATCTGGTGTCGAAGGGCGCGAAAGTCGATGCCGTCAGCAGGGCCGGTGTGACGATTGTCGATATGGCGAACGGCCCGCGTCAACGCGTGCAGCCCTTTGCGTCCACGATTGCGCTGCTTGAGATGCTCGGAGCCAAAAACAATCACAAATGCGTCTCGTGCTGAACTGACGGGCTTTGTGACGTTGCCTTCTCACTCCAACTCTTTGCCCTTCGTTTCCGGCAACCATAGTGACAACAGAGCGGCAGTCAAGAAGGCGCCGGCAAGAGGCATGAACGCGTAGCCGAGTCCGTACTTCGTCGCAAGAGCACCGACGACGTAGGGCGCAATCGCCGATGCGGCGCGGCCCGTGTTGTACGCAATCCCCATTGCGGTACCGCGAACCTCCGTTGGAAAAATCTCCGAAGTAATCGTGCCGAATCCCGCGTAGTATCCGGTTCCGAAGAATGCCACCAGCGGTCCGAGGATCAGCAGGACGATCGGGCTCGTCGTCAAACCATAAAACGGTACGAGGAGAGACGCGATCACGAGATATCCGGCGTAAGTGCGCCTGCGGCCGATCTGGTCCGCCACAAAACCGTACGACGCGTACCCGAACCACTTGCCGATGCCCATCACCAGCAGCCATGTTGTGGTGGCCATCAGGCCGAGACCGCGGCCGCCCTGATCGGCGGGAAGGGCGAGATAGGCCGGGATCCACGTGAACAATCCCCAATAGCCGAACATCGTGAATGCGTTCATCGTCGTGGCGATGAATCCATTCCGGCGAACGTCCGGTCGAAGCAGCAGGCGCAGCGGAACGCTCTTTCGTGCCGTGCGGTCTGACCACAACTGAGGTTCAGGAACGGACCGGCGAATCCACAGCGCGACGAGCGCGGGAAGCACGCCGACGAAAAACACGGCTCGCCAACCGAAATTCGGCAAGACAACCGCGGTGACGCCGACCGCAAGTATTTCGCCGATCGCCCACGACGATTGCATCAGGGCCAGCGCTTTAGCGCGATGCTGGGCCGGCCACGTTTCGGCGATCAACGCCGCCCCCGTTCCCCATTCACCGCCGAGTCCAAGACCGAGAATGAAGCGGGCGATGGCGAGCTGCGTCACCGTCGTTGAAAGCCCGCACAACCCGCTGGCTGCCGAATAAACAATGATGGACCCCATCATCGAGCGGACGCGGCCGATTCGATCGGCCAGAAAACCGAACGCGATGCCTCCGAGCGCCGAAGAAAGAAGAGTCAGCGAGTTCAGGAGTCCTGCGGTGGTCTTGGTCATGCCGAGTTCGCTCATCAGCCGAGCCAGAACCATCGAGTACAGCACGACGTCCATCGCATCGAGCATCCATCCGAGCCCGCCCGCAATCAGCGATCGGCGTTCGGTCGCCGTGAGTTTCGACGGGAGCGACAATCCCAGAAACTCGTACGTAAGGGGTTCGGTCCGCATGCTGCCGAAGGTACACTGTGCCTCGGCCAATTGTCATTGGAATTTCCCGCACGGAGTCTTATAAGATGTGCCCCTAAACTCCCAGAATCCGTGAGGTTCAAGATGAGAAAAGTTGCCCTTTTGGTTGCGTTGGCGCTGATGCTGCCCATGATCGTGACCGCTCAACGTCCGGCAAATGCGCCTCCGACGGCGCCCGCCGGCAAAGCCCCCGATACGGTTTACCTGGAGGAACTCACATGGGCGGAAGTCCGCGACATGGTGAAAGCCGGGAAGACGACGGTCATTGTCGGCACCGCAGGACAAGAGCAGAAGGGACCGCACATGGTGGACTCCGAACATCATCAGGCGATGGATTGGTCCGCCGATAAGATCGCGCGACAGCTCGGCAACACTCTTGTTGCACCCACCATCACGTACGTTCCCGAGGGGAGCTGGGAAAACCCGTCCGGTCACATGGCGAAGCCGGGTTCGATCACGCTTCCGGAGGATCGCTTTGAAGAACTGCTCATCTCGACCGGCAAAAGTTTGAAGGCCGGCGGATTCAAGGACATTCTTTTCATCGGCGAGTCCGGAGGAAATCAGCAGGGAATGGCTGCCGCCTCTGACAAACTCAACGAACTGTGGAAGGGCAGCGCCCGGGCGTTCTGGATCGGTGACTATTACGCGAAGTCCCATGCCGATCAGGAAAACTACATCACGGAGAAAATGGGAATTCCGCGCGACAAGATCGGCGGTCACGCGAACCTGATGGACACGTCGGAGCTGATGTTTATCAATCCGAAGGGCGTGCGTAAGAACAGATTTGCTCCCGGCGGCGGTTACGAAAACAGTGGCGTCAGCGGAGATCCGTCGAAGTCGACACCGGAACTTGGAAAGGTCTTCCTCCAGATCAAACTCGACAACGCTCTCGCTCAAATCAAGAAAGTCATGGCTGCCGGCGCTCCGCCGAATTATGCACAGCTCGCGGCGGCAAATCGCGGAGCTCGCGGCGGCGGTGATCGTGGCGGTGGTGGCGGACGAGGCCAACGTGGCGGTGCGCGCGGCGACGCCGCTGAGGGTGGTGGCCCGGTTGCCGGAAAAGTCGAACCGGCGTTTATGACGGCGCCCGCGGGTATCGCTCCGACTCAGCCTCCAGACACGACGTCACTCGAGGAACTCACCTGGGAAGAGATTCGCGATTTGATGAAGGCCGGCAAAACGACGGTCATCATTCCCACCGGCGGAACCGAGAAGAACGGCTACCACATGGTTCTCGGCAAACATAACTACGTCGTTGCTCATAACGCGGATCTGATGGCGCGACGTCTCAAGAACGCGCTGGTCGCGCCGACCGTGAAATGGGTACCCGAAGGCGATGCCGATTCCCAGTGTCCCGGCTGCCTGACGTTGCCGTCTCCTGCTTACGACAACCTGCTCGACGCCGCCGCCAGAAGCCTGAAGGTTGGGGGATTCAAAGACATCATCCTGATCGGCGACAGCGGCGGCAATCAAACCGGCCTGACCACGGTAGCCAACAAGCTCAACGCGGAATGGAAGGACAGCGGCGTGAGAGTTTACGCCATCACCGACTATTACTCTCAATCACGCATTTACTACCGGGCGTGGATGGAAGCGCAATTCGGTTACGACGAGCAGACATCGGGAAGTCACGCCGGCATCGCGGATACTTCGCAAATGCTGTTTATTCGGCCGGCCGGTATTCGTAAGGATCAAATCAAGCCGTGGGGCGGACCCGCGGATTCCGGTGTTTCGGGAGATCCGGCAAAGGCGACGCCTGAAATCGGCAAGATGGGACTTGAATTCAAAGTGAATGCAGGATTGAACCAGTTCAAGACCCTGAAGAACCCACCGCAACGCGGCCGCGGCGCGAACCCGGGCCAGTAGCGAGTTTAGATACCTCGCAGCACGAAGCCCGTCGCTGCGCTCCGGTTTCGGCACATTGTCGCGGTAGTGGCAAACTGTTCAGAACCCGAGCGCAGCGACGGGCTTCGTGAAGTATTTATGGCTTGATTGCCCCGTCGATATCCACATTCACGATTGGCGCAATGCCGGTCGTTTTCAACGGCCCTTCGATGCTGGAACGATCCCCGACGATCACAATGGCGAGATGATCCATGTCGATGTACTGTTTCGCCACGCGCAGGACATCTTCTTTTGTGATATTCGCGATCTTCGCTCCGTACTGCTGGTAATAGTCGACCGGCAATCCCTGCGTCCAGATCGTCGTGATCGCGGCGTTGATGCCGTTAACCGACGCGAACTGCGCGGGCAGCCGCTGAACCAAAGCGTCCTTGGCGGTTTCGAGTTCGTCCTCCGTCACCGGACGGCTTCCCTGGATGCCACGAAGTTCCTTCATGAATTCGATCAGCGCCGCATCCGTCTTCGCGGACACAATATCGCCGCCGGCGCGAAAGGGTCCGGGACCTTTTCCGTAAGTGAAGTTGGAACTCACTCCGTAGCTGTAGCCCTTCTCCTCGCGAATATTGGCATTGAGGCGCGATTGAAACATTCCTCCAAGCATGGTGTTCATGACCTGGAGCGCGAAGTAGTCGGAGGTGTTTCGTGGCGGTCCGGGGTTCCCGATCGCGAACGTCGATTGCGCAGAGCCGGGTTTGTCGACGAGGTAGATCGTCGTCGGACGCCGATCCGGAACCGCGGGATATTGAAACGCGGGCTTTTCGCCGCCTTTTT
>JACXTT010011486.1_pt1 | contig 11845 bp, 8 predicted proteins | sample 9270951 | NCBI WGS metagenome assembly JACXTT01 (sample SAMN15532306, study PRJNA645909) | rock metagenome | isolation source: weathered quartz diorite | place: Puerto Rico | collected 2017-06-21 | reverse complement strand
CCTGCGCGCGCCGCGGTGGCGTGGAAGGCCGCCCAGACCGTCTCGCCAGACCAGAGACCCGCGGCGAGGTAGCGGCCGGCGTCGGCCGGCTCCCTCAGATCGCGCATCGCGCCGCCCGCTTCTCCCCCATCTGGGTGGCGATTCTCCCGCCGGTCCGCGGGCTTCCCGCGCATGTAACTATTGACGCCCGAGCCCGAGGCGTGGTGTGTACCCGCCGATTGACTGAGGACCGCCATGCCCTGGGGTGCAGGCGGGGCGTCGCCGTGCTGGCCGCGCTCGTCGTCGCGATGCTCGCTCGCCCCGACGGCGCGCGCGCCGTGGTCGTCAAGGACAACCTCTACGGCGTGAAGGCGATGAGCGCGAGCGAGGCATGGGCGGTCGGCAACTTCGGCTCCATCTACCATACCACCGACGCCGGCAAGACCTGGGAGGCGCGCAACAGCGGGACCAAGGTGCCGCTCTTCGCGGTCGACTTCGCGGACGACCAGCATGGCTGGGCCGTCGGCAAGGCGTCGACCCTCCTCGCGACCGCCGACGGCGGCAAGACCTGGAAGGCGCAGAAGAGCGCCGTCCCGCCGGAGAAGCATCTCTTCAACCTGAAGGCGGTCGACGCGCAGACGGCGTGGGCGGTGGGCGACTGGGGCGCGATCCAGGCGACGCACGACGGCGGCAGCACCTGGCAGGATCGCTCGCTCGCCACCTGGGACGAGGCGGCGCGCGCCTCGTGGAAGGGGCGTCCGTTCGACGACGACATCGTCTTCTACGCCGTCTCCTTCCCCGATTCGCAGCACGGCTTCATCGCGGGCGAGTTCGGCACGCTGCTCGCCACCGCCGACGGCGGCCAGACCTGGCACAACCTCGAGGTTGGCACCGACAAGACGCTCTTCGGCGTGAGCTTCGTGACCCCCGAGAAGGGCTGGCTGGTCGGGATCGACGGGCTCATCCTCCGCACCCGCGACGGTGGCCACACCTGGGACCTTCAGCACGGCGCGACGGGGGCGGGGTCGATCGAGGAGCTGGGCTTTCTCGAGACGCTCAAGAACCCCGGCCTCTACGACGTGGCGGTGTCCGGGCAGTACGGCGTCGTGGTCGGCGACACCGGCAACCTGATGACCTCCGCCGACGGCGGCGACACCTGGACGGCGCGCGAGCTGCCCGAGAAGCAGCGGCTGGTCTGGCTACGCGGCGTGAGCCTGCTTCCCGGGAGCCAGGGCTTCGCGGTCGGTGCCGGCGGCTTCATGACGGCCATCGACCACGGGGAGCTCGTTCCCCCGGCCAAGGGCGCCGCGCCCGCCGCCCCCTGACGGATCATGTTCTCACGCAAGACCATCCAGGCGTACCTCTTCTTCCTGCTGCGACACCGGCTCGCGGCCTCGCTGGTGGTCGCCGCCGCGACCGCCGTCCTCGCCACCTTCATGGTGACGCGGATGCACATCTTCACGAACTTCTTCGACCTCTATCCGCCGAATCACCCGTACGTGAAGCTCTACACGCAGTACCGGAGCATGTTCGGCTCGGCGAACACGCTGCTCCTCGTCGTCGAGGTGAAGAACGGCACCATCTTCGACGATCCGGCGACGGTGCAGAAGGTCGACCGCATCACGGTGGCGCTGCTGCACGACATCCCGGGCGTCAACGGCGATCAGGTGTTCGCGATCACCCACCCGAAGATCAAGACGACGCTCACCGCGGGCTCGGGGATCAAGGTCGTCCCCCTCATGTATCCGCGCGTGCCGGAGACGAAGGAGGACCTCGAGTTCCTGAAGATGAAGGTCTACACCACGGAGGGCGTGAAGGGCCTGTTCGTCTCCGAGGACGACAAGGCGACGCTCATCGTGGCGGGCTTCTGGGAGGAGTACTTCGACCTCCCCACGATGTGGGAGAAGATCAAGAAGATCAAAGCGGAGGAGGAGGACGAGAACACCCGCATCTACGTGAGCGGCCCGCCCATCCTCTACGCGTACTTCCTCGAGGCCGGGCGGAAGATGGCCGGCGTGCTCGCCGCCTCGATCGTCATGATCCTGCTCATCCTGTGGATCGAATTCCGCAGCTGGCAGGGCGTCGTGATCCCCGCCTTCAGCGGCACGCTGTCGGCGATCTGGGGGCTCGGCTTCGGCGGGCTCTGCAACTGGATGAGCCAGTACGTGCCGTGGATCCCGGCGCTCAGCCTGGACCCCCTCGTGCTCGTCATCCCGCTCCTCATCTCGGCGCGCGCGCACTCGCACTCGGTGCAGTCGATGGAGCGCTACCACGAGGAGTACCACAATCTCCGCGACAAGGATCAGGCGATCGTCAAGTCGTACGCCGAGATCTACGCGCCCGCGATGGTGTCCATCCTGGCCGACGGGCTCGCCATCCTGACGCTCCTCGTGGCGCGCATCCCCATCATCCAGAAGCTCGCCATCCTGTGCTCGTTCTGGATCATCTCGATCTTCATCAGCGTGGTGACGCTCCACCCGATCATCCTCTCCTTCACGCCGCCGCCCAACGAGGAGCACATCTCCGGGCGGACGCCGCTCGAGCGCTGCATGTCGTGGATGATGGTGGTGGCGATCGCGTGGCTCTTCTGGCTCTACGACTTCATCCCCGGCTGGCCGGTCGCGGCGATGCTCGGCCTCACGGTGGCCGGGGTCCTCTGCGACCTGCTCCTCGGCATGGCGCTCCCCGGGTACGGCGACGTGGGCTACGCGATCGCCCGTGCGACCGACGCCTTCGGCGCGGCCTTCGGCCGCCTCTACCTCGCGATCGAGAACGGGCTCATCTGGCTGGCGAGCGGCTGGCGGCGGCCGGCGATGGCGGTCACGCTCCTCACGCTGCTCAGCTTCGGCCTCTACTTCCAGCACCTGCTGAAGGTGGGCGACACGACGCCCGGGGCGGCGCTCCTCTACCCCAAGCACCCCTACAACGTCGCCTTCGGCAAGGTGAACGAGAAGTTCCTCGGCGCGAGCCAGCTGGTCATCATCGCGGAGGGGAACGCCTACTGCACCGTGAACGGCGCGCCGTGCGAGGGCCCGGACTGCAAGCGCTGCTACCCCGAGCAGGAGGGGCAGTGCGGGACGGAGAAGTGCGTGCAGCGCGAGGGCGCGATCAAGAGCGCCGAGACCCTGAACCAGCTCGACCTCTTCGCGCGCTACATGGCCGAGCGCCCCGAGGTCGGCGGCACGGTCACCGCCACCACGCTGCTGAAGAAGATCTTCCGCACCTTCCACGAGGCCGACCCGAAGTGGGAGATCCTGCCCACCCGCGACGACCACGTGAGCCAGCTCTTCTTCCTCCTCACCTCCGGGACGCGGCGCGGCGAGATGGATCGCTTCTTCGACATCGGCTACACGAACGCGACCATCGCGGTCTTCTACAAGGACTACACCCACGAGACGATCGAGCACTCGATCGCGCGCGCCAAGGAGTACATCGCGGCGCACGGCGCGGACGCGCCGAACGTCCGCTACCGCCTGGCGGGCGGGCTGATCGGCATCCTCGCGGCGGTGAACGAGGAGGTGGAGTGGTCCTACCGCGTCAACCTGGCGCTCATCCTGATCGTGGTCTTCCTGCTCTCGTACGCCACCTACGTGTCGGTCGTGGGCGCGCTCATCGTCATGCTGCCCTCGCTGGTGGCGCAGCCGCTCTCCGAGGCGGTGATGTATCTCTTCGGCATCGACATGAACATCAACTCGCTGCCGGTGGCGGCGGTGGGCATCGGAATCGGCATCGACTACGGCTACTACGTGCTCTCGCGCATCGTCGAGGAGCTGTGTGCGGGCGAGGGCTTCGACGTGGCCATCCGCCGCATGTTCGAGACCACGGGCAAGACCGTCCTCTTCACCGGCGTGTCGCTCACTGCGAGCATCATCTTCTGGGTGTTCTTCCCCATGAAGTTCCAGGCCGACATGGCGCTCCTGCTGGTGCTGCTGCTCGGCTTCCACCTGATGGGCGCGCTCATGTTCATCCCGCCGATGGTCTCGCTCTTCCAGCCGCGCTTCGCGATCAAGTACGCGGAGGAGCGGCAGCGCATCCGCAGCGAGGCGGCGGCGGCGGAGGAGGCACGCGCGCAACGGGTCGGCGCCGCGGGCGCCTAGTCAGCGCTGCACAGCGCGAGAGGGGGGGTACGGTCGATGCGCACTAGCGTGGCGGGTCTGGCGCTCGGGCTGTTGATCGCGGTGAGCGTCGTGCCCGGGGCGGCGATCCAGCCCGGGACGATGCTCGACAGTTCCAACGCCGACGAGGTGAAGGACCTCCTGCCGCCGGAGGTGTACGCCCACTTCAAGCACGGCGAGTACATGAACAAGCTGATCGAGTTCCCGAACTCGCGCTGGTCGTGGGACGACGGCTTCGACGAGGCGACCAGGTGGAACGCCGAGCACCTGGTGCTCGACGAGCACAAGTCGCCGATCGACAAGACGACCGGCAAGCGCCCGGACTACATCCGCGGGCTGCCCTTCCCGAACATCAGCGCGGACGATCCGGACGCCGGCTACAAGGCGCTGTGGAACCTCGACTACGCCTATTACACCGGCGGCAACAGCCACAACTGGACGCTGCTCAACTGGGTGAGCCGGACCGCCGTCGACCGCTCGTCGGTGCAGGACGTGTACTTCCTCTACTACGACGGCCAGCCGCGCCACTACTCGCCGCCCCAGAACCCGGACAACTTCCTCTTCCAGTTCCTCTCCGTGAGCATCAGCCCGGCCGACCTGCAGGGCACCGCGGCGCTCGGGTATCGCTACAAGGACCCGACGAAGCGCGACCTCTCCTGGGCGTACGTGCCGGCGCTCCGCCGCGTGCGCGCGATCTCGCCCGCCAACCGCTCCGACGGGTTCCTCGGCTCGGACATGAGCCAGGACGACGGCTTCTTCTTCGACGGCAAGCCCGAAGACTTCGAGTGGAAGGTGGTCGGCCACAAGGAGGCTCTCCGCTTCGTCGACCCGGACAGCATCGCGGGGAAGATCGAGCAGCGGCCGCTCCCCGGCGGCGGCTGGCGCACCACGGCGATCAACAACGATCGCACCGTCGGCTACATGGTGAAGGACTGGAAGGGTGTCGCGTGGGCGCCGGTGGCGGCCGCCGTCGCCAAGCGGAAGTTCTGGGTGCTGGAAGGCGTGCCGAAGGACAAGTACTACCTCTACGGCAAGATCGAGCTGTGGATCGACGACACGACCTGGGCGGGCGCCTGGAACCGCAAGTTCTCGTGGCGCGGCGACCTGCTGAACACGCTCCAGGTCCTCGGCTACGCCACCTTTCCCTTCAACGAGCACGAGCGCTGGTGGGGTGCCACCATGGCGTTCCAGCTGGCGGAGAACCTGAAGCAGGACCGCGCCACCGCGGCAGGCATGAACGGCCCCGGGAAGGATCCGCCGGGCGACCGGCGGCTCCCGCTGGAGCCGGGGTTCTTCGACTTCCAGACGCTGAGCCGGTTCGGGAAGTAGTCGGCGCGCTCGCCGCGTCTTTTCACGCGTGGCCTAAACGTGCGAGACCTCCGAGAGGAGGTCGACGTCATGGGCGCGACGCGAACATCGCGCTCGGCAACCTGGTCTCCGTCGTGCGGAGCCAGATCGCGGCGTACGCGCTGACGGACCACCGCGCCCCTTGACGCCTCCCGCCCTCTTCGTCGACAACTCCCGGCGATGGATTTTCGCCTGAGCCCGACCGAGGCGCGCTTCCAGCGCGAGGTGCACGACTGGCTGGTGGCCAACCTGCCCGCCGGCTGGGGCACGCCCGCGTACCGGAAGCCGGAGGAGCCGGCGGAGAAGGTGCGCTTCGCGCGCGCCTGGCAGCGGAAGCTGCACGAGGGCGGCTGGGCCGGCCTCCACTGGCCGCGCGAGTACGGCGGGCGCGGCGCGACCCCCATCGAGCAGTTCCTCTTCGCCGAGGAGTACACTCGCGTCGGCGCGCCGAGCATGATCGACATCGGGGTCGGGCCGGCGCTGGTCGGGCCGACCCTCATCCACCACGGCACCGAGGCGCAGAAGCGCCGCTTCCTCCGCCGCATCCTCGGTGGCGAGGAGGTCTGGTGCCAGGGCTTCTCGGAGCCGAACGCGGGCTCCGACCTGGCCGCGTGCCGGACGCGGGCGGAGCTGGTCGGTGACGTCTTCCACGTGACCGGGCAGAAGATCTGGACCAGCTACGCGCGCTTCGCGGACTGGTGCATCCTGGTCGTGCGCACCGACGTGCAGGCGCCGAAGCACAAGGGGCTCACCTTCCTCCTGGTCGACATGAAGAGCCCCGGCATCACCATCCGCCCGCTCGTCGAGATGACGGGCGTCGCCTGGTTCAACGAGGTATTCTTCGACGACGTGCGCGTGCCGCGCGAGAACATGGTGGGCGAGCTGAACCATGGGTGGCAGATCGCGATCACCACCCTCGCCCACGAGCGCGGCGGCTCGGCGCCGCACGCGCGCCTGGCGGGCGAGATGCGCGAAGTCATCGACCTCGCCCACCGGCTGGGTGCGTCGCGTGACGTCCGCGTCCGCCAGCGCCTGGCGCAGAGCTTCGTCGAGACGGAGATCCTCCGCCTCCTCGCCTACAAGCAGGTGACGGACCTCATGCGCGAGGGGCACCCGGGTCCCGAGGGCTCGTACCTGAAGCTCGTGTGGAGCGAGGTCGACCAGCGGATGAAGGAGCTGGCGATCGAGCTCGAGGGCCCGTACGGTGCGCTCGCGCGGGGCGCGGCGCGAGCGCCCGACGACGGGCGGTGGGAGTACGAGTACCTCTGGTCGCGCGCCGCGAGCATCTACGCCGGCACCTCCGAGGTGCAGCGGAACGTCATCGCGCAGCGCGTGCTCGGGCTGCCGCGGGGAAGCTGATGGCCGACGCGATCCCGATCATCGACGTGTGGACGCAGCACATCACGGCCACGCCGGCCGGCCTGAACCCGGAGGGCGAGAACGTCTTCCGGAACTACGGCATGCTCGACGTCTACCATCACGGCACCGACCCGGCCGCGATGGTGGCGGCCATGGACCGCGCCGGCGTGCGGGTCGCGCTCATGGCGGGGGACAACGAGGCGGTCGCGGCGGCGCAGCGGCGCCATCCCGGGCGCATCTACGGCCAGTACCACGCGAACCCGACCCACATCATGCAGGCGGTGCGCGAGCTCGAGCACTACGTGCGCGACTGCGGCTTCGTGGCGCTCCGCATCGAGCCCTTCATGTGGCGGAAGCCGCCCACCGATCGCGCCTACTACCCGCTCTACGCCAAGGCGGCGGAACTCGGCGTCACCTTCCAGACCCAGGTGGGGCACACGGGGCCGCTCTACCCGTCGGACACGGGTCGTCCGCTCTACATCGACGAGGTGGCGCTCGACTTCCCCGAGCTGCGTATCGTGTGCGGCCACGTCGGCTGGCCCTGGACCGAGGAGATGATCGCCGTCGCTTGGAAGCACCGGAATGTCTGGATCGACACCTCGGCGCACGTGCCGAAGCACTACCCGCCGGCCTTCGTCCACTTCATGAAGACCTTCGGCAAGGACAAGGTCTGCTTCGCGACCGATTACCCGCTGCTCCAGTGGGAGCGCGTGCTGGGCGAGGTCGCCGCGCTCGGCCTCGCGCCGGAGGTGCAGCAGCGGTTCCTCCACGACAACGCCGTCCGGGCGTTCAACCTGAAGGTGTGACGATGGCGGAGCCGCTCCTCTTCCGGGTCGAGAACGGCGTCGGCTGGCTGGTGCTGAACCGCCCCGAGGCGCGGAACGCGATGAACGCCGAGATGCGCCAGCTCTACCTGGACGCGCTCGCGCGCTGCGCCGAGGACGCCGACATCCGGGCCGTCGTGCTCACCGGCAGCGGTAAGGGGTTCTGCACCGGCGCCGACCTCTCCGGCTCGCGCGCCGCGACCGGTGCGGCCGGCCCACCGAACCCCGGCGCGACGCGCGACGCGATGCGCCCGAGCCAGCGCGTGATCCGCGCCCTCTGGGAGCTGGAGAAGCCGATCGTCGCCGGCGTGAACGGCGTCGCCGCCGGCCTCGGCGCGCACCTCGCCTACGCCTGCGACCTGGTGATCGCCGCCGACGACGCGCGCTTCATCGAGGTGTTCGTCCGCCGGGGCATCGCGCTCGACGCCGGCGGCGGCTTCCTCCTCCCGCGCCATGTGGGCCTGCACAAGGCGAAGGAGCTGGTGTTCTTCGGCGACGAGCTCTCGGCCGCGGACGCCGAGCGCCTCGGCCTCGTGAACAAGGTCGTGCCCGCCGCGGATCTCGAGCGCGCGTGCCGCGAGTGGGCCGAGCGCCTGGCGCAGGGCCCGACCTTCGCGCTCGGGCTCTCCAAGCGGCTCCTCAACCGCTCGCTCCAGGCCGACATGGACACGCTCTTCGCCGAGGAGGCCTTCACCCAGGCGCTGGTCGCGCAGAGCGAGGACATGCGCGAGGGGATCCGCTCCTTCATGGAGAAGCGGCCGCCCGCGTTCAAGGGACGCTAGGTTTCTTGACTCCCACCTCCCCGGCAGGTAGGACCACGCTTCCCGGCGGGGGTGCCCAGGCGCTCGCGGGCAACGTGCTCGTCCTCGGGGACAAGCCGGGTGCTCCGGGGAAGCGCCGGCTGCGCATGCGCTCGGCCGATCCGACGTTCACGAGCGCCGGCCCGGGCACCGCGGACGACCCGACGCGGTTCGGCGGGACCCTCCGCGTGTTCTCGGCGCCCGGCGGGTTCGATTCGACGTACGGGCCGCCGGCAGAGCGCTGGCGCCTCATCAAGCCGGGTGTTCCGTCGCGGGGCTGGCGGTACGGCGCCCACGGGGCGATCGGGACGGTGGTGGCGAAGCCGGGCAAGCGGCTCGTCGTGGTCGGCCAGGGGGCCGGACTCGGCCACTCGCTCGGCGCAGACCCGACGCCGGTCGACGTCGTGCTGATGCTCGGCGCCCGCACCTACTGCCTTGAGTTCGGCGGCCAGACGCTGTTCAGGCCGGGCAAGAAGTTCGTGGCGAAGAGCGCTCCCGCGCCGGCGTCCCGTCCATGACCGGTCCGGATAGCGAGGATTGACGGTCCCGGGGGAGCCGCGCTAGCGAACAATCTCGCCGGCTCCTCCGAGTACCATGCGTGTCCTCCTCGTGCGTCCGAGCCCGCTCATGTTCTCGGAGATATACCTCCGCGTGGAGCCGTCGCCCGCGCGGCTCTACGTGCACCATCCGACGTCGGTCGCGGCGCTCTAGCGCGCGAGAGCACGTGCCGCCGGCAGTCGCCATCCCTTCTTCGCGGGAGTGGGGGCGGGGGGAAAAATAACCTCTTGCCTACACGGATCTTCCGGCCGGAGAATTCGCTCCGACGGAGGCTCGCATGCGCTCTCCCTGGGTGGCCACCGGTATCCTCGCGCTCCTCGGCTCCCTCGGGCTGGGAACTCCCGGTCCCGCCGGCGCGCAGTGCACCCTGAAGGACGCCTCGGCGATCAAGCACAGCGCCGTCGTGGCGGCGAGCTGCAACGACCGGAAGCTCCGGAACGGCCCGGGCGCGACCTGCAAGGTGGCGCTGCCGCCGGCGTGCGCGGGCACGCTGGTCGACGACGCGATCACCCTCGCCTACGGCGCCAACGATCCGCCCGCCGCGGCGGTCGACCGGAAGGCCCTCAAGAACCAGCTGAACTGCCAGAAGCAGATCGGCAAGGCCGTGGCGCGCTACGTGGGATCGAAGCTCCGCTACCTGCTCCAGGGCCTGAAGGAATGCGACGCCGAGGCGCGGTCCACGAAGCTGCTCGATGCGCTGCCGAAGCGCTGCACGGTCACCGTCTTCCGCGACGCAGGCGGCGTCGTCCTGCCCGACGTCGGCGCCCAGTGCGACGCCGCGGTCGGTCCCGTCGGCACGGTGGTCGATCCGGTGCGCCTCCGGGACTGCGTGCTCTTCCCGCTGAGCGCCGGGGTCGCCGCGCTGACGCCCGCCGGGCCGCGCCACCCGAACGTCGTGCTCGTGCTCAGCGACGACCAGCGCTTCGACACGCTCGGGCCGCTCCACTCCGTCGACGGCACGACGCCCGTCATGCAGAAGGTGACCTCGGAGCTGGTGAACCAGGGCGTGCTCTTCGCGAACAGCTTCGTCACCACCGCCCTCTGCTGCCCCAGCCGCACCAGCATCCTCTCCGGGAAGTACGCGCACACGACCGGCGTGCACACGAACGGCGGGACGGACGGCGGCGAGCACATCTTCCACGGCACGGGCGACGCGATCGCGCTGCCCGTCTGGCTCCAGGCCGCCGGCTACAAGACCGGCCTCTTCGGCAAGTACCTGAACGGCTACGCCGGCGTCTCTCCCTACGTGCCGCCGGGCTGGGACGAGTTCCATGCCTTCCGCGCCCCGGCCTACGTCAACTTCACGCTCGCCGAGAACGGCACCGAGGTCGCCTACAACAACGGCGAGTACTCGACCGACACCCTGCGCGACAAGGTGGTCGATTTCATCAACGCGCACGCCGGCGCGGAGCCCTTCTTCGTCGAGTTCACGCCCTATGCGCCCCCCGCGCCCGCCACGCCCGCGGCGCGGCACGTCGGCATCTTCGCCGGCGTGGGGCCCTGGCGGCCGCCGAACTACGCCACTCCGCCGGCCAACGGCCCGGCCTGGGTCACCGCGCTCACCTGGGATTCGCGCGACTGCGCCAGCTGCACCACGTGCGCGACGTGCACCGACTGCGCCACCTGCGTGAGCTGCCCCACGTGCGCCCCGGCCACCAACTGCGACACGTGCAGCACCGACACCTTCCGCCAGAAGCAGCTCGAGTGCCTGCAGGCGGTGGACGAGGCGCTCGACGCGGTCGTGCAGGCGCTCACCACCAAGGGGGTGCTCGACAACACGCTCATGATCTACGCGTCCGACAACGGCTACTCGTGGGGCTCGCACCGCTGGAAGCCGAAGCAGTGTCCCTACGAGGAGTGCATGCGGGTGCCGCTCGTGGTGCGTGACCCCGTGCTCGCCCCCCTGGCACGTACCGACGCCCGCCCCGGGCTCAACATCGACTACGCGGAGCTGATCGCCGAGCTGACCGGCGCGCTGCCGGATCCGGGCGTCGAAGGGCGCAGCCTCAAGCGGGTCCTCTGCGGCAACGACAAGACCTGGCGCACCGACATCCTGAACGAGCACTGGAACGGCCCCATCCCGACCTTCGCGCAGGTGCGCGGCGTGTTCAGCGGCAAGACCTGGAAGTACGTCGAGTACGACACCGGCGAGACGGAGCTCTACGACCTGGACACGGATCCCTCCGAGCTGAACAACGTGACCGGCGATCCCGCCAACTCCGCCCTGAAGGGGACGGTCGCCACGCGGCTCAGGGCGATCGATCCCGCCTGGCCGCCGCCACCCGCGGCGATGGCCATCCACGTGCGCCCCGGGCCGGACTACGCCAACGACGACGAGTTCGAGTGAGGTAGCGAGGCGAGGAACTCCTCGAGCGTCGCGTTGAACTCCGCAGGTCGGGCGAGGTTCACGACGTGCCCGGCACCCTCGACCACGACGAGGCGGGCACCCGGGAGCGCCTCGGCGAGCGCCCGGCTGGGGGGCAGCGAGAGGCGGTCACGGGCACCGACGATGACCAGGGTGGGTAGCGCGACCGTCGCGAGGCGGGGCGCCAGCTCCTCGACCGACGGCTGCACCGCGATCACTCCGCGCAGCGTGTTCGCGAGACCGTGCGGCGGGTGCTCGAGGAAGCCGCGGCGGACGAGCTTCGCGGCCTCGGGGTCGAGGCCGGCGGGTGGACCCCACACGAAGCGCGCGCCGGCGGCCTCCAGCCCATCGCGCTCGATCGCGTCGGCGAACGCGTGCGCGACCGCGGCGAAGGTTCCCGCGGCGCGCGGGCCGGGCGGGAAGGCGGCGAGCACCAGACCGCGCACGCGCTTCGGGTTGGCGAGGGCGAAGCGCAGCGCGATGCCGGCGCCCATCGAG
>JACXTT010011485.1_pt1 | contig 11845 bp, 11 predicted proteins | sample 9270951 | NCBI WGS metagenome assembly JACXTT01 (sample SAMN15532306, study PRJNA645909) | rock metagenome | isolation source: weathered quartz diorite | place: Puerto Rico | collected 2017-06-21 | reverse complement strand
GGGTTCGATTCCCCTCTCCCGCTCCAAATTTCTTAATTTGATAGCCTACAAAGCGACATCGGTTTTGACCGTTTGAGGTTTTTCTAGAATAGCTTGGGTAGGTGGTTCCGTAGAAAATTCTTGTTTATTCATGATCTTACCTTGTGCATTATACTCTTCTTCTGATCAAATTTTACCGTCAACAAAAATACCACTGTTCACAACTACCCCATCTATATGACCGTCCTTGACCGTACATGTCCTTTTGTCGGCGGAGAACTCAATGGTGCGCTTAATGCTACCATTGGTATAATATTCTTTAGAATTCTGCGTTAACGTTTCGTTATCAATCTTGGCATCGATAGCCACCTGTCCATCCTGAAAATAGACACGGCTTTGGCCATCCAATTTATCGTATTTATAAGCCCCCTGGCCATGAATTGTGCCCGTCGGATAATACGTCTTTATTTCACCCAGACGCTTGCCTTTTAAATAATACCCCTTTTCTTTTAAAACACCGTCGTCATAATATTCCCGATAATCGCCATCAAGCTCCCCATTGACATAGTTATAAACTTTGGCCCATTGGCCATTCAGATAATATTCCCGCGCGACCCCGTTGAGCTGACCATTTTTATAGGTTTTGACAGTTGTTAATTTATTATCGACCGAATAAAACTTAGCGACCCCTTCCGGCAGATCATTGCGGTAATTAACACTGCCCTTAAGCGAGCCCGACGTGTAATATTCATTATAAATCCCTCCCAGCTTACCCCCTTGATAGGTCCGTTGCTGCATCATTTCTCCATTCTCATAAAACGTGGTCACCACCCCTTCTTCTTTATCATCCTTATAACTTCCCGTTGCTGCCTTTTTGCCATTCTCATAATATTCAACCGATTCACCCTCACGTTTGCCACCCACCATCTTCATGACCCGACGAAGATTACCACTTGGGTAATATTCCATGACCGTGCCATCCAAATTGCCCATTTTCAGGACCCCTTTATTCTGTAATTGGCCGTTGTCATAATATTGCTCAAAGCTGCCGTCTTTTTCCCCTTTGGTATAGTTGCCGTTGACTTTTAAAACGCCGTTCCAATAATATTCCTTGTACGGGCCGTTGAGCTTGCCGTCTTTATAGTTCTCCTCTATTTTAACCTGCTTGTTTTCGTAATATTCTTTGAAAACACCGTTTTTGGGCGGATGATTTCCGCAGCCTATTAAGAAGAGTATTATATATAAAATAAATTTTATCTTATGTTTTGACATAGGACTTGCTTGCCTTTTCAAGACTCATACAAGAATACACTGCCTCCAAAAATTAGGCAACTCTATTTGCATGGCGCATTTTAAAATAAAAAATTGATTTTTAGGGACGGATGTGATAATTTACGGCTTCTAAATTGATTACACAAATTGATTACACAGATTTAAAATGATTACGCGGATTTAATCCGTGTAATCATTTTAAATCTGTGTAATCAAATAATGACGAAGGAGTTCTTCATGAAACGCATCGGTATCATCACAAGCGGCGGCGACTGCGGCGGGCTTAACGCCGTTGTCAAAGGCGCAGCCCAAATGGCGAGCAAGCTTGGGATAGCCTCTTACATCATTCCCAGCGGTTACGCTGGACTTTATAACCTCATTGATTTTGATAAATTAGTTGAACTTACCCCCGAACGCATTGACTTCGTTAACTCCAATCTCGCCGGTTCTGAAGCCGGGCACTCCCGCGTTAAAGTTAAAAAAATTGAAGATGAAAAAAAATATGACCGCATTAAAAATGGTTTAAAGAAATTTGGGATCGACGGTCTTGTGATTTCTGGTGGTGACGATACAGGAAATGTCATGGTTGACTTAAACCAGCATGGCATTAAATGCGTCCACGCGCCTAAAACAATGGATCTAGATTTACAAACCTACTCCGTCGGTGGTGACTCAACCGTTAACCGCATTACCAATTTTGCTGAAGAAATTAAAACGACCGGCCGCTCCCATAACCGCATCATTGTCATGGAAGTGTTCGGCCGTTACGCCGGCCACACCGCTTTTCGTGCCGGCATTGCCGCCGAGGCTGATGCCATCATTATCCCCGAAGTCCCCGTTGATTTTGATATCCTCTACCAACATTGCCGTGACCGTTTTATCGGACGCGTTTCCCAAAGCGATGTCAAAGCCGGAACATATTTGATCATCGTTGCTGAAGGATTAAAGGATGCCAGCGGTGCTGAAATTGTCGACGAATCCGCTGGGCTTGATTCTTTTGGTCATAAACGTTTGGCTGGCGCCGGTAAATATGTTTGCGATCAGCTTAATAAACGATTTAAAACCGATCCCAAAGTCGTTGAGTTTATGAAAAAAGAACACCTTTATGTTAAAGGTTTATACGAAGGCCCTGAAGTGCGCGCGGTCACACCTGGACACTTGGTCCGTAGCGGTCACACCTCGGCCTACGACGTTAATTTCGGGAAAGAAGCTGGCGCGGCAGCCGTGATTCTATTAAATAATGGATTAACGGGCGTGACAGTCGTTGGCTGTGACGGAAGAACGATCAGATATATGGATACGCCTGAAGCCATCAAGCAGCGTCATGTGGATGTGAACATGGTTTCGTTTTATGAAACCTTAGGCGTGTGCTTCGGACGCAAACCCCAAGAACAAAAACTGGAATTTAAGAAAACGTCGGGGCCGATCGAAAGACATTTATAATTTTATCTAATTAGTCACCAGACACCAGTCACACGTCACCTGTAGAGCACCCCAGTTAAGACTAGTGACCACAGGTGACAGGTGACGAGTGCTCTGGTGACCATATCATTTATTCAAATTTCTTATAGTGAAACTCCCCCGCTATTTCCTTAAGAGTTAAATCTCCCTTTGTATCTCCATAAGCGTAAATCAATTCAAAACTCTTTAAATCATATTTCTCCTTGATCCGCCTAATCTTTTCCTGCCCATGACAGTTCTTGCCTTCAATCTTGCCTGTCAGTCGACCGTTTTTTGTTTCTAATCGTGTCCCTAAAAGGTCAAGCCCATGGATACGACACCATTCGCTTAAATAATTCTCGATGGACGCTGAAACAACAACCACCGTATGGCCTTGCTGTTTGTGCCAATTGATTTTATCCACAGCACTTTGCTTGACAATATTCTTTAAATCCGTTTGGGCAAACTCCGAGGCAAATTCGTTGAAACGATCAAGTGTCCATCCGCGATAACAATACATCAGGACAATTTCTTTGGTGAGCCAATTGGGAAAAATCTTGATGAGATATAGAAATAAAAATGGGCTAAGAAGAATCAGGCCGATGGTTGTCTTTACCGGACCGTGGGTAAAACGGATAAAGGCAAATAGGCTATCGCCTTTAGTGATTGTCCCGTCAAAGTCAAAAATGGCTAGACGCATGGCTGAGAAAAACTCAATATGTTTTTTTCAAAGTATTTACAACTCTTTTCCAAACTATACTGTTCGGCTAAACGCCGTCCATTTTCCCTTAGTTTTTGTTTCAAGGCATTGTCAGTCAAAATTCGATTTAAATTATCAGCCAATTTTTTCCAATCCTCTATCGGAGTGACCAAACCATTAACTTCATCGGTTAGAATATTACCCGCCTCCGTAGACACGACCGCGCATTGACAAGCTAAAGCTTGTAAAAGCAAAAGGCTCAAACCTTCACTTCTAGACGGCAACAAATAAATATCCGCAGCGCTCATAATAGAACGGATTTCCTCATCTGTTTTAAGAAACCCCATATTGTTAACAGAAATCCCTTCCATCGTTACTCTTTCCGTCCCTATTGTCCAGACCTCCCAATTATTCCTCTTGTTAATGATGGCCAATTCTTCAATGGCTTTTATGGCTACGTCCAGCCCCTTCCTAAAATCTTTTCTAGCAAAAAAAAGGATGACTTTTTCTTTCTGACGTTTAACTAAAAAAGCCGAGGACGGCTCCCGTTTAAAGAATTGAAGATCGACACCATTAGAGATTGTTTGAATATCCTTGGGGGAGTATTTTTTTAATTTTTCTGACAAATGCTCTGAGACCGCTATCGTTTTAATGGCCCATTTAGAGAGGGTTTGCCTATAACAATGCTCAATAAAATTTTTAATGATTGTCTGTTTATGATAAGTGACATCATAATCTTGAGCTAGATAAAGCAATTTATTTTTATTGCGAAATGAAGCAAAGTAAGACATCACGACCAAATCAACCAACAAAACATCAGACTCAAAATGTTTTAAAAAAACAAATAGGATCGTGCCCAAGATTCCAGGGATGGGAATTTTCTTAATTTTAATTTTGCTATTAATTAAGAAAGAAGTATTGACTTCATTAATCCAATAACTGATCTGGTGTCCTTGATCCGCAAGGTAAGACATATATTCCAAAACAAGCTTATCTCCCCCACGACTACGGATTGAATGTCGGACAATGACTATTTTCATAATATTGGCGCTTTTTTAGCTAACACAGCTGGCTTTGCCTCTCACCCCTCTGAAATAGTCCCGATATCCTAAAACAGCATAATGGATGGTTTCCCAGCGACGGTTTAATATTTGAAGGACCAGCCATAAAGGAATGGCCAGTAAAAGCTGAAAAATAAAGAAAATATATTTAGGAAACCCTTGAATAAACTTGTCAAAAAAAATGAGCCTGTTCCTGTGAAAATAATACTGATAAATTTTGGAATAAAGACCACCTATGGTACTGCTTACTTTATGGTAAATAACCGTATTGGAATCGACGACCAATGCATACCCCGCCCTCCTTACCCTATAAGAGAAATCTATGTCTTCTACATTAAGAAAATATTGTTCATCTAAGAGCCCAACATTTCTGAAAACGACTGTTGGAATGAGCATAAGACACCCTGTTATAAAATCTGAGGAGCGCTGTCCCTGAGTATCTTTATCAAAATGATAAAAGGCTCCTTTGACATAATCAATAATCCCTCCGTTAAACCATACTAGCGTTTTGCGGTCAAGATAATAAATCTTACAACCGATAATTCCAGCTGTCGAATTTTTCGAAGCTGTTTGGATAAGATCGGATAAAAAACTTTCTGTGACAACCGTATCGTTATTTAACAAAAGGATATAATCGGCCATTTGTTCCACAGCCTTTTTAATTCCAATATTATTACCGGCTGAAAAGCCGAGATTTTTCCCGGTTTCAACGAGTTCAATGGTATCACTTATCTGTTGGACTTTAATCCATTGTTTTAAAATAGATAAGGACTGGTCCGTCGAACCGTTATCAATAACCAATATTTTCTTGCGGGGATATTGAACTTTGCTTAAAGAGCTCAAACATTCAATCGTATCTTTGGCATTATTCCAGTTGAGGATGATGATAAAAATATTAGGCATTATTACAAGATTCATTTTAAAACAGCTCTCAGCTCCCCATCAATTCTAACGGCAAATAGATTACGCGCTGGATAACCAAAGGGACATCGGTCCGCCAAATCCCACACGTCGTATAAATACATTTAAAATCTTTTTTATATTTTTCGATTAGCTTCTCTAGCGTCACATAATACCCTTTAGGGAAACGGCCCAAATTTTGCAGAACTTTTAGAAAATTAACCTGTGGGGCCCCCACAGAAGCATGATGCGCATCCACCGCAAGCACATAAACATCATAACCATGTCTTTTGATATTAAGAGAATACTCTGCCCCATAAAGATGCCAATCATCACAAACACGCTCATCAAACTGGAATTGATCAAAGATTTTTTTGGGAATAAAAAAGGCACATTCATCAACGGTTTGGGCCCTGATAAACTGATTAATCATTTTTTGTCCAGCCGGACGAGCAGGAACTCCATGGGAAATATTTGTTACAACCTGTCTGCCCAGCTCTTCCCCTCTGCCCGCAACGCCGGCTATCCCCAAACGAAAAATATTGTTTAACATATTCTCTAAATTTTTTAACCAATCAGGAGAATTAAAGATAATGTCCTGATGACTGAACATCAACCAATCTCCTTTGGCGCTCTTTGCTACAGAATTAAACGCCTGGGCTGCCGATTGAAAATGTCCATCACAATTATCCAAACCTATAAATTCATAATGACTTATTTGATTTTCTAGGCTTTTTAACAGATATTTCTCTAAAACTACTCTATTGTTATATACGCATATAATAGAAATCATCTTATTTAAACCAACTTATTAACTCACTCTCTTGAATAATTTGTAAAGAACGGATACTTTTCCTTTTAATAAAAAGTTTAGGGATATTCTTAATAGCATCGAGATTACCAAAAACATAAGATTTAATCATGGCGAGGCTATTTTTTTTAAATAAGGCCAGCAAAATTTTTGCAATGATGGCCGCAGGTCGCAAAATCAAGAACTTAAGCATAATTTTCCTAGGTAAATTTTTTATCAAATAGTAATATTTATTTCTTTCTAAGAAATAAACCTTTGTAGGGGAATCCTGCCCGAGAGTTGCCGACCCCTTATGGTAAACGATAGCTCTGGGAATATACATGGCTTTCCATCCCATTAATCTGGATCTTAAAAGGAAATCGACGTCTTCATAATAGGCAAAAAAGTCCTCATCGAACAAACCTATTTTAATGAACATTTGTTTTCTATACAGCGACGCGCCTGCACAAGTTCCGAACACCTCCCTTACTTTCTCATATTGTCCTAAATCTTTTTCCATATAACCCATTTGATTAGCGCCACCATCTTTACCTATACGAACACCGACCGCATCAATAATACAAGGATCTGCGTAAGATAACATTTTCGGCTGACAAGAACCGACTTCTTCTTGCAACTCCGCCACTTTTATCAATTCCATCAAACAAGCCGATGCAATTTCAATATCATTATTTAAAAGCATAATATATTTTAAATTTTTTGCTTTTAAAGCAAACTTAATTCCGATATTATTCCCTTCCGCAAAACCATAATTTTTATCGTTTTTGATAATAAAAAGTCTTTTCTCGAATCGAAAATCGTCTATTTCTAAATTCTCCTCAACCTCATATTTAAAAAATTCACTTATCTCAATAGGCTTATTATAAGGATTATACTGAGAAAACTTTTGTTCTGTTTTTATCTTGCCTGCGGCCCATTCCCTTATTCTGACTAAAGACTCATCTTGAGAAAAATTATCCACTAAGATTACATCGTAACTTTCATAACTACTCTGATATAAAGACTCCAAGCAACGAAGGGTATCGTCTTGACGATTCCAATTTAAAATGACGATGATAACCTTAGGGTCCATAATCAGTACTTTTTAGCAATAACTACACATTCATCACCCGATCTTTTGTTAATAAAATTCTTTATTAGGCCTAAAATTAGATAAATAGCGGCTTTAGACCGGACTACAATTAAAGGCCTTGTTAAGGCCTTTAATACATTATTATTTTTACTCTCAATAATAATGCTTGAGAGAATCCCCTGATAAATATTAATCGATGTCGTGAACGCAAAAACACCAGTAAACATTCCTTGGGGACAAAGCCTCTCCAAATTCTTTAAAGAAAAAATATTCAAATGCCTTGGAGGATCTAAATGTAACCAGGATCTTTGAAAATACTGATGACCAAAACTTTCAGAGTTTGGGGTTATCATGACCAATTTCCCACCAGATTTTAAAATTCTGTAACATTCATCAAGAACAGATCGAGGATCATACAAATGCTCAATGACATGGTTCATCGTGATGGCATCGAAAAAATTATCTGGGAAAGAAAGTTTTTCTAAATCACCCAGCCGGACATCCAAACCATATTTGGCTTTAGCCACCTTAACTGATTCCGGGTCGACTTCTTGCCCCACGACGTCCCATCCCTTTGCTTTAAACAATGCTAAGCGCCGTCCATCACCGCAACCAACATCGAGCAGCCGACCAGCTTTTTCTCTATCTAAATACATATAATCCGCCCTTTGTCTTTGTAATCTTAAAGGACTAAAAAATGCTAGAAAACACGATAACCCAATTAAAACATTTTGAAGGATTCCTTTTTTTTCTTTATTATTGGTTTCCAAGCCATGAAAAAAATATGTCTGATACGCTTTGCCTATATCCTCCTTGCTGGGATAAGGATTGAGCCATATCAAGCCACAATCCTTGTTGGAACACTGGACTAAATTCCACTTTCCCCAAGCGTTGAATAAACGATCTTGCAGCTGCGAATACAACAGCTGCCCCTTTACTTGACATAAGAAACAATGATCTCTGGGCTCGGTACGAATAGTTGCTTGCATTTTATGTTCACACTTTTCTAAAAAGATTGAGAATTCTTTTCAAACTTTCTTTGATAGAAAAATATGTTGCTTTTGTATGCTTGAATCTTGCAATCTCTTCTTCCGAAATGTTTTTGACCCTCTTGCCTACAATCATAGAATAAAGCTCAATGGTGGATAAATCGTTTTCATGAAAATCTGCTGGCTTCTTTAATTTTAAAAATATGCCTGGATCAGGACTATCTTTTTGCATCTTTTCTATAATAAAATCCGAAAAAATTTTCTTCATGTCCTCTTCTTCATATCTCCAAAAATCATAAGGATAAGCATGATAAGGAAAGCCTTTAGAGCGTGTCGTAATCAACATGATCCCCCCTGGCTTACAAATATTTTTCATATTGGAGATAATTTTTCTCCAATCCTTCACATGTTCTAGGAGCTCCGTAGAAACGACAATATCAAAACGCTTAGCGCCAAATCGATGCAAAAGATCTTCCGCATTGCAAACCACATCCACACCTGGCCCTTGTTGCATATCTACACCAATATATTCCTTGGGCCCAACAGATTCTAATATAGGCCGCAAGCTCCCATTGACATCTAAGGCCCCCACTTCAATAATACTTTTCCCTTGAACGTTTTCCTTCATTAAATTGGCGGCTCCAAAAACAATCCCGCTTATATTACACATAGTCTTGTCCTTTATTTCCCAGTTAATATGTGCATGACCCACTTCCTATCTTCTTGCGTTAAGAAGAGAAACCGACATAAGAAAGCAAAAAAGATCAACGTAAAAACCAAAAATAAAAATTTTATGCACGTGTTCACTAAAAACGCGCTGCTTATTAACAATGCCGTAAATAAAACCATGGCCCAAAGACTCTTCCCTAAATCATTCTGACCATATTCGGTCAACCGCACGGTTATAATTAAAAAAACGATCCATTCCAAAAAAACTCTCAAAAAAAAAGTTATCGCGGCTCCCCCCATCCCAAATTTTTGAACAAGAATAAAAAGAGTCAAGATATATAACGGCAGCTCAAAAAGATGGACCCTGGCCGTCAAATATGTCTTGCCAACGCCAACGATTAGATGAGTAGCTGCAAATGAAAGACTATAAACCAACGTGCCCAACAATAACCACCGCATAATCCAGGTGCTCTGAGTAGCGAAATCTAACCCTAACCATAAAGAAAGCAATTCTTTGGTAAAAACAAAAAGGATAAAAACTATAGGGAAAACAGTGATAAAAATAAATTTTACTCCTTTATGAAAAAGATGACCGAGCTCGCTTTTATTTTTCATGTGGATTTCACTAAATCTTGCAAAAAGTGGGCCGCTAACGGCTGATGGAATAAATAAAAGCTTGTTCGTAGCGTCGAATGGTGTGGTATAAAAAACGATAGAATTAATTGGCATAATCCTTCCCAAAAAGAACCGATCGATATAGATCATAAACGGATTAAGCACATTGCTAACCGTTAACCACCCTCCGAAGCTAAGCAACAATTTCACAGCCTGTTTTCTAATTTTCAGATGACTAAAAACATACGGCATAAGATCGCAGGACCCTTTTATCAACAAACCCAAGGCGATCAGTTGAATAAAACATAAGACAAGCATCATCATCATAAGAGTATTATTAAATGGCAGGATCAAAACGGGAATGACTAACGTCAATATGGCCAAAGGCATCTGAATTTTATTGGCCAGATCAAACCGCTGGTGGGCTTGTAATATGGCTCTTAATCCGGAACCCAGGATGTTAAAGGGTGTTATCAACAATAGCAAAAAAAAACTCGTTCGAATCTCACCATACAAAGACGCTGAAAAGTTTAATGTACTTAGTAAGTATCCTAAAATAAAAAATAAAAAGATTACCGCAAAGCCACTTAATAGAATCAATAAAAAAAAAGCACTCCACACCAAGATGGAAACATCTTTACGATCAGCAGTATTATTTAGCTTTGCAGATAAATGATGGATTAAAGCAAAACCGATTCCCAGATCAAACAAATTAAAGTACGTATAAATGGCTGTCATCAACGTAAAAACACCAAAACGTTCCGTCCCAAGCCCGCGAATGATAATGGGCAGCATGAAAATTCCGACCACCAATGGAAGACCTTGGCCAAGAAGGTTCCATAATGTACTGTGTGTTAGCGTTTTAGAATTCACTGTGACTCAACCATTCTATCTTGCTTATCTTTATCTGTCTCATACACAAAAAACTCCCGTGACATGTGGGCAAAGTATACCCAAATCTCGTGCATGGCGAACAGGAAACGTATTCACTGATAATTCGGTGCTTGCTGCCTTTGGGCCTCCATTTTTCCAGATTCCCCGGGCCGAAGATGGCGACGACGGGCGTGGCCACCGCGCAGGCCAAGTGCATGAGCCCGGAATCGGGACCAATAAATAACTTTGTATTTTTAATAATGGCTGCACTTTGAATTAAATTACATTTGCCAACAAAATTTAAAATAGATTTACCCCGAAAATGATTTTCCAAAGCCAATCCTGTTTCTACAACATCTTGGCCACCGAGCAAAACAACGTTCAAATTTTTATTCAGCAACTGGTCGATAATCTCTTTGCATTGACCAACAGTCAAACGCCGGATGACGATGCTTGAACCCAGAAAAAGAGAAACCGTATTAGAAGAAATCTTTGCCTTAGCCCAGCGATCTAGCTCTTCGGACACTTCAAAACTATTTTCAATATCATTAATCTTATCGACATCAAGAGAAACAATCCGAAAGAGATGTTTAAAACTCTCTAACTCATGGTCTGACTGTTTATAATCAATCCTATGGGTAAAAAGCTTACTTCTCTTGGGTCGGGTGGCAAAACCTATTTTGTGCGACGACGGCAGAAAAAAAGCCGTGATAGCACTCAAATAATGCCATTGTTCCGTATCCATAATCACGTCATATTGATTTTTCCATAATTCTAGAAATGATGACAATTGATCGTAGCAATAGAGATTGTCAAAGACACCCCTTTGAGAATTAAAAACTTCCCTATTGCGCTTTTCGCAAAGAATGTCAATTTTAAGATCCCGTTTGTCTTCTTTAAGTTTTCGTAAGAAAGGCAAAAGAAAAACAGCGTCCCCTATTCCTCCCGGACGGACAATTAAGATTTGTTTTATTTGATCTAATTTTATTTCTTCTCCCGGCTTCTTAGAAATAAGAAACCAGGTTATCAAAGAGCCGACAAGATGATCAAAACACTTAAAAAGCTTAAGCGGCCAGATCCCGACAGACCTAAAGATATCTAAAAATGATACGCCTTCTTGGGCCATAAAAATTTAATTATCTAAAATAAATAACTGCGCCGACATACATAATCCACAAAACAATACAGACCAGAAGCGCCCCATCGGAAAGCAACACCTCTCCTGGGTCATACCCTAGTTTTCTGACATGGACTAAATAAAGGTAACGGAAAATCCCGTAGATGACAAAAATGACCGAATAAACCATTTTATGGCCGCTTATGCGCGCAACCATTTCCGGAGAAATGGTGTAAAGCCCGTAAAAAACAATGGCAAGCGTCGAGCAAATGATGATCATCTGATCCAAAAGATACGCCGTGTAATGCCCCAAAACGACACGGTGCTCGTGCGCCTTTTCTTTAAGT
>JACXTT010011484.1_pt1 | contig 11846 bp, 6 predicted proteins | sample 9270951 | NCBI WGS metagenome assembly JACXTT01 (sample SAMN15532306, study PRJNA645909) | rock metagenome | isolation source: weathered quartz diorite | place: Puerto Rico | collected 2017-06-21 | reverse complement strand
GGAGCGGGGGCGACCGGCTCCCTCCTCGCACAACTTCTCGACCGTCATGGCCACACCGTCTGGTGTGGCGACCGTGACCCGACCCGTGCGCGCCGCTTTCTCGGCAAAAAGAGCAAAATCCCCATCGCCAAAGTAAACGCCCGCAATCTCCGCGGCATCGTCAAAGCCGCAAAAGGCTGCCAGCTCATCGTTAACGCTTCCGCATCGGTTTTTAACGAAATCATAATTCGCGCCGCGCTTCGCCTTCGCTCGCATTATCTCGATCTCAGCTCGCACCTTACGCGCAATCCGTTTCAAGCTGAACAATTCCGCTACGCCAAGCGATTCGAAGAGAAGAACCGCGCAGCCGTCATCAACACCGGCGCCGCTCCCGGCCTTACGAATCTCCTCGTCAAACGCGCCGCTGAAATGCTCGACGAGGTCATTTCGGTTCAAATTCGCCTTTACGAGAGCAGCGAAAGCGAAGACCCCATTTCTCAATGGTCGCCCGTAGTTTCGTTTGACGAAGCCGTTTCTCACCCGCGCATCTACCGCGGCGGAAAATTCAAGCTCGCGCGGCGTTTTTCCGAAATTGAAAAATTTCGTTTTATGGATCCGGTGGGAACCGCGCGAGTCGTCCTCGCCGCTCAGGATGAAGTCGCCACGCTTCCGCGCTTCATCCCGATGCGCGATCTCGATGTGAAAATCGGAGGCAATGAAATCGACCGCCTCCGCAGGTGGCACAAACAAGGTAAACTCTCAAAATCTCGCGGGATTGCCAAGAGCCGCTTCCCGGATACTTCTTCCCCGCGCGCTATCGCAAAGCTGATTCGTCAAGGCGTCCTGCAGAACGCGCGATTCGCCGCCGCCGTTCTCGTCCGCGGCATCAAACACAACGCCAAGGAAGACGTTAACCTCTTGATTCGCTCGGACGTGCTCTTCCCTTCGCTTTACACGATTCGCAAGCAGGGCCTCTACACCACTCCCGTCGCCTACGCCACTGCGCACGTCGCAGCGCAATTTCTGAAATACTTCCCGCGCAAAGAACCCGGTGTCTTCGCGCCGGAGTCCCTGCCGGAAGAACTTCGCCGCGGCATCCTCTCCGGAGTCCGCTCGCAGGGCCTCCGCATCGCACACAAAATTACAATCCTGAAAAACGTCTCGGACGAAGAAGAAGAGATTTAGGTCACACACCTCGCGGCGCTCTTTTGTACCAACCGATTTTCGCCGTGCTGTGCTAATTCCCCGCGGCTGCCGCCTTCGCCATGCCGGAGAAATGGATCGTAATCAAAAAGCCGTTGGTCCCATCGTAGGAGAATTTGTGGTCTTTTCCCTCAAATTCTTCGTGCTTGCTCTTCCACATCCGAAAGCCATCGTTCTTTTGCGCCTGCCAATACTTCAGATTCTGCATCACGATCTCATGGCTCGGATCGTCGCCCTTTGATTTTTCCAGAACGACTTCGGCTTTTCCGTTGTTCATCTTGGCTTTTGCAATTCCCGCTTTCTCATCCACATTCCAGGTGAAGCCTTGCGTGTCCACATCGAATTTCTGCCACTGGAAGGGATAGAGTTGGCCAATGATGTCGTTCAGCGCGGCCTTCTGTTCCGCAGTCACGCTGGGATCGTAATTCAGCACCGCCCAGGAATCCTTGCCGGTGCTCCAATCGCTGCCTAGATCAGTCGCGATCCAAACCTTCGCGCCGTCCAGCTTTGTATTTTTGTAGTAGCCCTTGTCCACTTTCAACACCAGATTTGCGCGGCAATAATGTTCCGCCATGTGTTCGCCGTGGTGAACGGTGGAATGTGGGTTGAAGTAGCACGGGCAGAACATGTCGCAGCTGCATGCTTCGATGTACGAAGCACTCATGTCGAAATCGGGCTTCGCTCCCTTTTTCTCTTGCGGGTTCGCGGCGGAAATCAATGCTATCGCCGCAACCAGACACACCAAAATCCCTAAACCGGAAATTCTACGCATTCGACCTCCTTCGGACTAGTTCTTTGTGGGGCCCACCGGGAGAGTTAAGGCGCATTTTATGCCCCTGCCACGGCGCAAACAAGTGCGCGGACTTAACGGGGCCGGCCGGGATGGGCGTCGCAGTGTTTATTTGCGTTTAGCTAGGGCCGCGCCTCAAATATCAAATTAAACGGCGTCTGGGTCGCCCGGCGGAAGCGTGTAAAGCCTCCCGACGTTACTACGTCCTGCAATCTCTTCTCTCCAGCTTGAGCGCCAAGTGCTAGCCCCACTTCTTGCGACAGCGAAGCCGGCGTGCAGAGCAAGGTTGATGCGCCATAAAACGCGCGCCCGATCGGATTCAAATTTTCTTCCAGCTTGTCGCCTGCGAACGGCTCGACGATCATCCACGTTCCATCTTTCTTCATCGTGCCATGCACGTGCCTTGACGCACCTGCTGGGTCGCCCATGTCATGCAAGCAATCGAAAAATGTCACGAAGTCATATTCCTTCGCTGGAAAGTTCTTAGCCATGGCAATGTCAAAGTGAATGTTCTCTGAAACTCCCGCATCCTTCGCGCGCTGTTTCGCTTTCTCAATGGACTTGTCGTGATAGTCGAACCCGAAAAACTCCGACTTCGGAAACGCTTTTGCCATCAGAATCGTTGAAGCGCCCAGACCGCATCCCACGTCCGCAACGCGGGCGCCGTTCTTCAATTTTTCCTGCACGCCGTCCAGAGCCGGAATCCACTGGCTCAAAAGATTCGCCGCATATCCCGGTCGGAAAAACCGCTCCGTGCCCTCGAACAGTTCGTGATGGTGCTCGTGCCAGCCCAATCCGCTTCCGCTTTTGAATCGTTCCGCAAGTTGTTCCTCTGCCTTTGTCGCAGCTAATGCCACTTGAAACGCACCGGGCATAAACGCGGGGCTAGTGTCATCCGCCATCGCGAATGCCTGCTCTTCTGTCAAATAAAATTTCCCGGCAGCTCCATCGTAGCTCACGTAACCCCCAGCCGCTTGACAGCTCAACCATTCTCGCACGTACCGCTCCGCCGTCCCTGTGCGTTTCGCAAGCTCCGCAGGCGTTTGTGGCCCACCTGTGGCGAGTCCTTTGTACAATCCCAGCCGATCGCCAATCCGCACTAGCGCCGCGTGAAAGGTCGCTCCAAAATCAACCAGTGCTTTGCCCAAGAACTCGTGCAATTTATCCATATCCAGCGCCATAGATCTGCCTCCATTTCTTTGTGAATATACCCCACGGAGAGAAGCAAAATCTTACGTTTGAGGCCCTGCCAGGCGCAAGCGAGCTATCTTTAGCAGCAGCGGTTTGGCCGCGAGTATTTTCGCTCAAGTTGCTGAACGTAAAACTGTTGCGGCGTCAACAGGCGCGAATTTGGCTTCTTGGCCGAGGCGCGCCGGTACCTTTCATACGCCGCGTCTCCGCACCATTCGCACAGCCGCCGCAAAAACGTGCGCGCCAAACTCGCAGCATGGTTCCACACGTCGCGCATCAGTCTCCCTCCACACCCACGGCCCATTGCGTCGCCACGTACGGCGTCTCACGCAACACGGCCTCGCTCCGCTTCGTCAAAATTGCCGTCCATCGCACGATCGCTTCAAACACCAGCACCAGAATCATCACCGCGAGCACCCCTGTCACCACCGCATCCAATCGCAAATTAAAAATCGTGCGTTGGATCTCCGTAATCTTCGCTGCGGGAACTTTTCCTGCTGCGATTTGCGCTGCTAGCGCTTTTGCGCCCGACAAGAATCCAATCCGCGCATTCGCGCTGAAAATTTTCTGCCAGCTCGCCGTCATCGTAATCGTAATCAGCCACGCCATCGGCAGCAGCGTCACCCAAATCCATTTCAGCTTTTCCATCTTCAGCAAAATCGTCGTCGCCACGACCAGCGCCACCGCCGCAAGCAATTGATTCGAAATTCCAAACAGCGGCCACAGCGAATTGATTCCGCCCAGCGGATCAATCACGCCTTGATACAAAAAATATCCCCAACCACCCACTACAAACGCGCTCGCAATCACCGCGCTCGGCATCCAGCTCGTCCTCGCAAGCGGCTTCCACACGCGCCCGCCCATCTCCTGCACCATGAATCTTCCGACGCGCGTCCCCGCGTCCAGCACGGTCAATATAAACAGCGCCTCGAACATAATCGCGAAGTGATACCAAATGCTCATGAGCCGCTCGCCGCCGATTGTGTTCGAAAAAATCTGCGCCATTCCCACCGCCAGCGACGGCGCGCCGCCCGCGCGGTTGTACAACGTCTGCTCCCCGACGGCGTGCGCCATATTCGCCATCGTTTGCGGGTCGAGGTGATACCCCCAGCCGGAAATCGTCGCCGCAACGGCGTCCGGCGTCGCACCCACAATTCCCGCGGGTGAATTAATCGCGAAATACACTCCCGGCTGCATCGCGCACGCCGCCACCATTGCCATCACGCCCACAAACGATTCCAGCAGCATCGCCCCATATCCAATAAGTCGCGCGTGTCCTTCTCGCTGAATCATCTTCGGCGTCGTACCGCTTGAAATCAGCGAATGAAACCCGCTGATCGCGCCACACGCAATCGTGATGAAGCAAAACGGAAAAATCTTCCCGGCAAACACAGGTCCCGATCCATCAACAAATTTCGTCAGCGCCGGCATCTGAATTTCGGGCCGTACAATCAAAATCCCCGCCGCCAGCGAAAAAATCGCGCCCGCTTTGATGAATGCGCTCAAATAATCGCGCGGAGCGAGCAGCAGCCACACCGGCAGCGCCGACGCCGCAAATCCATACGCGATAATCCAGAACGCCAGCGCCACTCCGCTTAGCGTAAACACTTTCGCCCACGCCACCGAACCCGCTACCCACTGTCCCGCCACAACCACAAAAAGCACGAGCGCCAACCCAATCAGCGAAGCTTCCAGCACTCGCCCCGGCCGCAGGAATCGCAAATACACGCCCATCAACAGCGCGATCGGAATCGTCATCGCTAATGTGAACGTCGCCCACGGCGAAGTTTTCAGCGCGTTCACCACCACGAGCGCCACCACGCCCAGCAAAATAATCAGAATCGCCAGCACAGCCAGCTGCGCGATGAATCCACCGCGCTTCCCTACCTCTTCGCGCGCCATTTCTCCCAGCGATTTTCCGTTGCGCCGGATCGAACAAAACAAAATCACAAAATCCTGCACGCATCCGGCAAACGCCGCGCCCGCAATCAGCCACAGTGTTCCAGGCAAATAGCCAAATTGAGCCGCAAGCGTCGGCCCAACCAGCGGCCCCGGCCCTGCAATCGCGGCAAAATGATGCCCAAACAAAACCCACTTATTCGTCGGCACAAAATCGCGTCCGTCGTCGTTTCGCTCTGCCGGCGTAGCTCGCGTGTTGTCGAGCGCCACAACTTTCGCGGCCAAGAACGCCGAGTACAACCTGTATGCCACCAAATAAAAACACGCTGCTGCCACAACAAACCACGTCGCGCTGACGCGCTCGCTTCCATGCAATGCAATCGCCGCAAGCGCGCCTGCGCCCAGGCAGGCGACGATTGCCCAAATTACCGCCCCCAGGATTTTTTTCATTTCGGTGCGCTCGCCTGAATGAACTGCGCCAAATCTTGCTTCAATTTCACGAGCGAATCGTGATGCACGTACATCATGTGGCCCGCCTCATAGTAGCCGCCGGAAATATGCGAGCGCAGTGTCGGATCGAGTCCCAAATGATCGAACGTGTAGTCCGCCGCAAAGAACGGCGTCGCCAAATCGTAATAGCCCTTGCCAACGAATACGCGCAAAAATTGGTTCTGCGTCATCGCGCGCCGCAGCGTCTCTGCCACGTTCACATAGCGATTTTCATACGGCGCATAGTTCCAGGGGCGCACGCGTCCTGTCAAAAATTCGTACGGCAAATCGCTCTCAAACTTCAGTTCTCCGCGCACGTATTCGTTCAGCGTCGCCGTGTAGGGCCCAACGATCGCCGCAAGGCTCGGATCGTAATCGGGCTGCTCTCCGGCAGCATCGGAGTCGATTCCTGTGAATCTTCCGTCCAGGCGGCCCACCGTTCTTCGTTCGTTTTTCAGCAACTCTTTGTCGAATCGCTGAATTTCGATCCGCAAATTGGCGCGGTCAATATAATCCGGTGCCAGGCCCGTCAATCGCGAAAGCTTTTGCGCGATCTCTGTCCGCTTCGCCGGCGGCAGCGCGTCACCTTTCATCAACGCGTCTGCGTACTCTCCCACTGCAAACGCCTTCGATTCCGCAATCGCCTTCTGCAAATCTCCCTGCAAATCACCGGGCAGTTTCTTGTGATACCACGCAATCGCCGTGTACGTCGGCAAATACAGCATGTACGGCAAATCGTTTCCCACATCGAATTCCGCCGTCTGAAAATTCAAAATGGACGAAATCAAAATAATTCCGTTCAAATACATTCCGTATCGCTGCTGCAAATATCCGCTCAGGCCCGCCGCGCGCGTCGTTCCATAGCTCTCTCCCGCCAAAAATTTCGGCGAGCCCCACCTGCGGTTTCGCGTCGTCCACAACCGGATAAAATCTCCCACCGACTGCACGTCCTCCTGAACTCCATGGAACTGCTTGTCCGCTTCTCCGGGAACCGGCCGGCTGTAACCCGTCGTAACCGGATCAATAAACACGAGGTCCGTCACATCCAGTATCGAAGCCTCGTTGTCCACAAATTTGTACGGCGGCGGCAGCAAATTGCCGGCATCTCCCATCTCCACGCGCCGCGGCCCGAGTGCGCCCACATGCAACCAAAGCGACCCCGCGCCGGGCCCGCCGTTAAATGCAAACGTAATCGGCCGCTTCGACGCATCGTTCACGTCGTCCCTCGTATACGCCACAAAGAACACGCTCGCCTTCGGTGTTCCATCCTCCAGCTTCATCACGATCGTTCCCGCCGTCGCCGTGTATTTCACTTCCTGCCCGCCGATGCGCACCGAATGCTTCGTCTGCACCGTCTTGTCTTCCGGCAGCTTCTTTTCTTCTTTCGGTTTTTCGCCCGCTTTGTCGGCGCCCTTGTCCGCAGGTTTTTCTCCTGTCGGCTGCTGCGCGAACGCAAAATTCACGCCAACGCAAAAAACCAACACTGCAAACGCAAAACGAATTCGCATGCACATGGCCGGAAGACCTCTCGAAATCGGATTTGTACGCCGCACTTCGCCCGCGAAATCGTATGCGACCCCATCGCAAGCGTCAATCGCGCATCGGGAAGAACGCTGTCTCTGCTAAACTTTCCGCTTATACCGAATCAGGCCGAGGCTGAATGGGCTCCACTCGCGTTGTCGCCATCCTAATTTCCCTGCTCCTCCCCGCGCTGCTTCCAGCCCAAGAACCGATTCCCAAAAAGGACGAACTCCCTCATCCCAAGACTCTCGAAGAATTTCAATCCGCCGCAAAAAAGGTTCTCGATGCCGAACACGTCCCTGGCGCCGGCATCGCCCTTATCGCCAACGGCTCTCTTCTCTGGTGCGGCGGTATCGGCAAGGCCGACGTCGCGCAAAATCGCTACGTCACTTGCGACACCGAATTTCGCGTCGCCTCCATCAGCAAAACGTTCGTTGCCCTCGCTCTTTTGAAACTCGAGGAAGAAGGCCGCGTCAACCTTCAATCCCGTTTGCAGGACGTCGCTCCTGAAGTTCCCTTCCAAAATCCCTGGGAGTCCGCAAATCCCATCCGCATCGTCAATCTTCTCGAGCACACCGCAGGCTTCGACGACATGGCCCTTCGCGAGGCCTACAACACGCGCGACTCGCCCGTGATCCCGCTCCTTCAAGTCATGCAAAAATTTCCTAAGCTTCAAACTTCCCGCTGGCCTCCCGGCACGCGTTTCGCGTATTCCAATCCCGACTACGGCATCGCCGGTTATCTCGTCGAAAAAATCGGCGGCCAGCCGTGGAACACCTATATCCGCTCGAACATTCTCTCACCGCTCGAAATTTCCGCTGGGGACTACGATCTCGCGCCGCAAAACCGCGCGCTTCTCGCGCAAGGCTACCAGCGCCCTGAAGACAAACCCATTCAACCAGTCGCTTACAGGGAAATCTATCTCCGCCCTGCCGGCGATCTGAAACTTTCGCCCGGCGAACTCGCCAAACTCGTGCAATTCCTTCTTCGGCGCGGTGCCACCGGCGAAAAGCAGCTCCTCAAACCGGAAACCATTGCGCGGATGGAGTATCCGCAGACACCGCTCTCTTCCCACAACGGCCTGCGCCTCGGCTATGGCCTAGCGAATTACACCGAAGTCGAAGGCGGCGTTGTCACGCACGGACACGATGGGGGCATCGGAGGCTTTCTCTCCTCTTATCGCTACGTGCCCGAACAGAATTGGGGCTACGTCGTCCTGCTAAACGCGGATTTCTCCGCCAAAGCTCTCGATAATCTCAACACGCTCGCCATCGATTTTCTTTCCAAAGATTTTCCGAAACCGCAGCCGCCCGTGCCGCAAGTGTCCGCCGCCGAACTAAAAAAATTCACGGGTTTCTACGCTTCGCGCGCCCCGCGAAAGCAGCTTTTCGCTTTCTTGGACGACTGGCTCCATTCCCGCCGCGTTCGAATTCAAAACAACCAGCTTGCAATTTCCGGAATGTTTAGGTCATCCTCAAGACCCATCATCCCCGTCGGTAAAAATCTTTTTCGCAGCGAAAAAGACCCCGAAGCCACCATCGCCTTTTTTCCAAATGCTTCTGGCCGGATGTGCCTCGTCGCGTCGGGCGAGATTGGCGCCCCTTACTCCGAACGCATCAATCCCCTCTGGCCCTATTTGCGATTGTTCTTGCTCGCGCTGTGCGGCGTTCTCCTTGCGAGCTCCCTTCTCTACGCTATTTTCTGGGGACTTCTCTGGCTGCTGCGGCTCCTCAAAGACATAAAACATCTCAACGTCCGTGCTGTTCCTCTTTTCGCCACGCTGACGCTTGTCATTTCTCTTTTTTCTGGCGGAAAATCCGTCGAAACGCTGGGCGCTTTCAGCATCTGGTCTGTGCTTTTTTTCCTCGGCACGATCGCCTTCGCCGCACTCTCTCTCGTCGGCCTCTATCTCGCCGTCGCCGTCCCCCGCGACGAGATTCACCCCGCCATCCGCATCCACTCCCTGCTCGTCTCCCTCGCCTGCTGCCTCCTCACCGTTTTCCTCGCCCACTGGCACCTCCTCGCTCTCCGCCTCTGGGCGAGCTAGCGAATGATTTGCTTCGTAGTCACTCAGGGATAGATACGAAACGCAGAATCGGATAAACGTCGCGGAAGATTTTGGCGAGTTCGGCGGGATAATTTGGGCGAATTGCGGTGTTGGGCGAAAGCTTTTTGCGAACAACCCAGGCTCGCAGCTTGGGCCAATCTTCGTTCGTTGGCCAGCTGTGATTGCTTTTCCAGTCGCCTTTTATCGCGGAATACCAGTAGCTTTCGTATTTGCGGCTGAGTTTCTTTTTCTGTTGCGCGAGCCACTTCGGGTTTTCCGCAATACGCGGCTCGGCGATGAGTACGAGAACGGACTGATTGCGTTTTGATCCGCCATAAATTCGGAATCCCGCAGTCGCGGTGTCCGCGGAAACTCCGGCGTAGAGTTCGCCGCTCTCCTGATCCGCGCCGAGAACGACCGGAAACTTCAGATACATATTTGTTTTGTAGAGCGTCTTGTCCTTGGCAAAACGAATATCGCGATTGATGCGCGAAAAATTCGCGCCGCGGTGGCCGGTGGTTTCAAAGCGCGAATCCAGTTTCAAAACGGCGGGCGCCATCTCGTCGAGCAATTTCTTCAGCGGCTTCACAACCGAAGCCTGGTAGCGGTCGCGGTGCAAGTCCATCCATTCTTTTTTGTTGTGTTTTTTCAGGTCGCGAAAGAATTGGAACGTGTCTTTGCTGAAGATTGGTTGGGCTGCCATCGCTCGCTCCGAATGTAAAGACAGTTAGACTACACCATTCTGACCTTCGCAGGTCCGAAGGGCTCCATTCCAAAAGGCGGTCAATTCGACTATGCTTTGCGGTTTGCTGGCGTTAGCGTGGCGGGAATTTTGCGGAAAAAGTGGCGGAAAAGGTGAAGGGAAATGCGAAATAAACTGCAAACGGCGGGAATCGTCGCGGGAATTTTCTTTGTATGCCTGGGCGTGGGTAAGTTTTCAGCGCGTGCGGACGAAAAACCCGCTGCGGACAGCGCGAAGAAAATTTCGCCGTGGAAAACGGAAGATTTTGTTTACGGAGAAAACGCCGGCTTCGTGCGCATTTCGCGCGACGCAAAGTGGGTTGTGTGGACAAAATCCACGGCGGACAAAGAGAAAGATGGCCGCGTTTCCAATTTAATCTTGTCGAGCTTGACGGATTCCATGGAAATCGAATTGACGCGCGGAAGCGATCACAACATCGCGCCAAGCTCGTCGCCGAACGGCGAGCGCATCGCGTTCTTGAGCGATCGCAAGAGGCCGAACGCAAAGCCGGACGCAGCAGGAATGCAGATTTGGCTGATCAATCCGCATGGCGGCGAGCCGTGGCCACTGACGGAGTTCGCGCGGGCGCCACATCAGATTGATTGGCTCGACAGCGACACCATCATTTTCAGTGCACAGGAGGACGCGAGCCTTTTCGAGCAGGAAGCCAAGAAAAAGAAAGATGATTCGCAAGTCGTGGATGACGAAACCCACGAACCGCCGGTACGGCTCTACAAAATGAGCATCAAAGACAAAAAGGTCACGCGGCTCACGACAAATACCGACAGGATTCAGCGCTGGTCAGTTTCCAAGGACGGAAAGTACGCCGCGGCGATTCATGGAAAGAGTTTGCGTTACCAATTCGATCAAAAGATTCCGCCGATTTCCGTGTTGCACAATCTTTCCGACGGCAGCGAGAAAACGATTTTCACGGAAGGCCGCGTGCGCCCCTATGGATTTGAATGGGCGCCCGACAATTCCGGATTTTACGCGTGGGCCCCATATTCGTCGGACGCGCGGTTTCTTACGGCGAATATCGTGCTGCTCTATTTTTATGACGTGAATGCGGGGAAGAGCGTGCAGGTTCCGCTCGATTGGGAAAATGGAATTGGATCGGACCTTGCCGCCACGCATGACGGATTTATTTTGGGATTGGCTGGTGGCGCTCATTTCCAGATGGCTCGCTATTCGCGCGAAAAATCCGGCGACGGCTGGAGCTGGAAACGTCACAACCTCGAAGGCGAGCACGCGAGAAACCTGGAAGGGTTTGAAGTTTCGGAAGATGGAAAAACGATTGTTTATTCTCATTCGACAGCGAGCAAACTTTCACAACTTTATCGCGCACAACTGGACAGCGACAAAATGGTTTCGCCGGTGCAGCTGACGAAACTAAATCAAGGACTCGTGGACGGCCGCAGCTACGCGAAGAGCGAAGTCATTCACTGGACCGGGTCGAACAATGAAGAGGTCGAAGGAATTTTGTATTACCCGGCGAATTACGAAGCCGGGAAAAAATATCCAGTCATCACAGCGATTCACGGCGGACCATTGGGCGCGGACAAAGACTTGTGGGGCGAAAGCTGGGCTTATCCAATTCAGCTTTTCACGCAGCGAGGCGCATTTGTTTTGCGGCCGAATTACCACGGCAGTGGCGATTACGGATTGAAATGGGCGGAATCGATTTGCTGCGGAAAATACTATGACCTCGAAACGCCGGACATCAACGCGGGCGTGGACTATTTGATCGCGAAAGGAATGGGCGATCCCGACCGCGTCGGGACGATGGGTTGGTCGAACGGTTCGATTCTTTCGACGAGTTTGCTGATTACGTACCCCGACCGCTACAAAGTGGCGAGCGTCGGCGCAGGCGACATTGAATGGTTCAGCGACTGGGCGAATGTGGATTTCGGCGAATCGTTTGATGCGTATTATTTCGGAAAATCGCCGTTCCAGGATCCTGAGCTGTACATTAAGAAATCGCCAGT
>JACXTT010011483.1_pt1 | contig 11846 bp, 11 predicted proteins | sample 9270951 | NCBI WGS metagenome assembly JACXTT01 (sample SAMN15532306, study PRJNA645909) | rock metagenome | isolation source: weathered quartz diorite | place: Puerto Rico | collected 2017-06-21 | reverse complement strand
TCCGCGGCCATGCCGGCGCAGTCGCCGACGTTGTCGCCGACGTTGTCCGCGATCACCGCCGGGTTGCGCGGATCGTCCTCGGGAATGCCGGCCTCGACCTTGCCCACTAGGTCGGCGCCGACGTCCGCGCCCTTGGTGAAGATGCCGCCGCCGAGACGCGCGAAGATTGAAATGAGCGAGCCGCCGAAGGCGAGCCCCACCAGCGGTGCGATCAGGCTGGATTGCGCAGCCTGGGGAGAAAGATACTTGAGAATGGCGTAGTAACCGGCGACCCCCAGGAGCCCGAGGCCGACCACCAGCAGGCCGGTGATGGCGCCGGAACGGAACGCGACCTGCAGCGCCGGATTGAGTCCGTCCTTGGCCGCCTCGGTGGTGCGCACGTTGGCGCGTACCGAGATGTTCATGCCGATGTAGCCGGTCGCGGCGGAAAGAACGGCGCCGATGGCGAAGCCGACGGCGGTGAGCACACCGAGAAAATAGTAGATGACACCGAACAGAATCACGCCGACGACGCCGATCGTGGTGTACTGGCGGTTGAGATAGGCCGAAGCGCCTTCCTGGATCGCGGCGGCGATTTCGCGCATGCGATCGCTGCCGGTGGGTTTGCCGAGCACCCAGTTGATGGAGACCACGCCGTAGAGAATGGCCGCGGCGGCGCAGGCCAGGGCGAAGATCAGACTGTCAGACATGTGTTTCCTCCCGCAGGTTGGATGTTGCTGCGCCGCACGGCGCATTGGTTATGAAACGATGCCCAAAATAACTGAATCGGGTAAATCGCGGCATTGATTAATATCAATCCTGGCAAGCTCACTTCTTGATCGCCAGTCCACCCTCGAAGCGCATCCCTGCCTCGAAGCCGAACACCTTGTCGAGATTCAATTCGCGCACCAGCCGATCCACCGCCGCCTGGCCGTGTTCGCGGCTGACTTCGGCGAGTATCAGCTTGGCCGAATTGGCGTTGTAAAAACCGCCGAAATCCGCCTGTACCTTGAGCAATTCCTTTGCTTTCTCGAGTGTCATATGAACTTCAAGCACACCGCAAGGACGCAAAGAACAGTAAAAAAATTAAAAAGTCTTTTCTTTGCGTTCTTCGCGCCTTTGCGGTGGATTTTTGTTAAAGCTTGAACTCGCCGAGTTTTTTCTTCACCGCGACGTTCTTCAACCGTACGTACTGCGGCATGCCGTTCTTGTACGGCGGGTAATCCTCGCCCTGGATCAGCGGTTCGAGATAGGTGCGGCATTTGGCGGTGATGCCGAAACCGTCGTCGGTGATGAAATCCTTGGGCATCATCTTCTCGACGTTCGCCACCTTCGAGAGTTCGGCCGCGCCCACGGTCCACTTGTACGGCTTGCTGCTCTTGCGTACCACGATCGGCATCATCGAATTCTTGCCCTTGATCGCCAGCTCCACCGCCGCCTTGCCCATGGCATAGGCCTGGTCCACGTCGCTCTTGGAGGCGATGTGGCGTGCCGCGCGTTGTAGGTAATCGGCCACGCCCCAGTGGTATTTGAGGCCCAGACCTTCCTTGATAATGGAGGCCACCACCGGCGCCACGCCGCCCAGCTGCGCATGGCCGAAGGCGTCCTTGAGACCCTGGTCGGCGAGGAATTTGCCGTCCGGGCTTTTCACGCCTTCGGACACGACCACGGTGCAGTAGCCGAATTTTTTGACGTTGGCATCGACCGTGGCGAGAAATTTTGCCTTGTCGAAGCTGACTTCCGGGAACAGGATCACGATCGGAATTTCCGTGTCCGGCGTGGAGGCGAGACCGCCGGCGGCTGCGATCCAGCCGGCGTGCCGGCCCATGACCTCGAGAATGAACACCTTGGTCGAGGTCTTGGCCATGCTGGCGACGTCGAACGAGGCCTCGCGCGTGGACACTGCGATGTACTTGGCGACGCTGCCGAAACCCGGGCAGTTGTCGGTAATCGGCAGGTCGTTGTCCACGGTCTTGGGCACGTGGATCGCCTGGATCGGATAGCCCAGGGTTTCGGAAAGCTGCGAAACTTTCAGACAGGTGTCGGCCGAGTCACCGCCACCGTTGTAGAAGAAGTAGCCGATGTCGTGTGCCTTGAACACCTCGATCAGGCGTTCGTATTCGCGCTTGTTCTGTTCGAGGCTTTTCAGCTTGTAGCGGCAGGAGCCGAACGCGCCCGACGGCGTGTGGCGCAGTGCCTTGATGGCGGCGGCGGATTCCTTGCTGGTGTCGATCAGGTCCTCGGTGAGCGCGCCGATGATACCGTTGCGGCCGGCGTACACCTTGCCGATTTTCTTCGGGTACTTGCGCGCGGTTTCGAGCACGCCGCAGGCCGAGGCGTTGATCACGGCGGTGACGCCGCCCGATTGGGCATAGAACGCGTTTTTGGGTTTGCTTGCTGCCATAGGTCTCTAGTCTCCCCAGAAGAATGGTGATGTGTCCGGTTTGTCCGGCGAGCCGTCGGTCTTCGCCGGATTCTGATCGGTGCTGATTTTCTGCTTGCGAATATGGTCGGATTCCACCTGCAGCACGCTGATGACGCAATCGCCGATTTCGTCGTAGCTGTCGATGCCGGTGCCGAGCTGGTGTTCCGGATGATAATAGAAGTAGGCCCGGTAGCGTTTGGGTCCGACTTTCACGATGGTGAAATTCGCACCCTTGGCGCTCCAGAACAGCGTCGGGCACCAGTCCATGCCCCCCGTGTCGTTGCCGGTCACCACTTCGGTGTCGGCGAGCTGCGGCTCGATTTCCTTGCCGTAGCGTTCCTTGAGCGTGCTGCGCACGACCCAAAGCTCGCTGTCTGTGAAGTCCGGAATGTTCATCGGGTTGGTTGCTGCCGGGTCTTCCCGCGGGATTTTTCGGACGCGGGGCGCTCTGGAGAAACGAGCTTAACCAACTTTCCCTCCTTGGAATATTTGGAAAGATCAATCGGGCAATAGGCCCCCTTTATAGGTGGCCATTGACGCCGGGGTGGGCAAAATTGTAGTTTACGCGCCCCTGCGGTTAAACCGGGGGAAATCCGAAGAATACGTCACCCACCAAAAACTAAGCGAGAGAACCATGAGAATCGTGCTATTGGGAGCGCCGGGTTCCGGCAAGGGAACGCAAGCTAAGTTATTGGTTGAGAAGTATAAAATTCCCCAGATGTCCACCGGCGATCTGCTGCGGGCCGAAGTGGCGGCGGGCACCGATCTGGGCAAGAAGGCCAAGGCCGCCATGGACGCCGGTCAACTCGTCACCGACGACGTGGTGCTCGGCATGATACAGGCGCGGCTGGCCAAGCCGGACGCCAAAAGCGGTTTCATTCTCGACGGTTTTCCGCGCAATATTCCCCAAGCCCAGTCGCTCGATGCGATGCTTGCACGCCTCGGCCAGCCGTTGCAGCTGGCGCTGCTGGTGGACGTGGACACCGATGTGCTGATGAAGCGCCTGACCGGCCGGCGTACCTGTGGCTCCTGTGGCGCCATCTACAATATTTACTTCTCGGCGCCGAAAACCTCCAACAAGTGCGACAAGTGCGGCGCCGCGCTGCAACATCGTTCCGACGACAATGAACAAACCGTCGGCAACCGGCTCAAGGTTTACCAGCAGCAGACGGCGCCGCTGGTCAATTATTACAAGGCGCAGGGCAAGCTGCGCACCGTGCGCGGCGTCGGGGCGGTCAGCACGATCTTCAAGAACGTCACCGACATCATCGAATCCCAGATCCGTCCGCTGGCGGATGTGATGGGCAAGATCGAATCGGCCGCTGCAAGACAGGCGGCCAAGGCCAAAGCGGCGGCGGTGGCCAAGACCGCGGCGGCCAAGGCTGCCTCCAAGGCCGCGAAGGTTCCACCGGCGAAACCCAAGGCGGTGGTGCCGCCGGCGACAAAACCCAAACCGGCCGTGAAGAAAGCCCCGCCCAAGAAAGCCGCCAAGCCGGTGCCCAAGGCCAAGCCCAAGAAAGCCGCCAAGCCGGTGCCCAAGGCCAAAAAGGTCAAGTAGTCCTCGTCGGTCAGAATGCGTGCGTCCGGACGACGGACCCATGCGTTTTTTCTTGGACAACGTCGGCATTTCACCCGGCTGGCGACTAGTCTAGCATTAGACATAACCCCCAGCCGCGACATGCGTCATCATGACCAATAAGTCAGGAAAAAAATACCCGCGCACCCGCATGCGCCGCATGCGTCACGATGATTTTTCGCGCCGTCTCATGAGTGAAACGCGGCTCACCGCGGACGATCTGATCCAGCCGGTGTTTGTCATGGAAGGCAGGAACCGATCGGAACCGGTTCCGAGCATGCCCGGCATCAGCCGCGTGACGACGGATCTGCTGCTCCGGCAGGCGGAAAAACTGCTGAAGCTGGGTGTGCCGGCCATTGCGTTGTTTCCGGTGATCTCGCCGTCGAAGAAGGACAACAAGGCGAAAGAAGCGTTCAATCCCAGGGGGCTCGTGCCGCAGACGGTGCGCGCGCTCAAGAAAAATTTCCCTGAACTCGGTGTTATCACCGACATCGCGCTTGATCCTTATACCTTGCACGGCCAGGACGGGCTGATCGACGGCAGCGGTTACGTGCTCAACGACGAAACCGTGGCGGTACTGGTGAAGCAGGCGTTATCGCATGCCGCGGCCGGTGCCGATGTGGTGGCGCCTTCGGACATGATGGACGGTCGCATTGGTGCAATTCGCGATGCGCTTGAAAAGGCCGGTCACATTCATGCCCGCATCCTGGCCTATTCCGCGAAGTACGCCTCGAATTTTTACGGTCCGTTCCGCGATGCCGTGGGCTCGGCGGTGAATCTGGGCAAGGGAAACAAATACACCTACCAGATGGACCCGGCCAATTCAGACGAAGCGCTGCGCGAAGTGGCGCTCGACATCGAAGAGGGCGCGGACATGGTGATGATAAAACCGGGCCTGCCGTATCTCGATATCGTGCGCCTGGTCAAGGACCGGTTCGGGGTGTCGACCTTCGTCTATCAGGTGAGCGGCGAATACGCCATGCTCATGGCCGCCGCAAAGAACGGCTGGCTCGACGAACGCGCCTGTGTGATGGAGTCGTTATTGTGCATCAAGCGTGCCGGGGCCGACGCGATTCTGACTTACTTCGCTGAAACCGCGGCCGGATGGTTGAAGTCCGGCACGCGCTAGTTTCGGACCGTCCGCGAGTCGCGGCCAACACCCCGTGAATTACCGTCATGTTTTTCACGCCGGCAACTTCGCCGACGTTTTCAAGCATGTCGTGCTTTCGCTGCTGCTCAAATCCCTGCACCGCAAGGACACGCCGTTCTGTTATCTGGATACGCATGCCGGCGCGGGCCGCTACGACCTGACCAGCGAAGCGGCGCAAAAAACCGGCGAATACCGTGATGGCGTCCAGCGCCTGTGGGACAGGGACGCTTTGCCCGAAGTGGCGGATTATCTTGCCGCGGTGCGCGCAATCAATACCGATGGCAGGTTGCATTATTACCCCGGGTCGCCCGCGATAGCGCGCTTTTTTCTGCGGCCGCAGGACCGCATGGTACTTCTGGAGCTGCAAGCGGACGAATCCATGGCGTTGCAGGCCGGATTCGCCGGCGACCGGCAGGTCGTGGTGCAACGGCAGGACGGGTATGCCGGCCTCAAGGCGTATCTGCCCCCGAAGGAAAGACGCGGATTGGTGCTGCTCGATCCGCCATATGAATCGAACCAGGAATACGAACGGATCGTCGCGGGGCTGCGCATCGCCCACGACCGCTGGGCCTCCGGGATGTATGCGATCTGGTATCCCATCAAGGACCGCGCGCCAGTCGAGCGCTTCCATCGCGCCCTGGTTGCCACCGGAATTCGCGAGATACTGTTGGCCGAATTTTGTCCATTCCCTGAGGATTCGGGTTTCCGCTTGAATGGTTGCGGCATGGTCATGATCAATCCGCCCTGGAAACTGGAAGAAACCTTGCGACGGCTGTTGCCTGAACTTCTCGATGTACTGCGGCAACATCCGGCTGCCCGCACGGCGCTGACTTGGCTGGTGCCCGAATAAGCGTGTTATCGACCGGCGAAGCCCGCTGACCAATGGTAAAAGTGTAACGTCAGCGACCTGTTACAGATGATCGTCGACAGCCGGCCCGTAACCGGGTATTTTATAGGTGTTAAATACAAGTTTTTAATAACAAAATTGCTCCAGCCCGTGCGCCAGGAGCGAAACCGGCGCCGCAGGTTTTGCCGATCAAGTCAGAGGGGAGTTTGCAGGGCGATGAACGAAAGACGTGATAGCCAGCGGGTACCGGTAACGATCGATGCCGTGCTGAATTATCAGGCACAAGTGATGATCTGCACGGTACGCGATATCAGTCTGAATGGTGCTTTTATAATAGGCATGCCTGAAGGACTTCCTTATTTCAATGCCCCCGTGGAACTGGGACTTACCCTGACTTCCGGCGGGGAAACCAAGCAGCATCGCATCCCGGCCAAGATTCGTCGCATCACCGACAGCGGCGCCGGGCTGAGCTTTGGCGACGTTGGCATGGACGCCTACTTCAGTCTGGTCAACCTGGTCTACAACGCCTGAACTAGGCTGTTTCTTGACGAAAATCCGGGTTTTGAACCTGGATAGCCAGGCGATATGCGACACATGCCGGCGCGTGACGTCGCTCCATCAGGTTTTGGACACAAATGGTTGTCGGTGCCTCATCCCCGATGCCACGTAACATATTCTTTTCTTTCATTGTTCCTTCCTTGTGTCGTGCCCCGTCAAAACCAGGTTACTGGCATATCTCTTGCAGCTTTTTAACCACAAAGGGATGGGGACAACGGCTTGATAACAGAACGGACAGGCGCGGGGATGCCGGTCAGATTCGTCTGAATCAATGCGCCGCATAACGTTGTCAGTGAAATAACCTGAACAGGGGCGGATCGCGCGCCCGGGTTTTTCATGTTTCGACATAAATCCAAGTACCTCATCGCATCGGGGTTCATCCTGATGCTGTTACTCATGATTGCGTTGGCGGGCGTGGGCCTCACGCGCATGGCCGCGATCCATCATCACCTCGATCTGATCACCGAAAAGTACAACACCAAGACCGACATCATCTTCTCGATGCGTCACATTGTGCGTGAGCGCGCCCTCAGCACCTACGCCATGTTCATCATGGACAATCCGTTCCAGCGCGAGGAAGAGTATCACCGGTTCACCAACATGGCGGGCGAGTTTATCCAGCTGCGCGACCTGCTGATCCAGCTTGGTCTTTCCGAAAAAGAACGGAATGCGCTCAACGAGGTACTGGAACGGGTGCGTGAATATCAGCCGTTGCATATGCGGCTGGTGGACCGCATCACGCACGAACAGACCGACGGCATACGGGAAGAGATTCTGAACCACGACTTGTTGCGCCAGCGGGAGATGCTGGACCGGTTGGACAGGATGGTGGACATGGAGCGCGAGGAGAGTCGCGCCGCAGCGATGCAGGCGTCGAGCGAATATCGTTCTGCTTATCTGGCGATGATATTCCTGACGGTGGTCGCGATGGTATTCGGTGTGTTGATCGCCTGGTACGTGATCCACCGTACCCGGATGATCGAAACTGCCCTGGCGCAGGAAAAGGAGCACGCCGAGATCACCCTGCATTCCGTGGGCGACGCCGTGATCGCCGCCGACGAAGACGGCAGGGTGAGCTACCTCAACCCGGCGGCCGAGCAAATGACGGGCTGGCGCAGCGACGAGGCGCGCGGTCAGCCGCTGAGAAATATTTATTCCATTATCAACGGCACGACGCGCAAACCCCTGGAACATCCGGCGATGCTCGGCGTGCTGGACACGCCCATCGTCGGCTTGAACAAGCACACCCTGCTGGTCAGCCGTTCCGGGAAGGAACTCGCCATCGAGGACACGGCCGCGCCGATCCGCAACAGCGAAGGCGAGAACGTCGGCGCGATTCTGGTGTTCCGCGATGTCACGGAACAACGCAGCATGCAGAACCAGCTCAGCTGGCAGGCGAGCCACGATTCGCTGACTGGGCTCGCCAACCGACGTGAATTCGAGGTGTTGCTCGAGCGCCTGCTGGCCAGCGCCAAGGAGCAGAACAAGCGCCACGTGCTGCTGTATCTGGACCTCGACCAGTTCAAGGTGATCAACGACACCTGCGGCCACGTTGCGGGAGACGAGCTCCTGCGCCAGGTCGCCGGTCTCATGCGCCCGCTGATCCGCGACAGCGACACGCTGGCGCGCCTCGGCGGGGATGAATTCGGCATTCTGCTCGAGGGCTGCTCGCTCCTGCAGGCGGACCAGATTGCACAAAAACTGCTCCAGTCGCTGGAGGAGTTCCGCTTCGCCTGGCAGGACAAAACCTTCCGCGTCGGGGTGTCCATCGGCCTTGTCGGTGTCCACGCGCGCAGCGGCACGATCTCCGCCGTGATGAGCACGGCCGACAGTGCTTGTTACATGGCCAAGGAAAAAGGCCGCAACCGCGTCTGGATCCATCATGATAACGATCGTGAGGCGGCGCACCGTCAGGGAGAGATGGAGTGGGTGTCGCGTATCATGCGTGCCTTCGACGAAAACCGTTTTGTCCTCTATTTTCAGCGCGTGATACCGCTCACTGCTTCGGCCGGCAGCCAGCCTTACCGCGAGGTCTTGGTGCGCATGCGCGACGAGAAAGGAGAGCTGGTTCCGCCCATGGCGTTCATCCCGGCCGCTGAACGCTATGGCGTCATGAGCATGGTCGACCGCTGGGTGGTGAAAAGCGCGTTCGAGTGGTTGGCCGAACATCCGGCGGAGGAAGGCCTCGCCGTCAATCTGTCCAGCCAGTCGCTCGGCGACGATGGTTTCCTGGATTTTGTGATGGAACAATTCCGGATGTCGGGTCTGTCACCGCGGAGGATTTGTTTCGAGATCACGGAAACCGCCGCCATCGCCAACTGGAACCGCGCGACCCAGTTCATCGCCGCCCTGCGCGCACGCGGTTGCTGTTTTGCCCTGGATGATTTCGGCAGTGGCATGTCGTCGTTCGGCTACCTGAAAAACCTGCCGGTGGATTTTATCAAGATCGACGGCGCGTTCGTGCGCGACATGATCGAGGATGAAATCGACTTTGCCATGGTCGAGGCGGTCAACCGCATCGGTCATGTGATGGGTATCCGCACCACGGCGGAGTACGTGGAGAACGACAGGATACTCGCGAGGCTGCGGGAGATCGGCGTGGATTACGCGCAGGGATTCGGCATACACATGCCCGAACCGCTCATCATGTCGGAGCGACGCGGCATTGAGACGTCGACGCCGGCGGACGATGCAGGACCCCTGCAGGCGATCATGTCCGTGTTTCGCCGTCCCGGCCCTGTCTAGAGGGCACGTGTTCCGTCGGCCAGTGACAGGGCCGCGACCAGCGCGACCGCGGCGGTTTCAATGCGCAGAATCGCCGCGCCCAGCGCGATTTTTTGTCCGCCGCCGGAGAGCGCCTGCCCGATTTCCGTTTCGGTAAACCCGCCTTCGGGTCCGATCAGTATCGTTACGCGCTCCGGATTGCCTTGCCGGATGGCGGACGACACCGATATCGCTCCGGTCGACGGATGCGCAATCCATACGGTTTCGTTCGCGGTCTTTCGTGCCACCACTTCCCGGGGCGTGGCGGGCGGACTCAATTCCGGCAGATGGGTCCGCCGGCTCTGCTTGCAGGCCTCCAGACAGATGCGCCGCCAGCGATCGGTGCTGTTCGCGCCGGGTTTCACCACGCTGCGTTCGCAAACCAGCGGCGTGAACCGGGCCATGCCGAGCTGGGTGGCCATGTCGAGCAGCACGCCCTGGCGGTCGCCCTTGGGCAACGCGCAGGCAAGATGAATCTCCGGTCTCGGCTGTGGTTCGGTGTGTTGTTCCTCGACACGCAGGTCGAGCGTTCGCCCGCGTGCCGTCACCTGCAGCAATGTGGCGCGCGCCAGCCCGCCGCGTCCGTCAAACAACCACAACGTATCGCCGGCTTGCAGCCGGCGTGAAGCTGCGGCATGACGCGCCTCGTCCCCCGTGAGCGTAACGACGGCGCCTGTATCGGCAAGTACTTCACTGTAAAAGAGCGGTTCGGTCATGCCTGCTTCAGCGGCGGGTCAGGTACACGTCGTAGCGCACCAATTTGCTGGTAATGCTCATGCTCGCGTCGGGCGCCAGCGGTGCGGCATCGTCCGGGCGCTTCACCACCACGCGATCCAGCGCCACGCGGCGACTGATCCCGAGCAGTTCGCGGGCGTCGGAATCGTCGCCGACCAGTTCGCGCAGCAGGCGCATTTCTTTTTTCACCGCCGCGGATCTTTTGCGTTTGGGTGGAAACATGGGATCGAGATAGATCACTTCGGGCGACGGTTTCAGCGAAGTCAGCAACAACCGGGCGTCGCTCTCGACCAGATGCAGGCGTTTCTCCAGTGTGATGCCGGCGCGTGCGGCCAGACGCCGCAGGCCGTCGCGCGCCAGCGCCATGACCACTGGCGATCGCTCGATGGCGGTGACGCGGTAGCCTATGAGCGCGAACAGCAGCGCATCCTGGCAATACCCGGCCGTGGCGTCCACAACGGTTTGTGTTTTTTTTCCGAGGGCGCGCGCCAGCGGTTGGCGGCGCGAAAGATGGGGACTGTAAGGGCGCAGATCGAAATGCGAAAAATCCACCCAGACCGGTCCCAGACGCGGATCACGATTATCGCGGAGTTCCAGACGCTCGGGCGTCACGACCAGCAGCAGATCGAAATCCGCCTCCGCCGTCGTCACGAGAGGCAGCGACAACTCGCGCGCCAGCTCTTCGGCGTTTGTGCGTGCGCCGTCGTTGCCCGTCGCACTGACGGCAATAGTCGCTGTGCCGCGGCCGGTTGCGCCGGGGACAGGTAACGGACGGTGGGACAGGGACGATGGCATGGTGCGCCAAGCATAATCCAATCGCTTGCGGGTGCGCACGTCGGGTTTGATTCGCGGCGTTCAAAAACACGAAGCCCCGCGCCTGCGGGGCTTCGTGTTTCGGGTATCGACGTCGGAGTCTCAGGGAAACGCCGGAATGGTCGGGTCGCGTCCGCGTGGAGCGGCGTCCGGATGCTGTTCCCGCAGCATGTCGGTGACTTCCTCGATCTGGTGTTTGGGGACGTCCACCATCAGGAGAATTTTTCCGTGCTCGATTTCCCTGGAGAACTTCTCGAGACGGGTGTTGGGCACGTCCGAGGCGATCATGCCCGAGGCCCACACGCCGACGATGGCGCCGATCAGACTCATCGCCAGAATCACGCCGAGGCCCATCACCAATCCCGAAGGCGGGAACATCATGGCGACCACGCCCGCGAGCGCGCCGGTGGCGCCGCCGACCACCAGGCCTACCCCCAGGCCGTGGATTTCATCGCTTTTTTGCAGCATCGTGGCTTCGGGGAGGTCATCCAGGGCCACGCCGTCCTTGGCCAGGAAAAACATATGACGATCCTCGATGCGCGCCAGCAGCAGTTTCCTGAATACCTGTTTGGCGCTTTTGACATCCGGGAGCAGAAAATAAAGCCGTCTTCTCATAATTACCTCCTTCCGGTAACGGGATTTGGCGTTAGAGAGAGGCCTCTTTGGCAACGGAGGCGTGATTCAAAGCATAGCCGAGCTGTGTCTCCGACCCAACAGAGACAGTACATTCTGTACAGGTATTGTCGAGCCGCCCGGGGTTACCAGCGGCGAAGTGCCAGTCGAATCAGCCGGCCGCCATGCGTTCGACCCGTTTGCGATCCGATTCCTTGAGGAAGCGTTTACGCAGGCGCAGGTGGTTGGGCGTCACCTCGACCAGTTCGTCGTCGTCGATGAATTCGATGGCGCGCTCGAGCGTGAGCTCGATCGGGGGCACGAGGATCACGTTCTCGTCCGAGCCCGAGGCGCGCATGTTGGTGAGCTGCTTGCCCTTCATGGCATT
>JACXTT010011482.1_pt1 | contig 11847 bp, 11 predicted proteins | sample 9270951 | NCBI WGS metagenome assembly JACXTT01 (sample SAMN15532306, study PRJNA645909) | rock metagenome | isolation source: weathered quartz diorite | place: Puerto Rico | collected 2017-06-21 | reverse complement strand
GAACCAGGGCCAAGTGACCGGAGGTGCCGCATGAAAAGCTGGCTGCGCCAACACCAATTCGCCATCGGCGCTGCGCTGGTCCACCTGCGCAAGGCGCCGGGCAGCTTCCTGTTCAATGTCATAGTCGTCGCTATCGCGCTGGCCCTGCCTTTTGCCGGCCTGACCTTGCTGGACAATGTGCGCCCCATGTCGGCGCAGCTGTCGGTGGATCCGGAGATCAGCCTGTTTGTCCGCCCCGATATGCCGCGCGAACAGGCCATTGCCATGGCGCCGCAGCTGCGCCAGATCCTGCAAGACAAGAAAGCCAAGCTCATCTTTGTGCCGCGCGAAAATGCACTGACGACGCTGAAGAACAAAAATGGCCTGGCCGATGTATTGGCCACCCTGGGCGAGAACCCGCTACCGGACGGCTATATCCTCAAGCTCGACCGCTTCAAGGATGCGGCCGATGCGGGCAGCGTCGACGAAGTGGCCGACAAGCTGCGCGCCCTGCCGGGCGTCGACACGGTGCAAGTGGATTCGGCCTGGGTCAAGCGCCTGGCTGCCCTTCTGGGCGTACTGCGCCTGGCCTTGTTGCTGCTGGCAGGCACGCTGGGCATGGTCGTTATTGCCGTGGTCTTCAATACGATCCGCCTGCAAGTACTGACCCAGCGCGAAGAAATTGCAGTTTGCAAGCTCATCGGCGCTAGCGACAATTTCATCCACCGTCCCTTCTATTACACGGGCGCCCTGTTGGGCCTGGCCGCCGGCGGCGTGGCCCTGGGTGGGGTGGCCTTGGCGCTGCAACCTCTGAATGCGGCCATTGCCGAGTTTGCCCGCCTGTATGCCTCCGAGTTCCAGCTAACGGCCCTGGACCCCGTGTCGACCGTGCTGCTGCTGGCCCTGAGTGCCGGCCTGGGCCTGGTCGGGGCTGTCTTATCGGTACAACGTCACTTGTCGCGACTGGCATAAGTTAACAGAATTGCTATTTGTACAAATAAATACATTTTTTGCATCCAGTTTGCGTTAGTATCATCAGTCCGATCATTTTCAAGGACCCACCGATGAAATCGACGTTCGCAGTACTGTTTGCCCTTGCTTCGCTGTCGGCCTGCTCCAGCACGCCAACGGACCCAAACAAAGTCGCGGCTGAACCAAAAGAAGAACTGGAATATGTGACTGGCAGCGCGCTACCGCAAAAGCGCGGCCAGACTAACGTTGCCAAGCTCACCAGGGAGCAAATTGAAGAGCAACAACGCGCTGCCGCGCACTCGCTCGATCGCGCAGCGGGCGGCGGTGCCGGCAAATAATTCCCTAGTCCATCAAGCCCGCCACCCCGGGCTTGAACTTTTTCCTAGAACTGCTTTTCTGTGGCGTTTGAATTAAATTAATAATAATGTAATATTTATTGATTAACCATTTCCGAGGAATTTCCCATGAAATCGACGTTCGCTCTGCTGATCGCTGCTGCCACCCTGTCGGGCTGCGCCATGCCCCCGATCAATACCGAAGCCCTGGCCCAGCAAGAAGAGAAGGACTATGTGACCGGTAGCCGCCTGCCGCGCAAGGACAAGGACGGCAAAGTCATCACCCTGACCCGGGAAGAGGCCCGCCGCGAAATTGAAGAGCTGGAACGTACTGGCGGCAACCTGGCCAACGACGGCATGGGACGCGGCAAGTAATTCCCTCATTAAGTTTCCCCAAATCAAGCCCGCTGAGCCGGGCTTGATTGCTATCAAGCACTTTCAAATCGACAATTGGCACTCCTCGCAAGAGAGTGCTAATATATGTCCCAACAAAGCCAAAAACCTGCCTGTTCTCCTATGAAGGGCTCAGTTTTTCTGGCGCGTAACAAACAGTAAAAGTGCTGCCCCGCCTGGTTTCGCCATGGCATTGTGGGGCTGAAATACTGAACTTGACGAGGTAATACATGACGACGATGTCCGCACAATCCGCACTGGTACCAGTGAGCAACCGCGCACTGGGGCTTGGATTTACTGGCAATCTTGGCAATATTGACGCCTATATTTCGGCCGTCAACCGCCTGCCGATGCTGTCGCACGACGAGGAAATCTCGCTGGCCAAGCGCCTGCGCGAAAACAATGACCTGGGCGCCGCTCAGGAGCTGGTGCTGTCGCACCTGCGCCTGGTCGTCTCGATCGCCCGTGGCTACCTCGGCTATGGCCTGCCCCATGCCGACCTCATCCAGGAAGGCAATATCGGCCTGATGAAGGCCGTCAAGCGCTTCGATCCATCACAAGGCGTGCGCCTGGTGTCGTACGCGATGCACTGGATCAAGGCAGAAATGCACGAATACATCCTGAAGAACTGGCGCCTGGTCAAAGTGGCCACCACCAAGGCCCAGCGCAAGCTGTTCTTCAACCTGCGCAGCAACAAGCAGGGCCTGGACGCGATGTCGCCGGCACAGATCGACGATATGGCCAAGATGCTCGACGTTAAGCGTGAAGAAGTGATCGAGATGGAAACCCGCCTGACGGGTCGCGACATTGCGCTGGAAGCACCGAACGACGACGAAGACGACAAGTTCGCCCCGATCGCCTACCTGGCGTCGGAACACAGCGAACCGACCCGCGTGCTGGAAGCAGAACAAGTGACGCGCCTGCAATCGGAAGGGCTGGAAGCGGCCCTGTCCAAGTTGGACGAACGTTCGCGCCGCATCATCGAAGCGCGCTGGCTGGCCAATGACGACGGCTCGGGTGCTACCCTGCACACGCTGGCCGACGAGTTCGGTGTATCGGCTGAGCGCATCCGCCAGATCGAAACGGCAGCGCTGAAGAAAATGAAAACGGCATTGGCTTCTTACGTTTAAGCAGCCCAACCGCAATCGAAGGCGCCCTGCAGGGCGCCTTTTTTTTATCCGCTCGACGGACTATTTGATCCGCCCGACAGACGCGTTGGCGTTTTCGAGATACAGTAGCGCGATGATAAGAAAACGATTGCTGCTTAGCCTGTTCATGGTCGCGGTGCTCGCCGCATGCGCCAGTACGCCAGCACCCCCCCCAGCACCCCTCGTCAATGCTTCAGTCACGCTCAAGGTCGGTGATCGTACAGAACTGCGCCAAGGACTTTCCGTTTCTTTCGACCGTGTTGACGACAGTCGTTGCCCCCAGAATGTCAAATGCGTTTGGGCTGGTCGCCTGTTGTATATGCTGACCTTGCACGGCAAGCAGGACGAGCCCTTCAGCCTCGGCGCATCAAACAAACGCTTCACATCCAGTTCCGGAATCACCGTCGACCTGGTGAATTCCGACGAACCTCCCGCCCCTATCCTCAACCAGCCCCCGCCCGCATATACTGTTATGCTATTGGTCAATAGCAACTAACTCGATTGGATTGCGCATGAAAGCACCGACCCTGGTCGTAGGGAAGAAAATTCTCGTCCTTGGCATTTCCCTTTCGCTAGTGGTTCCGGCCTATGCAGGGCCGCCAGTGGCAACGGGCAGCGGCGGCGCAGTGGCCACGATCAGCGAACTTGCTTCGCATTCCGCGATGGAAGTCCTCAACAAAGGCGGCAATGCCATCGACGCGGCGGTCGCGGCGGCGGCCACGCTGGGCGTCACAGACCCGTTTAGCTGTGGCATTGGAGGTGGCGGATTCATGGTCATTTACCTGGCCAAGGAAAAGCGCGTGATCACCATTGACCACCGCGAAGCAGCGCCAAAATCGTTTACACCAACTGCCTTCATTGCAGACGGCAAGGAAATCGACGAAGCGGTTGCGATTCCAAGCGGCATGGCCGTCGGAGTCCCCGGCACCGTGCGCGGCTGGGACGAAGCACTGAAGCGTTATGGCACGATGAACTTCAAACAGGTGCTGGCACCGGCCATCCGCGTTGCCACCCAGGGTTTCAAGACCAAACCCACCTTCCACGAACTGACTGTTGAGAACGAAAAGAAATTCGGCATGTTCACCAGCACCAGTGCGCTCTATCTGAAGGACGGCAAAGCGCTGCCGCCGGGGACGCTGCTGCGCAACCCGGACATGGCCAAGGCCTACGGTGAGATCGCGGCCCACGGCCAGCAAGCTTTCTACACTGGCAAAATGGCCCAGGCGATTGTTGATACGGTCAACAAGCCGCCGGTTGTAGCTGGCGTGTCTGTCCGTGCCGGCAAGATGAGCTTGAGCGACCTGGCCGACTACGAAGCGCGCATCCGCCAGCCGGTCAGGAGCAGCTATCGCGGCTACGACTTGTATGGCATGGCCCTGCCAAGCAGCGGAGGCATCACGGTGGCCGAAGCGCTCAATATCCTCGAAGGCTACGACCTCAAAGCTATGCCGCGTGCCAATGCGGAGCACCTGTACATGGAAGCGAGCCGCCTGGCCTTTGCCGACCGCGCCGCCTACCTGGGCGACCCGGAGTTCCTTGAAGCACCCGTCGCAGGCCTGCTGAGCAAAGACTACGCCGCCAAGCGCCGTGCCCTGATCGATCCGGCGCACACGATACCCAAACCGGAAGCGGGCGACCCTTATCCATTCCAGAACGATCCGAGCTATCCGATGCGGCCGGCCGCCAAACCCTTGCTGGCCGAAAGTGCGCACACGACACACCTGACGGTGTCGGACAAGATGGGCAATATCGTCGCTTACACGTTTACGATTGAAGCCTGGGGCGGCAGCGGCATTGTGGTGCCCGGTTACGGCTTCCTGCTCAACAACGAGATGACGGACTTTGACTTCTCGCCGCCGCATCCGAATATTCCGGAGGCGGGCAAGCGCCCGCGCAGCAGCATGGCGCCGACCATTGCCTTCAAGGATGGCAAGCCAGCGTTCACCGTTGGTAGCCCGGGCGGTTCTACCATTATCACCACAGTATTGCAGACCATCTTCAACTACATCGACCTGGGCATGCCAATGGATCAAGCCCTGAACGCGCCGCGCATCAGCGCCAAGGTCGACACCAAGATTGCGATTGAACCCGGCTTCCCGGGCAGCGCGCAAGCCGTGGCCTTGCAGAAGTTCGGCCATCAATGGAGCGACGGCCCGGAGGAAATCGGCGCCGCCAATGCCATCGTGTTCAACACAGATGGCACAGTGACGGCGGTGAGTGAAGGCAAGCGCCACGGTGTTGGTACTGCCCTCGTGCAACGCAAGGGTCACTGACTGGCGCTTATTATTGGCCAAAGCACAGGGTCGCCAGAGGCGGCCCTGGTCAAGCGAAATACTGTAAATGCCAGCAATCCAACTGAGAAGCTTGCCAAGAGCCCATTAATGTACTGCCATTGAAGAATGTAACTGGTATTCAAGTACGCGATTCCTGCGATCCCTCCGATAAGCAGGAAACCCATCAGTATCATGCTCACCCCCCGTGTCCAATCGAATCGCTTCGCATTGACCTGGTTGCGCAAGAAATGCATATAAAGTGCTGAAGTGCATACGATAATCGCAGCTTCCAGGATTAAATAGTCAGTCGATAGGGAATATCGCGGCAACAACCACATGAATGGCAACAACGCGGCAAGACTGATCAGCATGGCAAATACCGTTTGCCGAACCAGTTGACCCAAAAATAGTTGATTGAGTGCGGCGTTTTGCGGGATCAATGAAGTCAATCGAACGAGTTTTTGTTCAGCCTGCGTTGCACGCAAGCGTGTCGCAATCCGAGGAAGTATCATCATTGGAAGCATTGTCACATTGAGCGTGACCGCAATAGCGCAGAACTCCCGGAAAAAACCAGGTGAGAACTTGGCCTGCAACATGATCCAAAGCATGAACATGAACATGAACAGTTGCGCCGCAAACATACCGGCACCAAGTACAAGGAAGTTAAACCAATGCACACCAGGTCCGAGTGTATGCCATAGCATGTCGGCCTTTCTCGATGCCGCCTTTTTGCAGTCCCGAGCCAACAGCATGGACGGCACGGCCCCCATGGTGCCTTTCATACGTGAGCCAGCAAGGAACACGCCACCTCTTTTTCGGCTGCGAAGGTGATCCAGTGCCGCCACATCTTTCCAGCGACGTTCTCCACTTGGGAAGAGCAGTCTATATGCAGTAACGGTGATGGCAATGCTGATCGCCGCTAATATCAGGAAGAATGTCTTGCCATCAATAAGCTTGTAATAGACCAGGGCAATCAGCGGAAAAGCTCCAGCATAAATAAATATGCCACCAATAATTGGTCGGATTGACAGGACGATGAATTCTGCCAACAAGAAGGCCAATCCAAGACTCGAGGCGAGGATTGCATACATGGCAGCCAGTTTGCCTTTAATAGCGATTATTCCAAGCCAACTCGTGGTCAAACCGATGGCGGCGGCCCACGAAATAACAACGGTCCAGATAGCGAGGTTGCGCAAACCCGGTACCAAGTGGATGTCGTTAGGTGCCAAGACCAATCGAATGACTCGGACAGTATGAAACCACCACATCAAGGCGTGCAGCCAAGTCGCATAGACAATTGCTAGGCCGACCGCGCCCGGCTTCCCGCGAACCATCCCAAAAATGAGAAGTGCAATCAATAAAATGACGAACAAGGCGTAGAAGGGAAAGGTGCCGTTTAGTCGCCCATTTCATTTCTGAAATTGAAGGTTTCTTTCCAGATCAGCTTGAGAAGCAGATTATTCATGTCATTTCACCGCCATCGGAAATACCTTGGGACCATTGAGCACCTTGAGTATAGTCCGCCACAACAAGGCACCAGCCAAAACAAAACTCACCAGGGGTAAGACCCACTCCGGCAAACGAACCACAGAATTCAGCGCTATCGAAATAGCCATAAGTACTAACAATGGTGCTAACAGAAGGAGAGCCGGCCGAGTACTTGCTGGATTTCCGGGCGTGGAAACCCAGTTAAGCATGCCCGCAGAAATCAATACGAACGGACCGTTTCGCATTAGATCATGCAACATGGCTACTGGACCATATAACATCGCTCTGACCATATCGACATCCGTCGAACTCACGAACAAAGAAATTGCCATCACCAATCCAAACAGAACGGCGGAATGCCACAATACCCGCTCAACGAAGAGCCGATTTACTTCCTTGTCTTGCGGTATGCGCGGTGTTAGATAAACAAGACTCTGCTCCGTCTTTGTCGAATCGATGCGAATTGCTACGTTTTGAAAGTGCCACACCTGTCCAAGGATGATGAGCATTGATGAAGTCGAACTAACAAGCACTTTCATGAAATCTGTGCTGATTCCAAATTCTGGAAGAATGTGGATGGCAATTTCGCTCAGGACCACAAAAAGCAACCAGTACAAAACGGGACGGCTCCAGTGTGCTCCAGGCCCCAAGGCATGCCAAAGCAGCCTTCCATCATTTCCTGTCGCTTGCCTGCAATCACGCGCCAATATGGCGCCATACAGCCCTCGCGAAATGGCGAATCGACTCCTGTCGTCTACTGAGACAAAACCCCAGCTGGTGTTCTTCGTCTTTTCTGCCGCCGCAGCACTACGCCAATGCTGTTCGCCTTTTGGGAAAAGTCGAAAGTAGGCATAGATACTGGTGATGATTGCACTAAGGATAATGAATGCCTTAAGCAATTCTGGATTGACCCCGGCAAACGCTGAGCGGTCCAAGGCCAAGAAGTAGGCCAGCAAATAGGGCACGACTCCCTCTGCGCGACGAATTGCAAGCAGCGTCAGGCCTCCGAGCATCAGCATTGCAATGCAGGCGGACCTGATGTATTCACCAAGCAGTAGCCCAAAGCCCAGGGCAAAGAACATGACGACAACGAACCAACTCGTCATGATCACCTGCTTGGTTTCGAGCTGAACCCTGGGTACCAAATGCACGTAGTGCGGTGTTAGCAAGTGCGGCACAACCTGGATTAACGGACTCCATACAAGCAGGGCTTGTATACCAGCGATGAATAGAACAACTGTCCCGAGTTTGGCTACCGAGTAGCCGAAAAAAAGGAAGACCGCGGCCACTAGCTGCGCAAGGATAGTCAGTACCAACACGACATAGGCGGCGACCACTGAACCTTGGCTTCTCCGCAGTAGACTGGCTTGTACAAACACCGATCTAAACATGGCCAGGTTCATTTGGTGACCTCTACGAACAGGTCCTCCAGACTTAATGATTCGACACGCACTCCGGCGATCCCGGCAGTGTTTGCCAGTGTCTGCTGATTGATGTTCCTCGTAATAACTTGCACTTCGCCATTACGCTCGACAACGCGATGCAATTCACCGGGCAGCGGTTGTGCCAGCGCCGATTGCGGGCCAATGACACGGCGCGCACTCTCCAGCAGTTCATCCAGTGCACCCGTCAGTGCGATTTTCCCGTTCTGCAGAAATGCCACATCCAGCGCGACTCGCTCCAAGTCCGACAGGATATGCGTTGAGAACACGACTGTCGTGTCGCGTTCAATGACATCGTCGATCAGCTCGCGCAGGAAGTCGCGGCGGCCGGCCGGGTCCAGTGCTGATACGGGCTCGTCCAACACCAGCAGTTCCGGGTCATGCGCCAGCGCACGAATGATCGACAGGCGCTGCTTTTCGCCTCCGGAGAAAGAGCCAATGGTCTTGTGGCGCGCGCTGCGACCAAAGCCCCAACGATCGATCAGCGCCTCCACCTTGGCGTCATTCCAGCGCGGATACATCGCCTTAAAGTAGTTCAGCATCTGGTCCGGCGTCATCCACTCGAACAGGTCAAATTTCTGCGGCACATAGCCAATCTTGGCGCGCGTCGTATCGGACAAGGCATTGGCTGGATCGCCCATCAGGTTGGCGCTGCCCGCATCAATGTCACGCAGGCCCAGCAAACATTCCATTAAGGTTGATTTTCCCGCGCCGTTGCGGCCTAGCAGGCCGATCACCTGGCCTTTTTGGATATTCCAGTCCAGCCCGCGCAGCACATGCTGGTTGGCGAAGGATTTGTCGACGGCGTTCAGTTGTACGAGGGTGGCGTTCATGGTGTCTCTTTCATGATTTTCTTGAACAGGGCTAGTACGGTCTCGGGGTCCAGCTCAAGCTGGCGCGCTTCGTGGGCGGCGCGTTCCAGCGTGGGGCGTAGCAGGTCTGCGCGGCTCTCCAGGCTGTGCTCCTGCCTGGTTTGCTCCGCCACCACCATGCCCATGCCGCGTCGGCGCGACAGCAAGCCTTCCATTTCCAGCATGCTGTAGGCCTTGGACACGGTCATCGGGTTCAAGGCCAAGGCCTGGGCTATGTCGCGCACGGACGGCATCGCATCGCCTGGCGCAAGCTGCCCGCCAGCAACGAGGCGACGAACCTGGTCGATCAACTGGCGGTAGATCGGTTCGTTCGACCCGGTGGCGATCGAAAATAAATTTGGGCTGTGGATGGTCATTGGAGCCTACTGTATTAATTGAATGATACAGTAATACGCATAAAACCCAAAGTCAAGCGAATTTGAGTAAAAAATGAATGCGCCACCCTGCCGGTTAGCATGGGTGGCAAACGGCGGGACTCCCTACAAACGACAGGTCAAAGGGAAGGCCAGATCCCACAATAAACAACTTTCTTCTTGCATCCATTTGGCCATGGCTTCTTTTTGTGCCGCGAGCCCTAGCGCTTCCTCCATTACAATGACAGCTTCGAAACACCGCTCCCCCCTCAATGCAAGAGATCCTATTCATTCTGCTGTCCTTGTTCCTGGTTGTCCTGAACGGCTTTTTTGTGGCAGCAGAATTTGGCATCGTCACCTTGCGCCCAACGCGCGTGCGTGCCATCGCCCGAACTTTCGGCCTGCGCGGCCGCATCCTCGGCAAAGTCCACGGGCAACTTGACGCCTACTTGTCCGCCTGCCAGTTGGGCATCACCCTCGCCTCGCTGGGCTTGGGATGGGTTGGCGAACCCGCCTTCGCCAACTTGCTTGAGCCAGCCCTGTCCCTGATCGGCGTGCAATCGCCGCAGGTGGTGCACGGCATTTCTTTTGCCGTTGCTTTCTGCACGATCTCTTTCTTGCATATTGTCATCGGTGAACTGGCGCCCAAGTCCTTCGCCATTCGCAGTCCCGAAGTCATCAGCCTGTGGAGCGCCCTGCCCCTATACGGTTTTTATTGGACCATGTACCCGTTTATCTGGGTGCTCAATACCAGCGCCAATTTCGTACTGCGCCTGGTCGGCCTGTCCAGCACGGGTGGGCATGAATCGCATTATTCGACGGACGAACTCAAACTCATTCTGCGCGCTGGCACGCCAGGTGGGCAATTCAGCCGCGACGAGCGCCAGATCCTGGCACAGTCGCTCGACTTCAGCCAGCGCACGGTGTCGGACCTTATGCGACCAATCAATGAAGTCATTGCCCTTCACGCATCGCGTTCGCACGAAGAGAACCGCCAGACGATACTGCGCAACCGCTTCAGCCGTTACCCTTACTTCGACAGCAATGGCGAAGACGTGCTGGGCGTGATTCACTTGAAAGACCTGTTCTTCGCCCAGCAGGCAGGCAAGCCCATCGACGAACTGTCGCCTTACTTGCGCCCAGTGGAGACTTACTCGGCCCGCACACCGGCGCAGGAGCTGTTCCGCCGTTTTCGCGAAGGCGCGCCCCACTTTGCGCTGATCGGCGAAAAGGGCAAGCGTCCGGTCGGCTTCATCACGCTGGACAACCTACTGGGTGCCATTGTTGGCGAGATCCACGACGAATTCCGCGTCAACGAGAACGCCTGGTTGCGTCAACCCGACGGCAGCCTGATCGGCAAGGCCAGCCTGCCAATCGTGTCGCTAGAACGGGCGCTTGGCCTCGATGTCAATAATGAGGAGCTGGGCCTGGAAGAGGTGGAATCCGTCGGCGGCCTGCTGATGCTGCGCCTGGGAGACATCCCCAGCCAAGGCCAGTGCATTGAATTTCCCGGCTTTGACGTCGTCGTCAAGAAGATGAATGGCCCGCGCATCGTTCTGGTCAAAGTCATCCCGCGTCCCGAGCGCGCGATCCATGCGGACGACCACGACTAAGCAGCCCCGCCCTGGCCCACGCCTACCATAGAGCGGCCTGACCGGCCGCTGTTGCGCTTGCTGCGCAGCCGCATAGCCAGTCATTGACCATTGGTTTCTTTCGGACTAGAGTTTGTCATCCATCCAGGAGTGGCATGCTCAAGCGAACCTTACTTTGCTGTGCATTATGGTGGCAGGCGCCCTCTGCCATGGCTGCCCTCGCCTGCGGCGAATACTCGGCCGCGCTCTACGAGCACGGTGCCCTGTACCACAAAGACGTCGATGGTAACTGGAGCGGCATCGACAAAGACATCCTTGATGAAGTGTCCAGGCGCAGCGGCTGCCAATTCCAGACCTCCCTCGATTCACGCGTGCGCATCTGGGCAAGGCTGGAACAGGGCACGCTCGACATGTCCGTCTCCGGCATTCCTACGCCAGAGCGGGAAAAGTTCGCCCAGTTCATCCCCTACCTTGGTTCGCGCAATTACCTGTTGATGCAAAAGTCCGTGGCCCAGCGTGTGCTAACGGCATCCGGCTTTGCTGCCGACTCCACGCTCAAGATCGGCGTGGTCAAAAGTTTCAAGCATGGGGCCTTTTACGACGCCTGGCTCGAACCCCTGCGCGCCCAGGGCCGCGTGTATGAAGCGGCTGACCTGTCTGGCGTATTGAACCTGTTTAAGATCGGACGCGTGCAGGCGATGATTGCCCTGCCAACGAGCTGGGTGCCCTTCATCAAGCAGGAAAAAATGGAAGACAAGATCCGCGTGCTCGATCCCGCGCAAAAGAACGATGTGATCGGTGGGCTTGTCATCAGCCGCCAGCGCGTGCCCCAGCACGCCGTTGAGGCGATGCGCAAGGCAATCAAGGAGATGCGCGAAGACGGCACGCTCAAGACCATCTACACGCGGCACGTTGGCGCGGAGCTGGCCGCAGAGCTGGTCAACTTTTAATACGACGAGCTTATTTCAGCAGCTGCAGCAGGTCGTGGGTGATTGGCGCT
>JACXTT010011481.1_pt1 | contig 11847 bp, 11 predicted proteins | sample 9270951 | NCBI WGS metagenome assembly JACXTT01 (sample SAMN15532306, study PRJNA645909) | rock metagenome | isolation source: weathered quartz diorite | place: Puerto Rico | collected 2017-06-21 | reverse complement strand
TGCGTTCATATATGCACGATTCTTACAGTTCTAGCGGGATCACTAAGCAAGGTTTCGGGGCACTTATAGCAGGCCCTTCAAAAACGGCTTATATAGAGCAATCACTTGTAATTGGCGCTCATGGCCCGCGGAGTATGATCCTTTTCGTGCTTAACGAAGATTAAAGCGAATTCCGGCTGGAAACTTTAAATGGTATAGCAATATGCTCGGTGGAATTGGTTAAAATCAGTTCTGCCGTTTTCTGGCCCATCAGCGCGAAATCTGTTGAAATTGTAGTTATTCCCTCCAGGATGATATTTTTCAAAGGGGTTTCATTGTAAGAGATAACACCCACTTCTTTGCCAACTTTTAATTTTGCTGCGATGATCTTTTCGATCAGTTCCACCAGGTGGTCTTCCATCACGTTTATATAAGCAACACCCTCCGATATCTTTTCCTCTTTTAGGGAATAGATCACTTCATAATCAAAAGCGTATTGCCGGCAAAAGTTAAGGAAACCGGTGAGTATTTCTTTGGGATAGTAGGAGCTTTCTGGGAATATGATCTTGAGCGTATGGTATTTGCCTAGTTTATCAAGTAGTTTTTCAAGAGCCTCATAAATATCTTTCTCAAAGCTTTCATACACGGCTCCAAATTGACCGGTAACCCCCGACTCCAGTTTATCCATCAGTATCAACTTATCCTTAGGGATGGTATTGATCACCTCATAAGCGCGTTCGGTATTCTCCATAAAATGCGGGATGATCACAAATTTAGAGTAGTTGTTGATCTTTTCCAGAATCAACTTTTTGAATACGTTGAAATCGTTGTTGTAGATGTAAAAGTCGATGGCTGCATGGTGTCCCAAAGTAGCCGCAAAAGCGTCATACATGATCTTTTTATGGCTGCTGAGCTTATTGAATAGCAAAAGAACTTTTATGGGTTGGCTGAAATTGGTATCCGCTATAAAGTATCCCTTGCCTGCAACTGATTTTACTACGCCGGTCTTCTTTAATTCGGTGTACGCCCTTTCAATAGTGTTTCTGGATGTATCCAGCGCTATGCAAAAATCGTTGATAGAGGGAAGAATGTCGCCTTTCTCAATCTTCCCTGATTCAATGCCCCTCAAAATGGAATTTATAAGTTGTAAATATTTCGGGGTGATGGAATATTCATCAATCTCAACAATTTTCAGATAATTCTTCATAATCGGCTTGCAGATCCTGTAATACGAGATCGGTAAAGCAAATAAAACGATAAAGCCGCTGAGTTCACATACACAGCGGCTTTTATTTTAGAAATGGGGACGGTATTATAAAGTATTTACTCCCGCCTTAGCATACAAAGCTATTTTGCGGTGTAATTCATCCGGATTAAAAGGCTTGCTGATATAATCATTCATCCCCACAACATAAGCATGGTCTTTAATGTCCAGCATTGCAGAGGCCGTTAAAGCAATAATTGGCAGATTCCTGAATTTTTCGCCGGGTAGCTGCCTAATGGCAACAGTTGTTTGGTAGCCATCCATTTCGGGCATTTGCAAGTCCATTAAAACGATGTCGTAATCATTGGTTTGCACCAAAGTATAGGCAATTTCTCCATTTTCGGCAACATCACACTCAACATCCCATAGTTTCATGTATTGTTTGGCCAGTATAACATTGATCTGATTGTCTTCCGCAATTAATATTTTAACGCCCTTTAAGCTCCTGGTTTCAATATGGTTTTCCTCCTTTACTGCCGGGATAAACTGTTTTGAACTATTCTTCATTTTAAGACTGAAATAGAATACCGAGCCTTTTCCAAGTTCTGATGTTACCTTGATTTCGCTGCCCATTAGCTCCAATAATCGTTTGGTTATGGTTAAGCCTAAACCCGTACCGCCAAACTTGCGTGTTGTGTCAGAGCTTGCCTGGGTAAAACTCTCAAATATATTTTCCAGTTTATCATCCGAAATGCCGATACCGGTATCAGTAACCTCAAAGTCAATAATGGTATGGTCTTTTGTTTTTTCACTCAGTGAAGCCATTATAGTAACTTTGCCCGCTTTAGTGAATTTCACAGCATTACTGATCAGGTTGGTCAGTATTTGTCCAAGGCGGACAGGGTCTCCCATAACAGCGTCCGGCAAATCATGATCAATCAATAGCTTGAGTTGAAGATGTTTTTCTGTAGCCTTTTGCAGCAACGCCATCCTGATATTTCCGATGAGTTGTTTTATGCTGAAATCAGCCTCCTCAAACTCAATCTTGCCCGCTTCTATTTTACTGAAATCCAATATGTCATTTATCAGCACCAGCAGGTTCTCAGCTGAAAATTTCATCATTTTCAAGTACTCCAACTGGTCCTCACGAGGGTTCATCTGCAAAAGTAAATGGGTAAACCCGATCACCGCATTCATTGGTGTCCTGATCTCGTGACTCATTGTAGATAAGAACTGTGACTTGGATAGCGCGGCCTTTTCGGCTATATCTTTTGATACAATCAACTGGTGCTCCAGTTCTTTGGCCTTTTCAATTTGTTGTTGCAGAAATTTGATGATCGTGATCAGATCATCATCAGACTCTCCCAGGTCAGTAATTGAATCGGGTGCCAGCGATCCAATTGCTTTTTTGATTTCAGAGATCGATTTCTGTTTGATCTCATTCTCCTTAAGCAAGTTGCTATTTGCTTCCTGGTACTCACGTTCACTTATCGTAAAGGCGTGTTCTGATAACTTTTGAGCCTTTTCTGTAGAACTATAGTAATTGCTTACACTCTCAAGAAAAACAAGCATTGCCTCATCTTTTAGGTAAGATTCGGGAAGTAATTTTTTGATTTGTTTATTTAGTACATTGTGATACTCCATAATCACTGATCTTGCTTATTCTGTTACTAAAGTTCTGTAAATGTTGTAATGGTCATTGTTTGATTGTGCAGTTCGCATTGCACATTCGAGTTAAAAGGCGAAATTTCGCCGTAACTATAAAAGCCGGTAATGGTTGTGTGCCCGCCTAAAATCTCCTTCGCTGCTTCAACCTCTTCGTCTGTTCTTTCTTGCAGTATCAGCTTCCTTCCGACACAGCTGATCAAGACAGCAAGGTCGGGCTGCCTGTTTTTAATACTGCTAAATGAATTCGTTGCAGCTGTAGAAGAAGCTTCAATAAGTTTATCAAAATTGGCTTTCATCAATCTCACTTTACTTCCTTCGGGAAGATTGCCCGCAAAAACCATTGATTTTTCTTCGTCATTGATACTTAGGATAGTGCGGACCAGGTTCTCGTCTGAACTATTTAGTCGAATTGAGAGCGGAAAAAGCAAAGCTGATCCCGGTAATTCATTTACATAATCGCCCAGATATTCTTTGTATAGGTCAAGCGCATTTTTATGATCGATCTCATGAAGAACATTCTTAGCTGATTTGGTGATCGTGCGCTCGTGCCCAAACTCATCCCATCCGCCTAAAGAACCGTGCCCGATTACTATGTCTTTACCATAAAATCCGATGGCAATCACATTTCCTTGTGACGGTATTTCATTTATACCTGTAAAGGTCTTCTCAAACCGGGCCGCGTCACCCGCCAACCCGCCTGATACGGGGATAGCATTTTTATTATTGTTAAACCCATCGACCAATTCGCTGCCATTGATAAATGTGCCATCAGAAATAACAAATACAGAATTTAAATCATCAGTCAGCAGTTGCTTCATTAAATAACTGCCGGTGTCAAAACTATTATTATGATGTTTAATGTTAGTCTTAACACATCGCACTTTTGTTTTTTCGAATTCGATAGCTGTCGCAACAGCACTATCATCATATACCGAATCGTTAATTATTTCGCCGGAAGTTGACGAAAATACAATGTCAGCATTAGGATATACTGATTTTAAATGTTGGTAAACATTAGGTTTTACAATACATGCGGACGCCCCAAAAACCAGAACCAACTGGGATTTTTCCGCACTTAGGTTGGATGGATAATCCTTCCATGCATTGTTTAAATAATGATGCTGCTTTGTTTTCATTGCGAGGTGATCGTAATAAGTATTAAATGGGCTTTTACGTAAATTCTTGAATAAAGTTAATCATTAGGAAAGTATATCATTTCGATAAATGATAATTTTTATAACCTGTGTATCAGCTACTTGAGCCATGCATATGTGAAAAATTTTTGCGAATGGACGTTTTCTTGCTGTCGATTTATTTTAAAAAAGAAGAGCTCCTGATGGGCAGGAACTCTTTCAACCAATTATAAAACCTAAGAGAGAGAAGAGAGACGCAGAGGATGGGTTCGAACCATCTGTTTGCTGCCAAACCAACGCTCTGCATTATTTGTGATAAAACCTGTTGTTTGATTATCACGACACAAATATATCAATATTTCAATAATTATCTATAATGTCTATGGAAAAAGTAGTTTATAATATAAATTATTTATAAGTATTTAATTAGTAGTGTTTTAAAATTAGGTTATTATAAGATCTGCCGGGAATAAAAGCTTGAAAGTGGTACCAATACCCGGTTCTGAAACAATTTCTATCCGGATATGATGGAAATCAGCAATTGATTTTACTATCGGTAACCCTAAACCAAAACTATCCTGTTGAAGCGATTGTGTAAATTTTTTAAAGCGATTAAAAATATGAGGTATTCGATCGGCGCTGATGCCTATGCCGGTATCAGCTACTTCTATAACAAATAGCTTGCTCTCTACGCGCCCTGTTATTTTAATTTCGCCATTTTCCTTATTGTATTTAATGGCGTTGTTTATCAGGTTAAAAAACAAGTTAAAAAGCAGGAACTTATTTACATGATGCAGCCCCAATTCCGCCGGCACGTTGATTTCGCAGCTGATTTCTTTCTCCTGTAAACGGATAGATATTTCTTCGTGTACCTCGTGTATCAGTTCGGATAATGAAATGCTGTCTTCCTTCAAAAACTGCTCATTTTCTATTTGTGAGATCAGGAGCAATGTTTTAGTGATGCTTTTCAGCCTGTTCAATATTTTTTGCATTTCTATCAGCCTCACCTTTGTTTCGTCCGGAATATCTTTTTCCTCAAACATGTTTTCGATCTTAGATTGAAGGATAGAGATAGGGGTCATTAGTTCGTGCGATGCATTGGAAATAAATTCGCGCTCTTTCTGAAAAGTATTTTCGATGGTCTGGATCATCTTATGTATACTGATGTCCAGGTATTCAAAATCGGTAGTAGAGGTCTTCACTTTTTTATAGGGCGTATGGTGAGGGAATTTATGCCCGATCAGTTTTGTTTTAATGATAAGCCCCAGCGGTCTAAGTACGTAAGTCGAGTAAACCTGGTCGGCCAGGATAGTTAGGAGGATCATCCCAAGTAATATTTCGAGGGCAATGTTTTGTAAGGGCGTAGTGGTTTCGTTAATCGTGTCGATACTTTTCCCTATCTCCAATATGTAGTTCTGTTTGCCTACCTTAAAGTTGTGGCTCAAAATCCTGTATTGTATGGTGTCACCCTCAACAAGCCGATTTTCGTTAATAATAGTATCGATATTTTCATTCAGCGAATCGACATCCAAACTCACATATTCTTCCTTCAACAAGGCATTATAACTGCCATAGCTTTCACCATTCTGGATATAATTATTAATGCCAGGCCCGCTAACTATTTTCAAAACCTTATCCTTCTGGTGCCGGAGCCAGCTGTCAGTATAACTTCGGTTAATATCCCTGATCAGGGTGGGTAATAGCAATACAAACAACACCACTATTACCACTTTCGAGATGGTATTAAACAGTGTTAGTTTGGTTCCCAGCTTCAAGATATTTAACTATTAATGTTTATACGATAGCCCAATCCGCGCACAGTCTCCAGCCAGTCGGGTGAGCTATAGGCGTTTAGCTTTTTACGGATATTTTTAATGTGAGCATCAATATAGTTGGAATCATAATCGTCGTTTACGATACTTCCCCATATATGCTCACTCAGTTGCGATCGTGTAAGCGTCCTGTTTTTATGCAATAACATATAAGCTATCAGATCGAATTCCTTCTTGGTAATGCTGCTGACAGGGGTGTTATTATGAGATATCGTCCGATTGGTCAGGTCGATCACAAAATCGCCAAGCATTACCACAGAATGCTTCAGACCGAACTTCCTCCGCATAATAGCTTGCATACGGCTCTGCAGTTCGAGCAGTGAGAACGGTTTTGGCAGGTAGTCATCGGCACCTAAGTCGAGCCCTTTTATCCGGTCATTAACTTCTGCACGGGCGGTTAGTATGATGCAAGCAGCCTCGGGGTTATATTTTTTTGCTTCTTTCAATAAGTCAAGGCCATCGTAATCGGGTAACCCAAGGTCAATCAGGATAAAATCGTACAGGTTAGTAGCTATTTTTTCTGATGCAGACGTGCCATCGAAACAAACTTCGCAGATATAATTGGAGTTGGACAGAAAGATTTCCAACTCGTTGGTCAGTGCTTTTTCGTCTTCAACAATCAGAACATTCATGCGGCTAATAAAAAACGTAATAAAAAGTCAGGTTATAGAACGATTCCCTGTGGTTTCTTAATATACCTTCAACGTTTACAGGTATAGAATATTTGTAAGCAAACTCAAATGTATAATGCGGCCTGTTGTAAGCGATAGGAATTTTGAAGCTGTAATTCAGCATATCCAGCTGGCTGTTATGCCCTGCATACTTTTGAATGCTAATTGGAGGGCCAACGGGCTCATTGTAATCCACCCTGCCTGGGTGGTTCAAGTTATATTTTTGTACAAAGTTTTGCGTGCCTAAAATGATGTTAAATCCCGGGTTGAACGACAGATAATCTTTGTCATCAAAAATACTCCAGTTGGTTTCAATGTACTTTGAGTTGGTTATCGTCATAAAGAAGTCGTGTGATTCGCCAAATAAATAATCCAGTACGACACCGGATTTCAATATCTTCCAGTCGTAGCTGTTATTGAAGTTAATGTCATTTGAAGAAGCCGATTTGATGATCAACGCCTCACGGTCAAAAATAAAACGTGTATAACTGATATTGCCCGAGAATTTTGAAGTAATATGATATACATACCCGCCGCCAAGGTCAACTTCGTCGATATTGGGAATGGAGCCCAGCACCTTGTACGCCGATCCATAAACGAACCATCCTGATTTGGTATTATAAATAACATCTGTATTCAGGAATGGATACTTAACCGGGCCTGTACGGCCAAAGAAGCTTGCGTCGCTGCCATAGCTAACACCGGCTGAAACCGATCTTTTCTTTATGATCGTGTCTGAATCAGCAACTATCCTAACCGAACGATGTGCATAACTACGATTTACGGTCGTGGCTTTCACATCCAGGTAGATTGTCAAAAGAAGCAAGGCGCAGATGTATTTCATTTCAGTAAATACGCGTTATAATGTCCGTTGATACAATTAATTACCGTTCCTCCTCGGTATTTCAGGAGGTCGCTCCAATCCCGCCGGTCGGCGCTGCCGCTTTGGCTTTGCTTTATTTTGTGAATTTGCGTTACCATTTTCATCAACCTTTTCCGGTTTTGGTAGACGCTTTGCTTTAGCAACTTCTTTTATTTTCTTTTTATCGTCGGCTTCCTGTTGCTTCTTTTTATTGGTGGTATCGCTATAAAGAACCGTTACAAATGCCGAATCGGTATGAAAGGCGACAGATTTATGGTGATAGACACCATCGTTAAATTTTGCGGAAGATAAACGAGGTATGAGTACCAATAGCAGGACAATATACACAAACCACTTAATCATTTGGAGTAGAAAAGTCTAAAAGTTTTTTCAAACGCAACTCATTCAATTTAAACCACTGCCTGGTTGTCCTGCCAGAGAGTAATTAATGTTATTGTTTTTATAAATCAAAAATGGAAATTTTTAGCGATATAATTCGCCCCCTGGCCAAAAGAAGCTGTCAATGGTAACTGAGCATAATCCATAATTTTGCAGGTCAAACAGATATTATCGGCGCAGCTCGGCGAAATTTCTTGTTGGTGATCCTACCAAACAGGTAAGACACTATCACAAACTAAAACAAATAATTAACTTCTCTTGAAGTATAAACCCTGTCGTGGTCATCAATAATCACACAGGCAAGCTGCTGTAATTGGTTAATCAGGTATAAACCAGCATTAACACCCATAGTCATTACCGGTGTAGCCATCGCGTCTGACAACTCCGCGGTAGGACTAACGATGCTTACACTTTTTAGTGCACTAACCGGGAAACCTTTTTGGGTATCCACTTTGTTCGTATATTTTTTGTTGCTGATGGTCACATTTTTTTCGAAGTTGCCCGATGTGGCCACAGCCATGTTGCTGATGTTGATGTTGGAGAAGGGTTGAGACTCGCGCTCAGGATCGGCTGAGGCAATGGTCCATGGAGCGTTATCTGGTTGTAAACCCCAGGTAAGCAGATCGCCGCCTGCATTGATCACACCGCTACTTACGCCCATTAATTGTAATGCATATTTTGCCCTGTCGGCAGCATAACCCCTGCTCAAGCCACCAAAACCGATACGCATTCCCTTTTCGGTCAGAAAAACAGTAGTATTTAGCTCGTCGATCTGTACGTTTTTATAGTTGGTGAACTTTACCGATTCACGCTCAATTTTGGTATGATCGATATTCCTGTCGACCGCATTATAAGTAATATCGAAGGCGCCGAATGTAAGCTCAGAAATTTTAAGGGCACGTTCTACCAACCTGAAAATCTCCGCATTAACTTTTACTGGTTTGATGCCCGCATTGCGATTGATCTCATTGATCTGACTGTCGTCGCTGAAAGCACTGAGCAGTTTTTCAACGCGGTTGATCTCGGTAATGGCAGCGTCGATACAACTATTTGCCCAAACAAGATCGTTACCAACAACACTAATCTCAAAACGGTTTCCCATCAAACGCATTTCACGCCTGAATATATTTTGATCGGTATTATAATGTTTAACAGCTAACATGGGGCATCAATAAATTTTTTGAAATTGTGCCATTATGACACAATTAATGCAATATGCATTTTGCCCGAAAGTAAAAGCCGAACATGAAAATAACATGAAAAACGGCCTTGGCTTAACATTATGTTAAACCTTTAAAAGAATCTGACATAAAACAAACGATTTAAGCGACGGTACCCTCTTTTAATTTTTCAGCGTTCTCCGCAAACTGAAGTGCTTCTAAAATCTCCTGAATGTCGCCGTTCATCACACCAGGTAAATTGTACATGGTGAGGCTGATACGGTGCTCGGTAACACGGCCCTGCGGATAGTTATAGGTACGTACTTTGGCAGAGCGGTCGCCGGTAGAAACCATAGTTTTACGCTTTTTGGAGATATCTTCCAGGTGCTTTTGCAGCTCCATCTCGTATATTCTCGAACGTAACACTTGTAAGGCCTTATCGTAGTTTTTCAACTGCGATTTCTGGTCCTGGCATTGTGCAATTATACCGGTTGGTATGTGGGTCAACCGTACAGCCGAATAAGTAGTGTTTACAGATTGGCCGCCTGGTCCGGATGCACAGAATAAGTCTTTTCGAATATCGCTTGGATTCAGTTCAATATCAAATTCATCAGCTTCAGGCAATACTACTACGCTGGCGGCTGAGGTGTGTACACGGCCCTGGGTTTCGGTATCAGGTACACGTTGCACACGGTGCACGCCCGATTCATATTTTAATGTACCATACGCATCTTCTGCCAGTACGTTGAAAACAATTTCCTTATAACCACCCGCTGTGCCTTCTGTATAGTCAACCAGTTCGGTCTTCCAGCCGCGCTTTTCGCAATATCGCATGTACATGCGGTAAAGGTCACCTGCAAACAGGGCAGCCTCATCACCACCTGTACCGCCGCGAATTTCTACTATAGCGTGTTTGGCGTCTTCTGGCTCTTTAGGTATCAGCATCAGGCGGATCTCTTCTTCCTTCTCATCCTGTTTTACCAGCAATTCATCCAGTTCGCCTTTGGCCATCTCACGGAATTCTTCATCCTTTTCGGTAGCCAATATCTCTTTATTGGTTTCGATATTGCTGACGATGTTGCGGTAGATATAATACTCATCCACAATTTTGGCAAGGTCTTTATATTCCTTGTTCAGCTGCGCAAAACGCTTCATGTCCGACATTACATCTGGGCTGCTCAACTCTGCTTCTACATCTTTCCAACGCTGGTGGATCGCTTCTAACTTTTCTAACATAGTTTTATATCTCTCTGCCGGGGCTTCAGACCTTAGCAAAAAATTGCACAAAAATAAGAAATTTTAAGGACTTTCTATTACTACCGCTGTGGCGCAAATGTCATAACTAGTGGCTTATATGAGCAATCGGTTCTGTATAAGCTGCCAGGTTTTCTAAAGTGGAATTGATCCCTTGCTGATGATCTTCTACTTTTATACCGAATGGTATATTGCTGCACGTGAAAGTTACTTTGGTATCTTCGCCAACTGGCTCCAGGGTTGTAGTGACTGTCATTTCATCCGCATAAGCCGGATCATCCGATTCGAATTGGACTACCTCCATAATTTTTTTATTGGGAATCAATTCCTTAAAAACGCCGTGGAAAATATCCTCATGTGCAGATGTCTTGCCTTCAACCTCATGCTGTTGACTAATGTAACTGAACGACATTCTGAACTTGCCGCCTTGCTGCGGGTCAAACTCAAAAACATAGCATTGCATGCCCTTGGGTGGGCGCCAAATGGCAACGGCTTCCCGGTCCAGAAATGCTTTGTAAATGGTTTCGGGAGATGCCTTGATTACCCGTGACGCGGCGTCTGTTCTGTTACTGCCTGACATATCATTGTAGCTTTATTTAGCTACAATCGGGCTTTCAAAATGTTTAAGGTGAAGTTCTTGCCCATCAAATTCGGCGTAGGAGAAAGTATTCACCCACTCGCCCAGATTCACATAGCGGCTCTCTTCATTCAGTATCACATCCATGGTTTTATGACGGTGGCCGAAGATCAGGTAATCAAAATATTTGGTTTTTAGGAGGTCGTTGCAAAAAGTTACCAGCCATTCAGACTGACCGGGTTTAAGGCCTTCATTTTTCTCACCCGCAATTCGGCTGTGGCTCGACCAATAATTGGCTATTCCCACGCCCAGGTTCGGGTGTATGCGCGCAAACAGCCATTGGCAAAACGAGCTACGGAAGAATTTTTTCAAAAACTTGTATTTGGCATCACCCGGACCCAGGCCGTCGCCATGGTGCAGGTAAAATTTTTTGCCATTACGTTCAATTTCCAGCTCATTACTGATAATTGCAGCGCCAAATTCCTTAGGGAAATAATCGAACATCCACATATCGTGATTGCCCTTAAACATATAAATTTTGATACCTGAATCAGCTAGCTGAGCAAGCTTGCCCAAAAAACGGATATAACCTTTAGGCACCACGGTTTTATATTCAAACCAGAAGTCGAACACATCACCCATCAAAAATATCTCTGCTGCATCGTCCTTTACCATATCCAGCCAACGGATCAAACGATCTTCCCGCTCACGGCTGGTGGCATAGCTAATAGCGCCTAAATGAATATCAGAAGCAAAATAAAGTTTATTGCGGGTCGACATGTGCCCAAAAGTAAACAGAATATCGAATATCGAATATCCAATTTCTAATTTAGTAGCGTTTAGATGTTGTAATGTCACATTATACTATCAAATTTGATAATACATGTCCATCATCCGATATTTAACTTATGAGCAGCATCCTTCATGTTCTTAACGGCGATTCTACCGCATACAGCTTTAAAGATACCGGGCTTGATGGCGATATTCTGGTTTGGCGCGAGGTGCTTTCGCAAGGGCCGCTGATTGAGGATATTTCCTCAGCTGAATTTTGGGAAAGGCGGTCAGAATGGATTTCTAAGGGGTTTAATGAGACGCCTGAAAACTACCG
>JACXTT010011480.1_pt1 | contig 11848 bp, 8 predicted proteins | sample 9270951 | NCBI WGS metagenome assembly JACXTT01 (sample SAMN15532306, study PRJNA645909) | rock metagenome | isolation source: weathered quartz diorite | place: Puerto Rico | collected 2017-06-21 | reverse complement strand
AACGGGCTATGCGCTCAAAAAGCCTGTTTTCGGCGGCGCATGTCCAATCTGTCCCTGGGGCGCGATGGCAGAGGTTGTTAAAGCAGCCCTGAAGCCCTACGGCTGGGACGTTCAGATTTGTTACTACTGCGCAGGTGGACCTCGAGAAGCGCGGTTGGTTTCGAAGGCGGCCATGGCCACTCCACCGGCGAATCCCTCTCCGAACGACCTTCCAACGCCGAAGGGACCCCTTGATTTCGGCGTGACGGGAGCGGAATTTCTCGAATGGGCTTACATGGGAACCAACGATTTCGCGAAGGACCCGGGCACACCACAGAAGCAACTGCGGATGATCGCGAATATTGGGGAGGCCACTTTCCTGGTCGTAGCAGTTAAGGCCGACTCTGGGATTACGGACCTTCGTCAGATCGTGGAAAAGCGTATCCCCGTGAAGCTGGTCTCATCCACGTACACAGGCGGATCCATCGTGCCCACAGTCTTGGACTATTACCTCCTGACGGAAGATAGGCTGAAATCATTTGGAGGCACTTTCGCGACAAGGTTGGCCCCGCAAGCTGAGGGAAACGTCTTTATCGGCTTCGCTGGTGTGGCAACGGGACCTGGCGAATTCAGCCTTATAAACGAGGCGGCGCAGAAGTATGAGCTGAAGTATTTGGAAATTCTGCCGGACCTTAAGTCCAAACTCGTTAAGCAGTTTAACCTTGAAGAACGGAATATGCCGATAGGCCTGTTCCGTGGAGTGAATAAGCCCGTTCCCACAGTGTCGCGGATGGGAACGGTGATCTATGGCCGGACGGACATGCCGGACGATTTTGCCTACACTCTCGCCAAGGCAATGGATGAGCACCAGGATCTCGTTGCGTGGACCCACCTGAACTGGTCCTATAATTGGCGCACCGTTTGGAAGGCCTTTGACGTCCCCTTGCATCCCGGCGCTGCGCGATATTACAAAGAAGTGGGCTACATGAAGTAGTCCTGCTCTTTAGCCGATAGTGGCGCACTGATGTGAACTCGCGCAATCAGCGACAAAAGCGTGCCAAGCGGAGGAGAGAATGAGAGGCCAATGGGTGATCGGCCTATGTACAACTGTGCTCTTGAACGTGACCTCGATCGGGCTAGCGCAAAGCGGCGGGATTCAGGACGGCGTCAAGCTGGGTAAGGTTTACGTTACTGGCGAGAACCCGGTTATCCGCTTACTCGACAAAGAAGGTGGTCAGGTGCTGACAGCCGCCAGTTACTGGCGGATCGTCTGGAGTCCAAGCGGGCCCGGACACGTTTGTTATGTCACCACCGGCGACGGAAAGTCCCCAAGCGACCTGCGCATTGCGTTCACTGATAATCGCAAGCTATACGACTTCCTCACTGAACAAATCATGATGGTCATCGACAGGTCGATTCCGCAGCGTCCATTCACCGTTCTGCAGGCCAAGTTCGACGACCAGGGGCAAGGAGCGTTCAGCGATTCCGGCGATACGATGAAAGACCGGAAAGTAAGTTTGAAGTCCGATCGATATGCAGTGGAACTGGTTTGGCGGGACTTCTACAGCCCGTTCCAACTCGACACACCGGTAGGCGGCAACCCGAATCCGTTTGGTGTGACGTCCCTCTTCATCCCGGCGAAGAACGCGGACGTGATCATTAACGGCAAGAAGTCTCCCGGCAACGTCTATCCACAGAAACGTGGACCGGCGCAAAGCAGCAGTGCCTTCCTGGCATTTTCGGAGAGCTGGGTGAAGTAAGACAAATGAATGCCCGCAAGAGCCGCAGAGAATTCATTGGTCTGAGCGGAGTTGGTCTTGCCGGTGCTTTCAGAATACCCTGGCAAAACACCGCAGCCGCTTCCGAAGTCCGAGACGCCGACCGCGTGGTTTGCAACGCAAAGGTCTACACGGTTGATTCACGTACGCCGCAGGTGGAGGCGTTTGCAGTCAAGGGAGGCCGGTTCTTAGCCGTGGGTTCCAGCCAGGACATCGTAGGGCTTCGAGGCAAGTCGACGCAGATGTTCGATGCCAACCAAATGACTGTTGTGCCTGGATTCATCGACTGCCACAATCACGCGCCCGGCAACGTTTTGCTTTACGAGGTCATTGTCGGCAATCCGTACGTGGTCGAATTTGTGACTATCACCAGCATTGTGGAGAAGCTGCGCGCGAAGGCGCTGGAGACGCCAGCGGGGACTTGGGTCGATGGATATTTCTTTGACGACACCAAGGTGAAAGACAATCGGCAGCTCAACGTCCATGACCTCGACCAGGTGTCCAGCAATCACCCTGTCGTTGTACATCATCGCGGCGGACACACCTCTTATTACAACAGCAAGGCTCTGGAACTGGCGAGCATCAACAAGAGCACGCCCAATCCGGCTGGCGGGACTTACGATCACGACGCAAATGGTGAACTCAACGGACGTGTCACTGACCGCGCAAGGAACGTCTTCAACAACGTTGGTAGGCGACCGAACTTTACGCCGGAGCAAACGCTACAGCGAGACCGTGATGGTTTGGCGTACATTTCCAAGCAGTTCGTTCGCTATGGACTGACTACCGTACACCATGAGGGCGGAAATCTGCTGGCCCTGCAGCAAGTGCGGGCTCGAGGCGATCTCCTGCACCGCGTGAGCTATGAGGCCACAGGCAACGTTCTCGAGTCTATGATCAGCAGCGGTATTACGACCGGCTTCGGCGACGAATGGATTCGGTTCGGCGCCACATCCGAGCATACAGTCGACGGTTCTTTTTCTGAGCGAACCATGGCGCTTAGCCAACCATATCCTGGCGTCACGCCTGCATATAAAGGTAATGTCACAGAAACGCAGGACGATCTCAATGCGTGGATCGAACGCGTACATCGGGCGGGAATTCAGGTCAATTGCCACGCAAATGGTGATGTCGCCATTGATATGGTGCTCACTGCCCTAGAGCGGGCGCAAAAACTATTTCCACGACCGGACGCGCGTCCCAAGATTACACATTGCACACTGATTAACGATGACCTCGTGAGGCGCCTCAAGGCAGCCGGTGTGGTGCCGGCGATGTTCACTTCCTACACCTATTACAATTCCGATAAATTCCACTTTTACGGCGAAGACCTCATGAAGAGGTCCATGGCCTATCGCACCTTTCTCGATGCCGGCATCGTGGCGGCCGCAGGGTCCGACTTCAGTCCGGGACCCTTCGACGTACGCATGGCCATCCAGGGAATGGTCACGCGCACCGGTTGGAATGGAGAAACCTGGGGCGCCAACCAACGGATCAGCGTTGACGAAGCGTTGCGGATCAGCACACTCAACGGCGCGTATAACTCCCATGAGGAAACGATCAAAGGATCGATCACGCCGGGTAAACTGGCCGACTTCGTTGTGCTCTCGGAAGACCCGCACACGGTGGACAAAGAAAAGATCAAGGATATCGCCATCGTCCGCACAGTAGTGGGCGGCTCGACGGTCTATCAGGCCTGAGGTGACGACCGGAAAGTTACTGTATCGGAGCGCTAGACATACTAGCGGGGTAGCATGGGCTGCAATTGCCGCCCTGATATGTCGCATAGCGAATCACGGCGTCAACAACACTGTAGTATCCAAAGCGGCCGGCATTGGTGGATACCGGGTCGGCGTTCGCTGTGTAGCTGGCACCTGATGCCGTTACGGTGAAGTTGTAGCCCGAGATCGAACCTGTAAATCGCGAATCCAGCAATCCCTGCGCGATCAAGGAGGGGACATCTCCGTACGAACCTTGATTGGATGTGATATACGTCGCCTCTGCCGTATTCATCAGCCTGAGTTGGCCAACGGCGGTTGATTCTTGCGCAGATTGGCGCGACCGCAACAAATTTGGAATCGCAATCGTCGCAATGATTAGGATAATACCGACCACGATCAGGAGTTCCAGCAGCGAAAATCCCTGATTCTGCTTCATTTTGCCTCCATTGCTCCGTTATCGGCGGACAGGCCGTGCGTCTTTAGCGCGGCCAGCAAGGTGAGCAGAAATACTTTGAGTAGCTACCTAGAGGTGGGAATTTTCTCTCGTTTTTCTTGCTTGAGTCCGGATTGGTATGACACAAAGTACGCTATGAAAATTGTCCGGGTTCTGTATTTCATTCTTTGCATCGCCCCCGCTCTGGCGGCAAAAGACATTAATTACGAGACCGCTCGGCTGGACAAGCGGCTTCGTCCGGCCAAAGCGACGGAAAAGATCACGATCGATGGCCGATTTGACGAACTTATCTGGGCCGAGGCTCCGCGCATTTCTGAATTCACTCAGAGAGAACCTGATGAGGGCGAGCAGGCGTCAGAGCAAACGGAAGTGCGGGTGCTTTATGACAACGACAATCTTTATTTCGGCGTCATCGCCAAAGATTCCGAAATTCATCGCGCAATCATTTCCGAGTTGAAAAAGGATTTCAGTGTCGACAACGGCGATTCCTTCCAGATTCTTCTTGATACGTTTCATGATGAGCGAAACGCGTATCACTTCATCATTAATCCTGCGGGCGCAAAGTGGGACGCGCAGATTGCAAATGAAGGCCGCGATGTAAATCAGAGCTGGGACGGTGTCTGGTACGTGAAAACCCGCATCGTCGACAACGGATGGAACGCCGAGATAGCAATTCCCTTCAAGACTCTCAAATTTCTTCATGCAGACGTCCAGACCTGGGGCATCAACTTTCAACGAACTTTGCGCCGCCGCAACGAAGACAGCCTGTGGGCGCCGGTTCCTCGTATTTACACGGTGCAGCGCGTGTCGTTCGCGGGAAAAATCGAAGGACTGGAAGGAATCGAGCCGGGATCGAATATCAAGATCAAGCCTTACGTGTTTTCCAGCTTCGCACAGAATCGAATCGCAGGAACACGCAAGTACGGCCGGGATGTCGGCCTCGATGTGAAGTACGGCATCACAACGGGTCTGACATGGGACTTTACGTACAACACCGATTTTTCTCAGGTCGAAGCCGACGAACAACAGATCAACTTGACGCGGTATAGCCTGCTATTTCCCGAAAAACGCGATTTCTTCCTCGAGAACTCGGGCATTTTTCAGTTCGGCGTTCCCAATGCCAGCTTCGGCGGAGGCGGCGGCTCACCTTCCAACAACGTATACACGACGATCAGCCCGCGCGCGAATTCTGTTCGCAATGACATGATCCTGTTTTTCAGCCGGACGATCGGACTTTCCGATTCCGGCGACGCCATTCCGATTCTCGGAGGCACACGGCTAACGGGCACCGCCGGGAAATACAGAATCGGTGTCCTCAACATGCAGCAACGTAGTTATGGTGCTACGAACGCGACAAATTTCTTTGTCGGCCGCGTGAGTCGTAACATCCTTGCGAATTCCGATATCGGATTGATGGTGACGAACAAGGAAATCAACAATTCGCCGCTGTACAACCGAAGCATTGGAGCGGACGCAAACTTCAGATTCGGTCAATCGCTCACGATCAACGGCTTCCTCGTGAAGACGGGGACTCCGGGAATCTCCAACAAAGATCTAGCCGGCCGCGCATCCATACAGTACCGCGACAGAACCTGGCAATTGAGCGGAACGTATACGACGATCCAGGATAACTTTCACAACGAAATGGGTTTCACACCGCGCGTCGGTATTCGCAAATTCTCTTCAATTGCGAGTTACACCTGGCGGCCTGAAAAATGGCATCGTGTCATCCGCGACATCCGGCCGCACTGGCAACTCGATTACGTATTGGATTCCAGCGGCCGTCTAGCGACGCGTTACAACGACTTTCATTGGCCATTTCAGTTCCAGAACGGCGGAATGATCGAAATCGGATTGAATCCGACGCTCGAATATTTTTCAGACCCGTTTAAAATCTCCAGCACGAACATCACTCCGCAACTCTACAAATTCAACGAGTACTTCGTGCTGGGAAATACGGACAACAGCCGGAAGCTATCGGGCACCTGGCGCTGGTCAACAGGCCGATTCTATTCGGGCTATAAACATTCGTATGTCGGCGGCGCAACGTTCCGAGCAAACCACAAGCTGAACACGTCGGTGAGTTTTACCTACAACAACATCAGCCTTGCCGAGGGCCGCTTGAGCCAAAAGTTGATGGCCACGCGGGTGAACTACGGATTTTCAACGACGATGTTCTTGAATGCACTGATTCAATACAACAGCGATACGAATCAGTGGAGTTCGAACGTGCGGTTCAACATTATTCATCGGCCGCTCAGCGACATTTTTGTGGTGTACAACGAGCATCGCGATCAGGTTACGGGAGGTCTCGTCGATCGGGCCATTATTGCGAAAATGACGTACATGATCTCGCGTTAATGCCTGTCCACTGATCAGGTGCTTAAAGCGACCGCAGAAAATTCAGAAGGTCTTGCTTCTGCGCCACAGTCAAACGCTTGAAAATCTCAATCACAGCCGATGCTTCTGATCCGGTACTGGCGTGAGCGTAGATTGCTTTCAGCAGATCTTTGGTACGGCCGTCGTGAAGGAAAAACGCTCGTTGACCGATTCCCCACAGAGGGGCCGTGCGAAACTCATCAGGTCCGGCGTTGCCTTGAATGACACCATCGGCAAGCCCTGATCCCATGTTGTGAAGGGCCAGATCCGAAAACAGGTTCACGGGCTTGTGGTTTAGCGCTTCGATCGGAGATGATCCCGTCATTAACGAGGGCGTGTGACAGGTTGCGCAACCAATCGTTTCGAATAGCTTTCTGCCGTTGTTGATAGACGCCGAGCAAGCGGGTTGTCCGGAACCGCCGCAAGCGGGTTTCGGTTGATCTAGAAATCGCATGAACGCCATGAAGGCTACGATGTCTGCCGGTTCGTTCCCCATATCGAAGTCTGTGTGATTCTCAGCCAACGGATTGGTAGCGCATTTCGCGTTATCTTCCCTTTCATTAGGAAAGATCTCATTCGTAATGCCCATTTCGACGTTGTACGCCTCAGCGGCAAACAGGAGCAGCGATTTGTTCTGCGCCTTCCATCCAAAACGAGTGACCGTTCCATCGTTGCCGGTCGTGTTTGAATGCCCCGATATGCCGAGCAAACGCTTTAGCCCGCCCGGATCTGACGCGAGATTGTTGTTGATGGTCGTGTCGGTGATGCTCTCAATCAATCCAAGGCCGAATACAGGCGTCGGTATACGAAAAATCATGTTGCTCGCATCCGAGAAGTAAGGCTGGCTGATCTTGCATCCTGGCGGACTATCTGAACGTCCGGTAATGGTAAAGATGCTGTGAACGCCGCCATCAAGCGCAGCATTCGATTTCTGGCTGGATCCGTCATTGTTGCGCTGTTGTGACGTGGCAAAAATCGGATCCACCCTAGTATTGGTTTTTCGGATGAACCGCACTTCACGGATCGGCCCGTCGATGCTCAGAAAAGGTGGCACCGAATTGCCCGGAGCCATGATTGGCGCACGTAGCACCTGCGGATTATTCATCGGAGGGCTGGATCCTCCAATCTCCGGAAATATGTGGCAGCCGGCGCAAGAGTCGAGGTTGAACCTTGGCCCCAAACCATCGGCCACATCCTCAACCTGCGTAAACTGGGGTACGCCCGCTTGGTTGAAAAACACGATGTCTCCGGGCGTCAAACCTTGGGCAAAAGGCTTGCCGGCTCCCGAAACCCCGCCTCGTATTCCCGGATCAACTTGCGCGTAACTGCTCGCGCCGAGCAGTAAAAACACGAGGGCCCCAAAACAACTGCTTACTTTACGATTCCTGGTCGATTCCCCTTCTTCCGTTGAACAGCAATGCACAAGCACCTCCGCCTCTGACGCGGGTCGGTAACGCAATCGTCTTACCAAACGGATGCCTGGGCTAACTCGTGTCTTAACGGGGTTAAGACCAGCTTCAAGACACCAACTTTATGTATGGATCGATGCACTGATCGAGCAGATCTGTTCGAAATCCAGTCCATCTATTTTGTTTCTGGAATTGAAATTTTGACGATTTCCGATAGTATTGCCGTTCTCGCATACATTTGCGTCCTGGGTATTGAACACGTTCGGAAGGATTGAGATATGAATTTCCGCAAACAATGCTGTCGAGCAATATTTTTGAAGGCGCTGCTGCTGTCGTGCGCAATCGCCGGCATGGGCGAGGCAAACACTCAGACCGGCAGTGCGCTACGAATCGTTGTCGTCGAAGGTGAAGGTGCTACCAATAATGTCGCGGTCGGCTCGGTTCGGCGCTTCGTCGTCCAGGTGCAGGATGAAAACGACAAACCGGTCGCCGGCGCCAATGTCACGTTCTTACTGCCTGAGCGCGGCCCGGGCGGTAATTTTTTTGGCGCCTACAATAAGTTGACGGTTACGACAAACGAGCAGGGGAATGCTGCAGCAAACGGCTTTCAACCAAACTTGATCGAGGGTCGTTTCGAGATTCGCGTAATAGCGGCGCTAGGGGATCGGACAGGCACAGCCACTATCGTTCAAAACAATGTGTTGCAAACTAATCTACTGCCAACCGAGACGAATAATAACGGCGTCATCGCGAAACTGAAATCGATCAAAGTCAGCCGGCGGACTAAGAAAATTGCTGCTATCAGTGCCGGCGCTCTTATTGTTCTCCTTATTGCAACTCACGGCGGCAATGAGTCTTCTTCCGCTGCCGGGACGGTCCCCGGCACATCCATTATTCCTGGAACCGTTTCCGTAGGAACACCTCGATAGAGATGACCATGCGCAGGCGAATAATTTACCTAGTAGTTATAACAACCCTGCTGGCTAGGAATACTTTCTCCGCGTCCCAAGCGGAGCAAGACGTACCAACAGGACTTCGCGGTCCCGTCATAGGCTATGTGCTTGACGAACCCATGAAGGTGATCCGTCCGATCAATGGCATTCTGGGCTCCTCTGTGCTCGGCCAGCCTTTGACGCTGCCGTTTCCAATCGCAGCAGCAGCCTTCTCGCCCAGCCGTGAATTCGCGCTGCTGATATCGGCCGAGGAGAATTCAAAGGCCTTTTTGTTGCGAAATCTCGGCGGCGCCAACAGCGTTGATTCGATCGACGGTGTCATCCTCGCGATAGATCGCGTCGTCCTCAATACCGAGGGCACGGCTGCAGCGCTGCTTTCCTCCAGTACCCATCAAATTCAGTTCTTGCGTGGCCTGCCGTCTTCTCCAACGGCAGGGCCAACTCTCGATATCTCTCCAATCGCCGGAACGATTACGGCTGTGGCGATCGATTGGGCCGGGACGAATATTCTGATCGGTGCCTCCGCCGATTACGGAGCGTTGTACGTCGCCACCGACTGGCAGGCCAGTCCGCGTCTTATCGCGAGCTTCGGTTCGCCAACGGCGGTCGCGTTGCTTCATGGAGACCACGACGTCATCGTCGCCGATGCGGCAGTCAACGAACTCATACTAATTCGGAACTACGCCACTGCACCTGATTCATTCCGACTCGCCGGTAGGAGCGATGGTATTTCCGGTCCCGCCGGTTTGCGGATATCGTCAGACGGCCGGAAACTGTACATCGCCGACCGCACGTAGCATGCATTGGATGTTTGGAATTTCGAAAGTCAGTCTCTCGAAGCGAGCTTCCCGCTAGATGCCGAACCTACGCGGTTGGTGCCGCTACAAGGTTCTTCCACTTTTATACTCAACGAACCGGGTGATCATCCCATATTGCTCTTGGACGCGCTCAACCCAGGCGTGTACTTCGTACCGGCAGGAAGGGATCAAAACTGGTGAAACGATATCTGCTGTTGTTTCCCTTCATCCTTTCCCTGGTGACAGGTCTCTTCGCGCAATCGCCGGATCCGGATTTCAATTTCAGCTATACCCTGCTGCCCAAGGGTAACCAGACATTCATTTTTCCCGATGGAAACATCACCTTTCCGGACACGGCCGTAAATGTCACGAACCCCACTCAGAGCCAGACCAGTTCAGCAACGTTTGTAATGACCAATCGTTCGAATAGAGCGATAACGGTGAATAACATCAGCTCCACTACGGATACCTTCAAGCTCAGCGGCCTACCTTTGTTGCCCACGGTGCTCTCCGTAAATCAAAGCCTGACTTTCACTATCAATTTTCAGCCGGTACAGCTAGGAGCAGCCATGGGCACCCTGCACATGGATTTTGCACTGAGACCGGGTGTGAACTTTGTACTGTCCGGGAATGGCATCGGTCCGGTCTTGGCATACGATTTCATCACCGATTCTGGCACCCAAACCGTTTTGGTCAACGATACGCTGACGTTGCCGCAGACGAATGCCGGCGATAAGGCGACTGTCACAATGCGAGTGCGCAACACAGGTAACGCCGATGCCATCATTAACTTTTTGGCATCGTCCGATCCTTTGTTCGCACTGAGCAACGCGCCCTTCCTTCCCCTTACGCTTCCATCCGGCGGCAGCATCAGTTTCAACATTAGCTTTGCGCCTGTTCAACCGGGAACATTCACAGCGCGCCTTCGGATCGGCGATGCAACTTTCAATCTCAGCGGCGTCGGCGTTGGTGTGACGCTTACCTACACCGCTGTGGTCGGTTCAGCCAGCTCTGTGCTCGGATCGAATGGCACGGTAATTTTCACGCCGACGCAGGTCGGCACCAGTTCTTTCGCACAAGTGCAAATCAACAACACAGGGAATACTGCGACGTTCATCAACAGCATCAGCGTGACGGGCCCAGCCAACGGCGTGTTTACGCTACCGAATCTTCCCGCGATGCCGGTGAAAATCGATAGCGGCGCAACAATTTCTTTCAACATCGCCTTCGCACCGATAACTCTCGGGCAGACTACCGGGTCGCTGAGAATCGACAATCGGATCTTCAACCTATCCGGATCTGGCGACGCGCCCCCGCCGCTGCCCGGCATATCGTTTACGGGAGTCGGGGTGGCTGTTGATGCCGCGCAGCAGATCAGTGTTGGCATTTCACTAGATAACCCATACCCGGTGCAATTGGACGGCAAGCTGACGTTGACGTTCGCCCCCACCGCGGACGTCTTTAGCGACGATCCTGCTATCGCGTTTGCGGCGGGCGGCCGCACCGTGAATTTCGTGGTCCCGGCCAATTCCAGAAACGCGGTATTCGGGATCAGCGATAACCGCGTGCGACTTCAGACGGGTACGGTAGCGGGTACCATTACGCTGACGACAACTTTTAGTACCGATGCGGGAGGTATCAATCTCGTAACCGGCGTTGCGCCGGCCACCAACATCTCGGTACGTCCGTCGACGCCGCGCATAAGCTCTGTCCAGCTCGGCAGCAGAACGGCTTCTGCCATCAGCGTGCTGATCACCGGTTATTCACCAACCCGCTCTGCCGACACGATGGCTTTTACGTTTACTCCTTACGTGGATCCCAACAACAAGGACCTGAAGCTCGACACCACGAAACTAACCCTGCCGGTGGATGGTCCATTCGGTATTTGGTATCGCAGCACCACATCGCAGTCGTTCGGCAGCCTGTTCACAGCGACCGTGACTTTCAGTATTTTCGGTAGCGTAGATGCCATCCAGTCGCTCTCTGTAACGATTAGCAACAGCCTCGGAGCATCAAACGCCAGCACGGTCACCCTCAGATAGTCTGGGGGAATTTTGATTGCAAGTTGTCTTTTTGATGTCTTTACTGTTCCAACCTATTTACAGAGCACAAGAACTTTGGCGCGAATTCGGATTAAGAGCCGCTATCGGATTGGCTTTGAAGAAAGCTGTCTCGCCCATCGCCCGTGTCGGCAGCTTGTATTTAATGGAGTGCGACCTGATAGCCGGACTTCCGCCGGTCAAACCGGTGCCGGGAATTATTGCACGCGAAGCATTTCTGGACGAAATTGATCTGCTCGATGGAATCGAGAATGACCTGGAGAAGAAGCGCGATGCCGTCGAAAGATTCAAACGGGGCGATCGCTGGTTTGTTGGTAT
>JACXTT010011479.1_pt1 | contig 11848 bp, 7 predicted proteins | sample 9270951 | NCBI WGS metagenome assembly JACXTT01 (sample SAMN15532306, study PRJNA645909) | rock metagenome | isolation source: weathered quartz diorite | place: Puerto Rico | collected 2017-06-21 | reverse complement strand
CGCCCATGCGGCGGTGCCGACGAACAGCCCGAGGGCCAGCGCGAACGCCAGCGGCGCGTGAAGCGCCAGCCGCATGGGCATTCCATCCCAGCCGTAGCCCGTCAGCGAACGAGGCATGCCGAGCCAGTTGCCGGCGACGCACGCGGCCAAGGCCGGCGCGACGATCCAGCGATCCCGGCGAATCACCACCAGCGCGACCGCCGACCAGATGGCCGCCATCTCCGGGTGCGGCTGGAACGCGAGCAGGGCCGTGGCCGCGATGGCGAATCTTCCGGCCCAGCGCGGCGGCGCGCTCGCCACGGCGGCGACGAACAGCGGAGTGAACAGGTTGGCGGCGTCGAGTCGCAGCGCGAAGCCCTGCTGCGACGAGCGAGGGAGCTCGAGCCAGCGCACGATGCCGCTGCCGTCGTCGACGCCGACGAGCGGGACGAGCGCGAGGATGGCGAGCAGGGCGCCCATCGCCGCGCGGCGCGGTCCGGGGAGCGGCCAGCTCGCCACCAGCGCGGCGACGACGAGCCCGAGAGCGCCCCAGACGATCTGGATCGGCGGGTACGAGCCGCGCAACAGCGCCATACCGGCACAGCCAACGGCGAGGAGCGCGCAAGGCGCGAGCAGGATGGCCCAGCGCTGCGCGAGAAAACGCCGGCGCCACGACCACAGCACCGCCGCCACGACGGTGCGGCACAGGTCCCACAGGCCGCGCCGGCGCATCGCCGCGCGCCGTCCCGCGGGCGCGCGGTCGAGCTCGTAGCGCAGATCGGCCACGGCCGGCTCGATCATCTCGCGCACCGCGTCCTCGTCGAGGGAGGCGCGAGCCCACGCGAGCAGCGATTCGCCTACCGGCGCGCTCATGCCGGCCTCATGACGCGCTCGAACGCGCGCTCGGCCTCGAGCAACCGCAGCCCGAGGGCGCTCAGGCGATAACGCGGCCGCGGCAGCCCGGCGTGCTCCTCGCGATCGCGGCGCGACAAGAGGAGCCCCTTGTCGATCATCCGCCCGAGCGTGACGTAGACCGTGCCCTTCTTCAGCTTGCCGTGCGAGAGCTCGACGAGCTGCAACCCGTAAAGCTCCCCCTCCGCGGCCAGCAGCCGGCACACGAGGAGCTCCTTGCCCGAGAGTTTCATCCCCTGAGTCTTACAACTCGAAAGACTCGCGCGTCAAGCCACATCGAACCGCGAACCAGGCGGCAACTACCGGCGGGATCCGTAGGGCGGGGGCTCGTCCCCCGCCGCTACCGCCGTTCATCGGCGGCGGGGGACAAGCCCCCGCCCTACGTGATCCAAAGGATCGATGCAGCAGCTGCGCCCCTTTAGAACTCGACCGTCGCGATGGTGGCGACGTCGTCTTTCTTGTTCAGGACCACGTTGAACCGCTCGATCGACTCCTTCGCCGTGCCGACGTGGGTCATGACGGTGACGGTCACGTAGGTCTGGGCGTTCAAGAGCTTGCCGTTGTTCGCAAAATAGTGGACCTGCACCTTGTAGGGCCCGGGGATCGCCTTGGCCGCGAGGAAGCGCTCGGGGCCGTAGCCTTGCGTGAGATCGTCGGTGAGCTCGCCGCCCGAAGGGATGACCTTGTTGGCGTAGTAGCACTTGTCGCCGTTCGGATCGGTCACCCACAGGTCGATGTCGACGTCGTCGGTGTTCCAGGTGATGGTCACGCGCAGATCGCCGTTGGGCGACGGCAGGCCGAGCGCGCTCTTGCGCTCCTGCAGGTAGCCCGCCAGCGCTCCGGGGCTCTGCGCGCCGAGGTCGTTCACCAGCAGCGCGTACTCCTCGCCCACCACCTTCTTGAAGCCCTTGAACTTGGGGTTCCACGTGCCGGCGAGCACGCCCTCGTAGAGCAGCGCCGAGAGGCCCGGGCGCTGCAAACCGAGCGCGTTGGCGAGGTCGCGGTACGACTGCGGCTCGAACGGGCGCTTCTCCAGCACGTTGAAGAACAGCCACGACGCGTCGATCGGCTGACCCCACGAGTCGACGCGGTAGCCGGCGAGCCGCTGCACCGTCGCCATCGACGGGTTGTTCTCCATCAGCGTGGAGAGCGCGCGGAACGCCCCGTCGACGTCGCCGAGCCCGCGCCGCCGCTCCGCCTCGGCGACGAACGGATCGAAGGCGGTCGGCTCGTGGCTCATCGTCTTCAGGTAGGCGTCCGGCACGTCGCTCTGCGCCACCGCGGGGATGACCAGCTGCGACGGCGGCAGATCCATCCCGCCGTCGCCCGCGAGGTTGGCGATCTTCGAGGCGAGCTTGCCGCCGTCGAGGTCGGCGATGTGGTTCACGTTCTTCCAGTCGTCGATGACGGCGTAGAGCCGCTGCCACGAGCTCAGCCCCTGCCCGAGCTTCGCCAGGCCCGCGCTCACCAGCTTGGCGATCGACTGGCCCTGGAACTTCGCCGTCTCGTCGGCGAGGTTGAACTTCACGTAGTCGTTCTCGCTCTGCAGGATGAGGAACGAGCCGAGGCGGCTCGCCACGCGGTAGCGCTGGGCGATGGCCATCGCCAGGCCTTCGAGGCTGGCGTCGCCCGTCTCGGCGAGCTGGGTCACGGCGATCTCCGCCCAGGCGCGCGGCGCGAGGATCCCCTTCGGCTGGAGCGTCACCGGCACGTCGACCTCGATCGGCGCGCCGAGCGACTTGCCCTTCACCGTCACGGTCGCGGCGCCCGGCTTCACCAGCTGCCCCGCCAGCGTCATCGTCGCGCCGGGGAACAGCGTCGCTTGCCGGCCGGCGACGAGCAGGTTCGCGGCCTCGGCGCCGTTGCCGCTCGGCACGAGCTCGACCGAATCGACCACGATGCCCGCGGAGCGATGCGCCACCGCGCACGCCGCGACGTCCGCCGGCGTCAGGCAGTTGAAGATCGCGCCGGTGTGGCTGAGCGCGCCGAGCAGCGCCAGGTTCTCGGCGAGGCCGGTGCGGTAGGCGAAGAAGCGCGAGCTGAACGGCGTCTGCGTCGCGAAGCGCTGGGCGATCGCCGGCACGTTGCTGTCGCCCCAGGTGAGCACGCCGTCGCTGAGCAGGAACAGGTCGACCGTCTCGCCGGCCGGCACGCCGGCCTTGGCCAGCAGATCGAGCGCGGCGCCCACGTTGGTCGCGCCCTCGAGCAGGATCTTCTGCACCGCCGCGGTCGCGCTCGCGCGTCCGGCCGCGTCGTTGGCGGTCCAGCCGCCGAGCCAGCGCGCGCTGGTGTCGAAGGTCATCACGCGGAACTGCTTCAGCTCGGGCGAGCCCTCGAGGATCCCCTTCAGGATCTCGAAGTTCACCCAGAACTGACTGGGGTGCTCCGAGAACGAGGTGTCGAGCAAGAAGATGCCGCGCGCGCTCCCCGCGCTGCCTTTCAGCGCCGACAGATCCGGCTGGATGCGCAGGTAGAAGTAGTCCTTGCCGAGATCCGCGTCGCTGCCCGCCAGCGCGTCGGCCTCGGCGGTCGAGCCGGCGGCCTTGGCCTTGAACACGAACGTGCCGCCCGGGCTCGAGCCGGTGAAGCTCGCGCCGTAGGTCCAGTCCTGCGCTCCGGGCACCGGCGCCACCGACGGCACCGTCCCCTGATAGGACAGCGACGCGAGCGCGCCCTTGCTACCGGTGAAGGTGAAGGAGACGTCGTCGATCGCCCCCTTCGGCAGCGGCAGCGCGTACTCGAGCTCGCCGGCCACGCGCGGCAAGGTCTGTTCGTAGGCGAGCACCACCCGCACCCAGGCGTGCGGCGGCAGCGGATAGACGCGCGTCCGGAAGGTGTTCGGCGCCACCTCTTCGACCAGGCCGGGATCGATCTGCTTGGCGGTCTCTTGCTCGTACGCGTTGGTGGCCTGCGCGCTCTTGACCACCCGCGCGATCTTGCCGCCGGCCCACAGCGACTTGTCGGCGCCCTGCACCAGCGCGTCCGGCTGGGCGTTGGCCACCGCCTCGGGCGTGGCGCCCTTCAGCGCGTCGGACGGCCCGAAGAAGTCCGGGTCCTTGCTGCTGGTCGCGTCGAACATGCCGAAGAACGACACGGTCGCCTCCGGCGGCAGCGGCGAGGTCAACGTGCCTTCGAGCACCTTGTCGAACGGGTTGTAGAACACGTGATCGACGACCGTTCGGGCGCGCAGGCCCTCGATCACCGTGGTGACGCGCATGCGGACGAGGTCGAGCTTGTCCTTGCCGCCGACCGAGATCGCCGGGAAGAGCGTGTCGCCGGTGGTCTTCTGCCACGACTGGTTGGCGCCGGAGTCGACCTCCTGGTAGCCCCCGCCGCCCGTGCCCGCAGCGGACGACGACGAATAGCCCGTGCTGTAGCTCCCGCCCGCGCCGGCCGTCGTGCCCGCGGTGGAGCCGCCGACGGTCACGCCGACGCCGGAGCTCATCGCTTCGTCCGCCTGCTTGTTCGAGGCCGACGAGCAGCCGACCGCGAACACCAGCGCCAACCACCCCAGGTCCGTCGAAAAAGCCATGGGGAGTGCGCCTAGCAACGGCCGTACCGCGCGAAGATCCGCGAAAATGCTCGGCCGCCCATGTGCCATGCTGTGCCGCGCGCCGCGGCGTTCGTCAGCCGCGCCGCGCGTGGTATGCCACCGCCGATGCTGAGCATGCCGAAGATCGGGCAGGGGACGTGGAACATGGAGCGCGACGACCGGCGCGAGGCGGTGCGGGCGCTCCAGCGCGGGATCGAGCTCGGGCTCACCCACCTCGACACGGCCGAGCTCTACGGCTCGGGCGCGGTCGAGACGATGGTGGCCGAGGCGATCGCCGGCCGGCGCGAGCGGGTGTTCCTCGCCTCCAAGGTGATGCCGCAGCACGCGAGCTACCGCGGCACCCTCGAGGCGTGCGACAAGAGCCTCGCGCGCCTCGGCGTCGAGCGGCTCGATCTGTACCTGCTCCATTGGCCCGGCTCGGAGCCGCTGGAGGAGACGATCCGCGCCTTCGAGAAGCTCGCGCACGACGGCAAGATCGCCCGCTACGGCGTCAGCAACTTCGACGAGCGCGAGCTCGAGGCGGCCGTGCGCATCGCCGGGCCGGGGAAGATCGCCTGCGACCAGGTGCTCTACCACCTCGAGGAGCGCGCGGTGGAGCACGCGGTCGTCGACGCCTGCCGCGCCCACGACGTCGCGCTGGTCGGCTACAGCCCCTTCGGCTCGGGCTCGTTCCCCGAGGACGGCCCGGGGCGCGCGGAGCTCGATCGCATCGCCGCGGCGCGCGGGGCGACGGCGCGGCAGATCGCGCTCGCGTTCCTGGTGCGCGACCCGGTGGCGTTCACCATCCCGAAGGCCGCGCGCGCCGCCCACGTCGAGGAGGTCGCCGGCGCGCTCGGCATGACCCTCGAAGGCGACGAGATCGCCCGCATCGACGCGGCTTTCCCGCGCGCCCGCCGCCGCCGCGGCGTCCCGACGATCTAACCCGATCGTCATTCCCGCGGAGGCGGGAATCCAGGACGACGAAGGAGGCTTAGACGAGCTCCATGCCTTCGTGCAGCCGCACCGCCACGATGCAGTCCTCGTCGGTGTGGTTGGTGTAGGCGTGGGTGCTGTTCGCCGGCATCGCGCCGTAGTCGCCGGCGCGGTACACGCGGTTCGACGGCAGGTCGCGGAACGAGCCCTGGAGCACCAGCGCGCTCTCCTCGCCGAGGTGGCGGTGCAGCGGGAACAGCATGCCCGGCTTGAGCCGCACCAGCCCGCAATCGGCGGTCGCCTCCCGCGGGCCGCCCCGGAAGTGCAGCGCGGAGAAGCCCTCGCACAGCTCGTCGCGCCAGTTCGCGGCCGGGTCGTCGATGGCGCCGAGGAGCTCGCGGATGCGGCCCGCCTCGAGATCGTACATGTCGCACAGCCGCTCCACGAACGGCGCGAACCGCTCCGTGCCGGCGGCGATCGCCCCCAGCAGCCGATCGCGCGTCGCCGCCGACGGCGCGACCGGATCGAGCGACAGCGCCAGCGAACCGCACACGCGCTCGACCTCGACCAGCTCGGCGCGCAGCTCGGGGGATCGCGCCACCTCGGCGGCGACGGTGGCGTACTCCTCCGGCGGCAAATTGCCGAGGGCGTAGTCCCAGATGAGCTCGCGGGGGAGCTTGGTCATGGCCATTCTCGCGTTTCGTTTTCCCCACCACGAACCAATCCGCGGAGCTTTGCCAGGGCGGCGGCGACCCGCGACTTCACCGTGCCGATCGGCACCGCCAATTTGGCGGCGATCTCGCTCGCCGACAGCCCCTCGAAGTAACCCAGCTCGATGACTTGCCGCTGATCCACCGGCAGCGACGCCAGGGCGTGGCGGACCACCCCCCGCTCGGCCGTCACCGAGGGGTCTTCCGTCTCGCCGATTTGCTGCGCCTCCGCCATCGTCTCCAGAGGTACGACACGGGACCGCCCGGCGGATCGAAGCCGGTCGATCGAGCGGCTGCGCATCTTCACCCCGAGCCAGGTCCGCAGGGTCCCGCGGCGGTCGCTGTATTCGCTCGGAGCGCGCCAAACCTCCAGAAAGACGTCATGAAGCACGTCTTCGGCCTCTTTGCGGTCCCGAAGGATGCGCAGGCCGATGGCGAGGAGGCAGGGCGCGTACCGGTCGTAGAGGCGGGCGAACGCCGCCCTTTCGCCACAGGCGATGAGCCCCACCAGATCGGAATCCGACTCGTTTGCGAGCGACACCGGCGCCCCCAGAGTACGAATGGCGCGCCGGGCGGTCAACGTCAGCGAAGATAGGGGCGCTCGTCCGTGAACAGCAGGGCTTTTGCGTAGGTACGCCAGCGCGGCGGGGCCTCCTTGCCGAGGAGGATGACCGCCATCAGGCAGGCTTCCCCGCGGAGGAACGGCTGCAGCGTGGCGAGCTTGGCCTCGAACGCCTTCGGATCGGCGCGCAAGGCCGCCTCGTCGCTGAATGCGAGCACTTCGTCGACGACGTCGAGGTCGCCGGGGTAGGCCTTGCGCGCGACCGCCAGGTAGGGGGCCGGATCGGCGCGCCGCCGCTTGGCGAGCGCCAGGCTGGTCCACACCGTGGTGTAGTGGAGGGCGCGGTCGCCGAGCGCCAGGGCGCGGTCGGCGAGGTCCTCGGGCGCCCCGTCGGAGGCGGCGGCCAGGCGAAGGAGGGCGTCACAGCCGTTGCCCTGGCCGCAGGCGGCGACGGCGCGCGACACCTCGCCGCGCGCGAGCAGGCGGTAGGCCTGGAGCACGCCGCTCGGCGCGTCGCCGTCCTTTTCCATGTCGAGCTGCACGTCCAGGAGCCACCACGCGCCCGTGAGATCCTGCACGCTCGCCACGCGCGGCGTCTTCTGATCGGCGGCGAGCAGGCGGCGGATGCGCGCCTCCTCGGTCGCCAGGTGGGCGAGGGCCGGGACCTTGGCGCGGGCGTAGTGGAGCAGCGACTCGGCTTCGCGGAAGTCGCCGCGCTCGGCCATGACCATCGCGGCCGCCTGCGCCAGCCACGGATTGGTCCGCGCCTTGTCGTGCTCGCGGAGGTAAGCCTCGTCGCGCTCGCGGCGGTCGGCGAGGCAGCGGATGCGCAGGTAGCGCAGGTCGGCGTCGTCGGGCGCGGCGTCGGCGCGCGCGATGTGCCTGGCGCACACGGCCGCGCGGTCCGGGCCGGCGTGGTCCTGCTCGATCCGCAGGAGCGGCACCGCGTTGGGTTCGTCGGAGAGGCGCGCGGCGAGGAGCGCGGGGAACTCCGCCGCGTCGTCGGCCATGGTCAGCCAGGCCATGGTGGTGGGCACGTCGAGGGCGTCCCAGCGGGCGTGCGCGAGCACCACCGCGCTGCGCTGCTCGTCGTTCGGCACCGTGGCGAGGGTCTGAGCCACGCCCTCGGCGGCGGCGAGCACCAGCCGCGTCGTGCCGCTGCCGCTGCCCGACTGCGAGGTCGGCGGATCGACGAAGAGGTCGTTCGCCTCGGTCGCGCGCCAGCGAACCGCGCCGACGACCTGCGGCTCGCGCTGCTGCGCCGTGCCGTACACCGCCGTCCACTCGACGAACGGGGCGGCCGCGGCGACGTCGTACACGTACTTGCCGAAGCTCGCCTCGGCCTCGGCCTCGAACGACTCGATGAGCTGGCCCTCGGCGGTGCGCGCCTCGACCACGATCTTGCGGCTCGAGCCGACCTCGACCGTGACGTGCGCGCCGGACGCGACCGTGGCGCTGCCGTCGCCGACGCGCACCACCACCGCGCGGCGCAGGCCGTTGTACACGACCACCTCCGGCGAGCCGACCCTGCCGCCGGCCGCGACGACGCCGGCGACGATCGCCCCGGCGACGGCGAAGCGCGCGATGCTCGGCACGAGGCCGTCGGCGACCTGGAAGCGATCCCACCAGTCGAGCTGCTTCTGGCGCGGGCGCTCCTCGCCGACGAGCAGCGTCGGATAATCGCCCGGGACGAGCGCCGGCTCCGGCGCCGGACCGGGGTCGCTCTCGTCGCGGAAGGCGCGCGCGACCTGGTCCTCGGCCTCGAGCAAGGCGTCGAGCGAGGACTGGCGCAGCGCCCCGAGCGGGCCGGAGTACGCGCCGACCCAGCTGTCGATCACCTTGAGCCACGCGCCCATGCTCTCGCGGTACGGCGAGCCGAGGTCGAGCGCCTTCGGCAGCGCCTTGGCCCACGACTCGACCGAGAGCTTGGCGGCGACCGCGGGCGGCAGGTGCACCGCCGCGGCGCCGCGCGCCACCGCGGACAGCGCGTCGTGGACGTCCTCGGCGGCGGCGACGAGCCGGGTCATCTCGCTCGACGACACCCGCCCGTCGGCCGTGACCACCGCGAACACGTTGCCGAGCTTGCCCGCGGCGTCGTCGACGTTCGCCTCGCTGTGGGCCGCGTAGTGGAGCAGCGCCGAGAGGCTCTTCAGGTGCTCCTTCCAGCCCTGGCCGAGCTTGCCGGCGGCAGCGACGTGGGCGGCGCGGCAGGCGCGATCGTGCTGCGACAGGCGGCGGCGCAGCTGATCGCGCTCGCGGCCGACCACGGCGATGACCTTCGGCAGATCCTTGCCGCGCATCATCTTGCCGCGGTGGCGGATGACCCCGCCCGGCGCGCTGAGCACGCCGTCGCGCAGGCCTTCGAGCGCCGTGTGCTCCTGGTGCAGCTCGCGCAGGCCCTCGACCGCCTCGCGCAGATCGGCCGGGTAGAGCGCGGCGAGCGCGGCGAGGATGCCTTCGCGCCCCTTGGGCCGCTCGGCGTAGGCGTCGCTCGCGCTGCGCACGTGGCGCATCGGCGAGCGCCCGAGGTACACGCCGTGGTAGCGGCGATCGAGCGACGGCCGGGCGAAGCGCTCGTCGACCTTGGCGAGCGTCTCCTCGAGCGGCGGCCGGGTCGTCTCGGCCGGCTTCACCTCGTCCTCGGACAGGCGGTCGAGCAGCTCGGCGGTGATCTGCGCGCGCAGCCGATCGGGCCGGCTGAACACGCTCCAGGCGCTCTCGTCGCACGGATCGGCCTCGACGTAGCGGCGCTTGGCGTTGTCCTCGCGCTCGCGGTTCGGCGGGTGGGTCGACCACATCCGCGGCGGCTGGCCGAGCTCGGCCTTGAACACGCGGTGGCCGGCGCGGTCCTCGTCGGGGAGCGCCGGCGCGCGGCCGTACGCCTCGTCGTCGATGACCCGCCGCACCTGCTCGATGAAGCGGGTCTGCAGCGGGAAGATGTCGCCGATGCGCCGGCCCTTGGCGTTCTCCGCCGCGGCGAAGCGCACCGCGTCGTCCCACGCCTGATCGGCGGCGCCGAGCTTGTGGAGGGCGTGGATGAGCGCGTCGCTGCCGGTGAGCGACACCGCCACGAGATCGGCGTTGAACTCCATCTCGCGCGCCAGCGAGCGCTCGGCGATGACCACCAGGGTGAAGGCGGTGTCGAGCACCGCGCGGATCGACCACACCACGAGCCGCGTCACCCAGCCGATCCAGGCGATGCGGATGTCGGAGTGCGACAGCCCCATGAGGAAGCGGTCGAGCGCGTCGCGCTTGGCGACGATCGAGCCGGCGATCTGCTGGCTGATGTAGAACCAGCGGCCGACGGTCATGGTGCGCTGAGCGAAGTGGCCGAACTCGTGCGCCAGCACCGCCTTGAGCTCGCCGAGCGTGAGGGTGTTGACCAGGCCGAGGCCGATCTCGATGTTCTTCTTCGTCGGCACGAGCAGGTTCATCAGCGACAGGTCGAAGAACACCCCGGCGTTGACCCGCGGCGACAGGAACACGCGGTGCGGCCGCGGCGCGCCGGCGTCGTCGGCGATGCGGTTGAGGAAGATGAACAGCGCGCGCTGCTCCTCCTCCGTCACCTCGACCAGGCCGGTGAGGCTGCCGCGCTTGATGAACCACAGCCCCTTGGCCAGGAACAGCGCGAAGAACGCGCTCGGCACCGCGGCGATGAAGCCGAGCGCCGCGTCGGGCCCGCCGCGCACGCCGGCCCGCACGAGCCGCACCGCGGTCCAGGCGAACCAGCCCGTGAGCGCGAAGTAGAGCGCGACGAACGCCAGCAGCCCGAGCATCGCCAGCCACGCGCGCAGCTTGTACGAGCGCGTCGGCGTGGCGAGATCGGCCGGCGCTTGCCGCGGCCCGGCCGGGTAAACGAGCGATCCCTTGTCGCGAACGTCCCCGGCCATCGCGCGCGATGCTAGCACGCGCCCGTCCTTGGCGCCCCGGGCCAGGCGTGACAACCTTGCCCGGAAATGTCCGCGCCCAAGTCGGTTCCGAGCACCGTGGATTCCGCCGCCTCCGGGGCGCTCCGCCTGGCGCTGCCCAAGGGGCACATGCAGCGCGGGGTGGTGGCGCTGCTCGAGGACGCGGGCATCGGCGTGCGCCAGTCCGAGCGCGGCTACCGCCCGAGCGTGAACTTGCCCAACGTCACGACGAAGGTGTTGAAGCCGCAGAACATCATCGAGATGCTCCACGTGGGCTCGCGCGACGTCGGCTTCGCCGGCGCCGACTGGGTGAGCGAGCTCGAGGCCGAGGTGGTCGAGCTGTGCGACACCGAGCTCGATCCGGTGCAGATCGTCGCGGCCGCGCCCGAGCAGGCGCTCGAGGGCGGCGAGCTGCCGGCGCGGCGGATCATCGTCGCCTCGGAGTACGAGCGTCTGGCGCGCGGCTGGATCGCCCGGCGCGGGCTCGACGCGGTGTTCGTGCGCTCCTACGGCGCGACCGAGGTGTTCCCGCCCGAGGACGCCGACTGCATCGTCGACAACACCGCGACCGGCGCGACCCTGCGCGAGAACGGCCTGGTCGTCGTCGAGGAGCTGATGCGCTCGTCGACGCGCCTGTTCGCCAATCCGCGCGCGCTCGAGGTGCCGCACAAGCGCGAGGCGATCGACGGGCTGGTGCTGCTCGTCCGCTCGGTGCTGCAGGCGCGCAAGCGGGTGATGCTCGAGCTCAACGTCAGCGCCGCCGCGCTCGCGCGGGTCATCGAGGCGCTGCCGTGCATGCGCAAGCCGACCATCTCGCCGCTCTCGGGCGAGGAGGCGTTCGCGGTCAAGGCGGCGGTGCCGCGCGAGATGCTGCCGACGCTGATCCCCGAGCTGAAGGCGCGCGGCGGCACCGACATCGTGGTGTCGAAGCTCAGCCAGATCGTGGCGTGATTATGGGCATGCTCCCGCTCTGCCATTTGGCTCTTCGCCTGACGGCTCATCGCGTTAGATTCGGGTAGCCATGCTCCCGAATCCCGTGGTCGCGCGCGAGGCGGCGTATGCCGTGCCGCGCCACGGCGCGCCCATCGACTTGAAGCTCGACGGCAACGAGGGGGCGCCGCCGCCGGCCGCGCTGCTGGCGACGCTCGCCGACGCGGAGCTGCTCCGCCGCTATCCCGACGGGCGCGCGCTGGAGAAGAAGCTCGCCGCGCGGCTCGGGGTGGCGCCGGAGCGGGTGATCGTCACCTCGGGCGCCGACGACGCGCTCGACCGGGCGTGCCGCGCGCTCTTGTGGCCCGGCCGCGAGCTCGTC
>JACXTT010011478.1_pt1 | contig 11851 bp, 12 predicted proteins | sample 9270951 | NCBI WGS metagenome assembly JACXTT01 (sample SAMN15532306, study PRJNA645909) | rock metagenome | isolation source: weathered quartz diorite | place: Puerto Rico | collected 2017-06-21 | reverse complement strand
CTGTTGGCCAATGGCGTACGCGTGGTGGTGCTGGACCACGACCCGGACCAGATCGAGGCCCTGCGCAAATTCGGCTACAAGGTCTATTACGGCGATGCCACCCGGCTTGATTTGCTGGAGGCCGCCGGCGCCCGCGAGGCGACGCTGCTGATCAATGCCATCGACGATGTCGACGACAGCCTCGCCCTGGTCGACCGCGCCCGCGAGCATTTCCCGAACCTGAAAATCATTTCACGCGCGCGCAACGTCACCCATTTCATCGAGCTGTACAAACGCGGCGTCAAGATCATCGAGCGCGAAACCTTCGAGTCGGCGTTGCGCACCGGCCGCCATGCCCTGGAGACGCTGGGCATGGATCGTTTCCGTGCCCGCGAAATCGCCGATGTGTTCCGCCGCCACAACATCGCCTCGCTGCACACGCTGATGCCGTTGCGTGGCGACGATGCGCGGGTGCAATCCAGCGCCAAGGCCGGCCGCGAGGAACTCGAGCAGCAACTGGCCCAAGATCAGCTGCGGTTCGATGAAGAACACGGCAAAGGCTGGCGATAACGAAACGCTAAGCCGGTTACCGAACGACGGCTACTTGGTCGGCGGCGGCACCGGTGCCTGATTGGGGGCAGGCGTGGATTCCGGCAGTAGTACGCCAGCTGGTGTCGGTGTCGCCGGCGTCGTGGGCGTGGCGTTGGCTGCCGGCTGCACCGTCACCGGCAAGGCTTGCGGATCCTGCGCCTGCACTTTCTCGACAAAATATTCGGTGTCGGCAAAGCAGGTCGTGGGCACGCCCTTGTGCTGCTCGTAGCTGACGACGACGCGCTTGCCGATATTGTCGAGCAGCTGCCTGGCCACGGCCTCATCGCGCACCGAGAATTCGAATTTTTCCGGCAGCACGCTGGGCAGGGCGACCTGCAGCAATTCGCCTTCCCAGGTTTTGCACAGCCAGCCTTTTTTCGAGAATTTCTGCACCACGCCGGCGCGGTCGCCTGCCGAATAGGCCCAGTTGAGGGTGAACAGGGTATAGGCCACCAGCACCAGCAAGACGATGGCGAGAAAAACGAAAAAGTAGCGGGCAACTTTGGCGAGGGCCGACATGATGCTTCCTTTGCGAAATTCGGACTGCGGTTAGCCGCCGATTCTAACTGCGGCGGCGGCTTCTGTCCCGCTTTATGTCAACACGAAGGCTGTAATCTGCAGCGGATAGGGCTACCATCCACGGGTCTGCACATAAAAGGAACGCGCAATGGCCGGGCAACCCGAAATCACCAATATGGCTTTGTTCTGCGACTTCGAAAACGTGGCGCTCGGCGTGCGTGACGCCAAGTATGCAGACTTCGATATCGCGAAGGTGCTGGAGCGCCTGCTGCTCAAGGGCAGCATCGTGGTCAAGAAGGCCTACTGCGACTGGGACCGCTACAAGGACTTCAAGAAGACCATGCACGAGGCGGCCTTCGAGTTGATCGAAATTCCGCATACCCGTCAGGCGGGCAAAAACTCCGCCGACATCCGCATGGTGGTCGATGCCCTCGATCTTTGCTATACCAAGGCGCATGTCGATACCTTCGTCATCATCAGCGGCGATTCCGATTTTTCGCCGCTGGTGTCGAAACTGCGCGAGAACGACAAGCTGGTCATCGGTGTCGGCGTCAAGGACTCGACCTCCGATCTGCTCAGTGCCAATTGCGATGAATTCATTTATTACGACGACTTGGTGCGCGCGCAGGAGGCGCGCAAAAAGCAGGCGGTAAAGAAAGCCGCTGCGAAACCGACCGCCAGCAAGGCCAAACCTGCCGAGCCAGCGGCCGAGGACGACAAGCGCCTCGAGGCGATCGAGTTCCTGGTTGAAACTGTCGAGGCCCTGATCGCCGAACGCGGCTCTGACGAAAAGCTGTGGGGGTCGATGGTCAAGCCGACCATGCAGCGCCGCCGTCCCGGCTTCAATGAATCGTATTACGGCTACCGCTCCTTCAAGGAACTGGTCGAGGACGCCGAGAAGCGCAAGCTGGTGAGGATGGTGCGCGACGACAAATCCGGCCAGTACACCATCTGCCTGCCTGCTGCGAACTGACCTTTCCCCACGCAAAAACACGCCGCCAATGCCCGCCATGTTCCCGCAAACCAACATCAACGAAATCACCCACGTCATCCAACTGGCGATCGCGCCGGTGTTTTTGCTCACCGCCGTTGCCGCCATCATCGGCGTGCTGACCAATCGCTTGTCGCGTGTGGTCGACCGCATCCGCGTGCTCGAAGAGCGGCTCAGCCAAATGGACGCCGAGCACCTGGCCATCGCGCACGAGGAACTCAACCTGCTGGCGCGAAGGCTGCGGCTGATTTATTTCGCGGTCGCCTCGGCGGTGTTCTGCGCCCTGTTCGTGGGCCTGCTGATCGTGGTGGCTTTCATGGATGCCTTCCTGTCGGTCAATCTGGCCAAGGTGGTCGGCGCCCTGTTCGTGATGGCGATGATGGCTTTCATCCTCGCCCTGGTGGTATTCCTGCGCGAGATTTTCCTGGCGGTGGCCAACACGCGCAAGTCGATGAAATGAGTGCGCACCCCCGCCCGGCGTCCGGCTGAAGCCTCAATTTAAGGCTCAGTTGAAACGATAGGCATCCATCGCCAGCGCATTGCCCTCGAAGCCGGCGAACACTCGCTCGACATGCACGGCATCGCTGGCCGCGCCCAGCGCGATGAAAAACGGCAGGAAATGCTCCTCGCTGGGATGCGCGCGCGCGGCATGCGGCGCCTGCTGGCGATAATCGAACAACGCCGCCTTGTCGCCGGCCATCAGATGCTCGTAAATCCAGGCCTGGAACTCCAGCGCGTATGGCGCGATCGCCGGCGCGGCATTGCCTGAATCCTTGCTGGCGCGCGCTCCGCTCATCCAATCGCGCAGATTGTGGGTGAGGTGACCGGAACCGACAATGAGCACGCCTTCATCGCGCAGGGGTCGCAGCGCGCGGCCCAGCTCGAAATGATGGCGCGGCCCCAGCGCCGGTTGCACCGACAGCTGCACCACCGGCACATTCGCTTGCGGGAACAGTTTGCGCAACGGCACCCAGGCACCGTGATCCATGCCGCGGCAGCCGTCGATGGCCGCCGTGATGCCGGCGGCCTTCAACAGTGCCAATCCGCGTTGCGCAACCTCCGGCGCGCCCGGCGCCGCATACTTGATCTGGTAAAGCGCCTCGGGGAAGCCGCCAAAGTCGTAGATCATTTCCGGCGCCTTGCTGCCGGACAGCATGGGCAGATTGGTCTCCCAGTGCGCGGTGGCAATCAGCACCGCTTTTGGTGCAGACGGCAGCGTCTGCGCCAGCGATGACCACACCTCGCCGGCAGCGCCAGCATTGATGGCGTGCATGGGCGAGCCGTGTGAAATGAAAATCGATGGCATGGCAGTCATGATGGGTCCCTTCAGTTGCGGAATTGACGAATGAATAAGGCGCCGCCGCGGTTGCGGCGGCGCACACCGGGTTTGCGCTGCGCTATTTGAGCAGGCCCACTGTGCGCAATGCTTCCTGAACCTTGGGACGGGCCGCAACGCGCGTCTGATAAGCGGCAAGCACCGGCCATTTGGCCAGATCCACGCCGACCCACTGACACCAGTTCAGCACAGTGAACAGATAGCCGTCGGCGACGGTGAACTGCTCGCCCATCAGGTACTGCTTGCCTTCGAGCTTGCGGCTCAGCCAGTCGAATTTGCGGCCGACGGCGGCAACCGTTTTCGCCTTGGTGTCCGGGTGTATGCTCGAATCGAACAGACCGCCAAGCGTCTTGTGAACTTCGGAGTTGATATAGGTGAGCCATTCCTGCAGGCGCACCCGCTCCAGGGTGCCGGCCGCCGGCGCCAGTTTCGACGCGGGCTTCTGGTCGGCGATGTATTGCAGGATGGCCACGCCTTCGCTCAGGCCCTGGCCGTTGTCCAGCACCAGAAAGGGCACATAGCCTTTGTCGTTGATCGCATAAAAATCCTCGCCTTCGGCAGTCTTGTGCGTCGCCAGATCGACCGGCGATTTGTCGTAGGCAATGCCGGCTTCATGCAGGGCGATGTTGGAGGCCAGGGAGCAGGCGCCGGGGGAAAAATAGAGCTTCATCGAAATATCCTCGTTGTAGTTGGGTGGTTGCAGGAATTGCTAGCGGGCAAATTTGTTCGACAGCGCAAAGCGGCCATCGCCGATCAGTATCAGCACGACGGAAGCCGCGGCGAGGAAGGCAGGATATTCCCAGCCACCGTTCGGCGCATTGAACACCCAGCCATTGCCGGCATGCGCCCAGGTGGCGCCCAACAATACCGGCAGGGTGGCCAATGCCACCCAGCGCGCATAGACGCCACCAAGAATCAGCGCGCCGCCGATGAGCTCGGCCGCGACAGTCAGATAGGCAAAGGATCCGGGCAAGCCGATGGATTGAAAATACTGCACCGTGCCGGGCATGGTGAACACCAGCACCTTGAGCAGGGCGTGTGCGATGAACATCAGGCCCAGGGAAATACGCAAAAGCAGGGCGGCATAGGGGGCGGTACGGTTATCGATCATGATGGTATCCTTTCAAGCAAGATTGTCGGGTGAACAGCTGAAACGAATCATGCGGCTTGCGCATACCGGGATAAAGAGGCAAATTAGCAATTAATTATCCCGACAATCGCAACAAAAGGCTGTATGGATACTCTTGCCGCAATTCGCGTCTTCACCAAGGTCGTCGAACAGGGCAGTTTTGCCAAGGCGGCCGAGCGTCTCGATATGTCGACCTCGGCGGTATCGCGGCTGCTGGCGCAGCTGGAAACCCACCTCGATGCGCGCCTGCTGAATCGCACCACGCGGCGCTTGTCGCTGACCGAAAGCGGCGAGGCTTTTTTCGAGCGCAGCGTGCAACTGCTGAGCGATCTCGAGGAAGCCGAAGCCCTGGCCTCGATGAGCAGCGCGCGACCGCGCGGAACCCTCAAGCTGACCTGCGCAATCGCCTTCGGCGTGCGCCATCTGGCACCGGTCATTGGCCGCTATCAGGTCAAATATCCCGAGACCCGATTCGATATCTCGCTATCCGATCATTTTGTCGATTTGATCGAGGCCGGCATGGACCTGGCGGTTCGCATCGGCGAGCCGGGCAATCCCAATCTGATCGCCAGAAAGATCGGCGAAACGCGCCTGGTGGCCTGCGCGGCGCCCGCCTATCTCGAACGTCATGGCACGCCCAGGCATCCCGACGAGCTGGCGGCGCACAACTGTTTCACCTACGCCTATTCGGCGATCCGCGACCACTGGCGGTTCCACGACAGGAGCGGGAAACTGATCGAAGCGCGAGTATCGGGATCGATCCATACCAACAGCGGCGAGATGTCGGTGGCCATCGCCGAGCAGGGGATCGGCATCACCCTGGAACCCGACTTCATGGTCGCGCCCGCCATCGCCGCCGGACGATTGCTGCGCATCCTCGAGGACTTCACGCCGAAAGCCAGCATCATCTACGCGGTTTACCCCAGCCGGCGACACCTGTCGGCCAAGGTGCGTACCTTCATCGATTTCCTGGCCCGCGAGTTCGACGGGCGCAAGGAGTGGACCTAGGCAGCAGCCGACACCAGCAGGCGGCGCGCCTGCTGCAGCGCTTCATCCAGCGACACCGCCAGCTGCGCCTCGCCCAGAGCGGCCGCAAGGCCGCCGCGCCGCATCAGCGACAGCGGCTGCTCGGTGGCGCCGGCGATGATCAGGTGCCCGCCCTGTTTCAGCAGCAGGGCGTGCAGCTTCCTGAAGGCGTCAAGGCCGGTGGTATCGAGATTGATCAGCTGATGCAATTCGAGAATCAGCACTTTCGGCAGCGATCCCGCCGGATCCAGCAGTGCCTCGAGCTTGTTGACGCTGGCAAAGAACAGGGAGCCGAAGATGCGATAGGCCGCCACTTCCCCGCCTCGCGCGGCGAGGTCCATCGGCAATGGAATCCCGCTCACCCTGGTGACCGAGGAGACGCGATAGATGAAGAACATGCTCGACATCACGAGGCCGATCACGATCGCGGTGACCAGGTCGAAAACCACCGTGACGGCAAAAGTCGACAACAAGGTGGTGCGATAGAACATCGAGAAACGGCTCAGCTTCATGAATTCTCGCCAGTCGCCCATGCTCCAGGCCACCCAGAGCAGGATGGCCGCCAGCGAGGCCAGTGGAATCCCGGACGCCAGCGGCGCCGCCACCACGATGATCAGCAGCAGCACCATGGCGTGCACGATGCCGGCCAGGGGCGAGCGGGCGCCGGAGCGCACATTGGTAACGGTGCGGGCGATGGTGCCGGTGGCGGCGATGCCGCCGAAAAAAGGCGTGAAAAAATTGGCGATGCCCTGCGCCATCAGCTCCTGGTTGGGGTCGTGGCGATCGCCGATCAATTCATCGGCGACTCGCGCGCACAACAGGGATTCAACGGCGCACAGGAACGCGATGGCGATGGTCGGCGCCACCAGATTCTGTGCGCTCTGCCAGTCGAAATGGGGAAAGGCCGGCAGCGGCAGGCCCGCCGGCAGTGCACCGAATTTCGAGCCGACGGTTTCCACCGGCAATTTGAACAGCCACACCAGCAGCGAAGAGATGATCAGCACGATGATGGTGCTGGGCAACTTGGTCAGGATGCGCCTGAAGCGCGTGGCCTGCGGCTGATAGGACAACGGCCACAGCAGGATGATGCCCAGCGACATGAGGCCGATGGCGCAAGCCAGCCAGTTGAAACTGTGAAGCGCGGACGCGATCGCCGACAGCTGCGAGAAGAAATTGGATGGGGCCCTTACGATGGCCAGGCCCAGAAAATCCTTCAGTTGCGAAACCGCCACGATAACCGCGATGCCATTGGTGAATCCGAGCACGATCGATACCGGCACGAAGCGAACCAGGCTGCCGAACCTGAAGGCGCCCATGGCGAACAGCATCACACCAGCCATCATGGTGGCCAGCAGCAGATTGGCGACGCCGTATTTTTCCGCGATGGCATAGAGCAGGGCAACGAAGGCGCCTGCCGGACCGCCGATTTGCACCCGCGAACCCCCGAGGGCCGAAATCAGGAAGCCGGCAATGATTGCGGTGATGATGCCCTGCTCGGGGCGAACGCCGGAGGCGATGCCGAAGGCCATCGCCAGCGGCAGGGCGACGATGCCGACGGTGGCGCCGGCCGCCAGGTCGGCGCCGAAATCGGCCCAGGTGTAATTGCGCAGATGGGCCAGCAGTCGCGGCCGGAACGCAATCGATCGCAATAGCGCAGGCGCCAGCATCGCTAGACGCGGCCCGCGTCGAGGTTCATCGCGCCATGCACCCTGACCGCGACGTTCCCTGCCTGCCAATGCACATTCATGGGTTCCGTCCGACGCGAACAGCCCTGCAATACCGCAGGGTCAGCACCATTTCGTTCCCGAAATCGCCACTTCGCACCGCGATTCATGGCATTCGTCGCAGACCGATTCCCGGCGCAATGGCGGGCGCATAAAGTTCGTTCATCAACAAGACAGCACTGCACCGGACCTCTCCATTCAAACCAAGGAAACCAACATGAAAACCCAGACAAAAGTCGACACCACCCTTTTCACCATGATCATCGCCACCCTGATCACCGGCATCTGCCTGTCGAGCATCGGCAACCTCCTGCACAGCCAGACGGCAAATGCGGACGCCCTCGCCAGCAAGGCCGCCGCAACCCGGCAACTGTAAGTTCCGGCGAGCGCAGGAACTTTGCGCCTGCGCAGACATTTGCCATTTTGCGCCCGAGCATCAGAAACCGCAGCAGAACTGTTTGATATCCGGCACACGCCCGCCATCAAGCGACCTCTACGGACTTACAATCAGATTTTTGGGAGTCTGTCCCATGTCCGCCTCGTCCGACGCGCTGCAACTACCCGCTTTCAACCCCGATGACTTGCCCGAGGTGCGCGGCTCCGGTTATCCGGAACCGTTTCGCTCGCGCATGGGCGATCGCGGCAAACGCCGTCTCGGCGACGCCTGCGGGCTGACGCAATTCGGCGTCAATCTGGTGACCCTGGGACCCGGCGGCCAATCGGCCCTGCGCCATTGGCATGACCGCGAGGATGAATTCGTCTACATATTGAGCGGCGAGGTTGTGCTGATCAGCGATTCGGGCGAGCAATCCCTGCGCGCCGGCATGTGTGCCGGTTACCCGGCCGGCAAGGCGGACGCGCATCATTTCATCAATCGTTCTTCGCGGCAGGCAATCTATCTGGAGGTCGGCAGCCGCATTGATGCCGATCGCGCCTTTTATCCGGATGATGACCTGATGTTTGTCGACGACAAGGACGGCAAGCCGCGCTTCGCGCACAAGGACGGTCGCTCCTACTGAGGGCGCGGCGTTTGGCTGGCGGGCAACGCGGTCGGGGACGCCACCGCCGCGCCCGCATAGATCCACGACAGCAGCACATCCTGCGCGGTCTGTGCCTGTCCGGCATTGGGGTGATTGACGATCATCACCACACTCCAGCGCTTTCCGCGGCTGTCGAGCACGAAACCCGCGATGGCGCGTACGTCCGTCAGGGTGCCGCTTTTGATATGCGCCTGGCCCGCCACCGGCTCGCCGCGTCCGCGCTTGCGCAGGGTGCCGTCAACCCCCAGCAGGGACAGCGAGGAGACGAACTCCGGCATCACGCTGCTGCCCCAGGCGGCATCGAGCAGGGCCGACAGGGTGGACGCGCTGCTGCGCTCGGCGCGCGACAAGCCCGAACCGTTTTCCAGCACCAGCTCGGGCGCAGCGATGCCCTTTTTGCCCAGCCACTCGCGGATGATTTCGATCGAACGCGTCGCACTGCCTGGCACGCCCGCCTTCTCCGCCGACAGGGTCAGGAACAGCTGGCGCGCCATCACATTGTTGGAATACTTGTTGATGTCGCGCACCGCATCGGCCAGCGGCGCCGATTCGCTGGCGGCCAGCAGCCTCGCATTCGCCGGCATCGGCATGACCTTGACCAGCCCGTCCCACTTGCCGCCCAGGTCCTTCCACAGGCCGGCGAACACGCCGCCGACAAAGCGCGTGTGATCCAGCAAGGAAATATTCCAGTTCTGCTCTTCGCAACTGCGCGGATAGTTGCCGCTGAAGCTGACTTTGACCAGCAGCGGCGTCGGCATTTGCACATCGAGCAGGATGCGGCTCTGCCAGTCGCCGCAGGCGCCCTCGACAAGCCTCACGCGATTGACGATTTCCAGCTGCACCGGCTTGGCGTCAGGCGCAATCACCACCGATTTGCCATCCGCCGACGGCGCGAACAGGAAGCGCGCCGTCTTGAAATTCAGCAGCAGGGCATCGGGTCCGACGTTGTAGGCGCGCAGGGGTTCGCCATCGAAGGCGGCGGGATCGTAGGCCGGTACCTCGAAGAAACTGCGGTCCAGAATCAGGTCGCCGCGAATCGTGCGCAGGCCGCGTTCGCGCAGATGCTTCAACAGGTTTTCGAAACGGTCGATGCTCAGCTTGGGGTCGCCGCCGCCTTTCAGCAGCAGATCGCCGTTGAGAGTGCTGCCGCGAATTTCGCCCACGGCATAGGCCTCGGTTTTCCAGGTATAGGCTGGGCCCAGCAATTCGAGGCCCGCGTAAGTCGTGAACAGTTTCATGACCGAGGCGGGGTTCATTGCCTTGTCGGCATTGAGGCTGATGAGCGCGGACTTTGCGCCCGGTTCCTTGACGAGCAGCGAAATGTTCTCCGGCGGAATGCCGGCCTGCGCAAAAGCCTCGGCCACCGCGCCAGGCAATTTGTCCTGCGCCCACGCCATGCCGCTTAGGGCCGGCAACAGGAACGCGGCGGCAAATATTCGGATCCTCATGACGCGCCCACATCGTCAATGGTCGCCAGCGTCTGCGCCACCAGCCAGGCGAATTCATCATCCCCGACAATATACGGCGGCATGAAATAGACGGTGTTGCCGATCGGGCGCAACAGCAGGCCGCGTTTGAGTGCATGCGCGAAAAATTCGCGGGCGAAATTCTTGCCTGGACCATCGATCTCGAAGGCCCAGATCATGCCGAGGTGGCGGAGGTTGCGGACGCGCGCATGTTGCGCCAAGGGGCCGGCGAGGGCATTGAAGCGTATTGCCTTGTCGCGATTTTTGTCGATGACGGCATCGGTCGCGAAGATGTCGAGCGTGGCCAGCGCGGCGCGACAGGCCAGCGCGCTGCCGGTGTAGGAATGCGAATGCAAAAAACCGCGCGCGGTATCGTCATCGTAGAACGCGGCGTAGATATCGTCGCTGCTGAGTACGCAGGACAAAGGCAGGTAGCCGCCGGTAAGCCCCTTCGACATGCAGACGAGGTCGGGCCTGATGGCGGCCTGCTTGAAGGCGAACATGCTGCCGGTGCGGCCGAATCCGGTCATGATTTCATCCACGATCAGGTGGATTTCATATTGCGTGCAGAGCTCCCGGGCGCGTTGCAGATACGCCGGGTGATACATGCGCATGCCGGCGGCCCCCTGCACCAGCGGTTCGACAATCAGCGCGGCGATCTCATGGTGGCGTTCAGCCAGCAATTTCTCCAGCGCGGCGACCGCGGGCAGGACGCACGCCGGACAGCAGGCCTCGCCATTTGCGGCCGCTCGCGGGCCCGGAAATGGCACCAGCAAATTATTGTTCAACAAAGGGCCATAGGCATCGCGGAAAATCGCCACATCGGTGACCGCCAGGGCGCCCAGGGTTTCACCGTGGTAGCTGCCTTCAAGGCTGACAAATTTGGTCTTGCCTGGCCGGCCGGTGTTGCGCCAGTAGTGAAAGCTCATTTTCAGTGCGATTTCCACCGCGCTTGCACCATCGCTGCCGTAAAAGGCGTGGCCCAGACCGGTCAGTTTGCCAAGGCGCTCGGACAGTTCAATCACCGGCTGGTGCGTGAAACCGGCCAGCATGGCGTGTTCAAGCGTATCGAGTTGCGTCTTCAGTGCGGCATTGATGCGCGGATTGGCGTGGCCGAACAGATTGACCCACCAGGACGACACCGCGTCGAGATAGCGATTGCCCTCGTGATCAATCAGCCAGGCACCTTCTCCCCGCGCGATCGGCACCAGCGGGAACTGTTCATGGTGCTTCATTTGCGTACAGGGATGCCAGACCGCGTCGAGTGAGCGCGAAACTTGCTTGGCGTTGATGTCGCTGTTGCCGGTGATGGAAGTCGTGGAGCTCATGGCGACCGAATCTATCACACCGCCGCTGGCAACCGCGGCGGCGGTTTGCTAACAACATGTGATTTTCAAGCTGTGGCTGAATCGCAGTACCGCCATCGCTGCGGTGTTGCGTTAAAGAAACTGGAAACGCGGTCGAACACTTGTGTAAGTGCCGCGATTTTTGATCAGACGAAAGGAGCTTTGCTTAATGAACCTGCTCGACCTTATTGAAACCCAACTCATCAGCAACCGTCTGCCCCTGGTTGCGGTGACGCTCGCGGCGGTGCCGCATGCCAACACGCCGGTGGTGCTGACCCTGCACTGGCATGGCTTTGTCGAAGTCAAGCTGACCGAGGATTCCGACGCTGTCGGCCACCAATCGGTGCCGAGCTCATCCTTGCAAATCAATTCGCGCTGGGACCGCTTTGACGATCTTGATAATGAGACCCTGGAAACCGCCTGGGAACTGGGCGCCTGGAATCTCGAGCGCACCGAGGCCAAGCCCTTCCAGCGGCCGGGCGCGGATGCGATTGAAGCCACCATGGGCAAACACGCATTCGGCGCCTCGACCCTGATGCTGGACGGCGAATCCCCCTTCGTCGCCGATGTTCCGGACGCCGAGGACCTGCTCGAGGCGGCTGGCCGCTCGGGCTACATCCAGTGGCTGTTCCGCCCGGTGCGCGGGGGCGTATGGTCGGACTTCGCCGAAGACGTCACCCTCGAAAACGGCGGCTATCGCAATC
>JACXTT010011477.1_pt1 | contig 11851 bp, 12 predicted proteins | sample 9270951 | NCBI WGS metagenome assembly JACXTT01 (sample SAMN15532306, study PRJNA645909) | rock metagenome | isolation source: weathered quartz diorite | place: Puerto Rico | collected 2017-06-21 | reverse complement strand
AAATTCCAGATGGAAGTGTTGTGCCAGGCGCTGCGCATCGGCACGGCTGTAGGCAACCAGTTTGTCCCGCTCGGGGGCCGCCGAGTCCGGCGGGGCTCCGACCACATGGGCCTGGATATCCACGTCGTAGCGTGCCAACAATTGCGGCAGCGCGGCGGCGGCCAAGGTGCAATAGGGATCGTCAACCTGGTGAAAATAGTGCACGAGGTGGCGCTTGCCGCTGCGCAGGCGTGCCCGTTCCGCACGTTGCCGCTGCCTTGACAAGCGCGCGGCCGACAGCAGATGCCGACTGACCACGGGCATTAACCACGTTTTGAGTGACACGCGGGATCTCGCCGTTTACCAAGCCTTGATGAAGCGTATTTGCAGCGATTCGGACACCAGCGCATTTTGGCTACCGAAATTGCGGCTGTAGTGCAGGTTGAAGCCTGCATCCTTACCGGGTAGCTTATAGGACAAGAAGGGGCCAAAACCAAAATTTTTGTAGCGGCTGCCGCCGTTGATGGCACCACTACCCGAGTCGTCCGTCGTCTGCTGTATGACCAGCAGGTTGGCGCCAAAGGCCCAATTGCCGGTTACCTTGCTGAGGGCGCCCTCGGCGTAGACAAAATCGCCGCTGCGGTAGTCGGTTTCCAGATTTGTCGAATTGAATCCATAGGAGAGGCGGCCCGCCACCGTCACGCCAGAGTCCCAGGTCTGATCGCTAGCCTTTGGGTTGAGGGCATAGCTCACCGCTACGCCGGGGCGCAAGGTGTAGAAATTGCCAAAACCCGGGTTGGGCCCACGGTTTTTGTCATAGGCGCCGGTCGGCACAAACAACGACAAGCCAACCGCCAGCTTGAGCCGGTCTTCGTGGCGCAGCCAGACCATCGACAGCTCGGTATCGCCCAGGCCTGTGACGTTGACGTTTTCACTGGTGTTGCGTGCAATCAGCGCCGATTGCACGGCATAGTTTGCACCGTTGCTGACGGTGGTGATGGCACCGACAACCTGCGTTGGCAGGGCAGCGCCCGGCTTGGGCGACAACGTACCAGCGGGTTGCGACGCAAAAAAGGTACGGCTGATGGCTACGATGGGGACATTGATGGCAAAGGCCAGACGACCACCGCCATAGCTGTCCTCCGTCATGTAACCTCCAATCAGATTGAGCTGGGTCTGGGTCTGGTCGAACTTGACGGTGCCTGCGGGCACATTGAGCACATAGGTTCCGTCGGCGATCGGCAAGCCAGCCTTGGAATTGGTCGGCAAGCCCACCGACAGGGGCGCAACGCCTACGTCGTTGCCCGCATCGTCCGCCACCTTGTAGACATGGGTGTAGGTTGCGATGGCGGTCCCAAAAAAGCCAGGGTTGTCCGCCAACGCTGCAATTTCCCCTCCAAACGCGCCAACTGGCGCTTGCCGTGATTTGTAGCCTTCACTGGCGTTGGCCTGTGGCAGCGAAACCGCCAGCACCAACAAAGCGGCCGATTGCAGCGCAATAGCCAAAGGTTTGACACGGGGGGCAGGTTTTCTCATTCAAAGGTCTCCAAAGGGTGGCAGGCAACGGGTCGGAATGCATGCGCCAGATTTTCCAAACACTAGTGCATGTTTCGTCGCAGTTTATCCACTCAATACACTACTGTCTTCTAGGGTTTACGCTAGCGCGCAGTTGATCGCGGCGCCGACCGGCACGCGCCACACGAATGTGTTTCGATAGGGAGGCCGCTACGTGGCGGGTTCGGCCACTTTAGCGTTGGCGCAACAGCCCTTGGCTGAGTACACAGCCCAGTAACATGGCTGCGTAGCTGGCCATTTTGCCGTCTCGACCAAAGAACCACAGGCCCACCAGCAACATCAGTGCGCCAACGAAAAAGTTGAGGATGCTGTGCAGCACGATGCCTGCGCCAGACTGTTTTTTACCCATGACGTAGGGGCCGCACAGAGCCAGCACAACCCCCACCGCCAAGGCCGGCGCCAGGAAGTTGAGGACATGGTTGATCTGTTCTAGAGGGCCCATAGTTCCAGCGGCGAGGGCCGTCAGCTTGGTTGGAAAGATGCGATTTTATAATCGAGGCAAGAATTAATATGGCAGTCTGGACTTTAGGCATCAACCACACCACCGCGCCGCTGGATTTGCGCGGCCGGTTTACGTTCGCCTTGGATCAGCTGGAGCCGCATTTGCAAGCCTTGCGCCAATCCATGCAGCGCATGCCGGAGGCTGCCATCGTCTCCACCTGCAACCGCACGGAAATTTATTGCGCCGGTGAGCAGTCCGAGCTGGAACCCACCTTGGACTGGCTCGCCAACTCGGCCGGCATTTCGCCCGAGACGCTGCGCTCCCACACCTATAGCATGCAGGACGGGCAGGCTGCCCGCCACGCCTTTCGGGTTGCCAGCGGACTGGACTCCATGGTGCTGGGCGAGCCCCAAATCCTGGGGCAGCTGAAAGACGCCGTGCGTGCCGCCGACGCCGCAGGCGCCTTGGGCACAACCCTGTCGCAGTTGTTTCAACGCTCGTTTGCTGTTGCCAAAGAGGTACGCAGCTCGACGGAAATTGGTGCGCACTCCATCAGCATGGCAGCTGCTGCCACGCGCCTGGCCGGCAATCTGTTTGAAGACCTGGGCAAGGTCAAAGTGCTGTTTGTCGGTGCGGGCGAGATGATCGAGTTGTGTGCCACGCACTTCGCCGCCAAGAGCCCCAAAGGCATCACCATTGCCAACCGCACGCTGGAGCGTGGCGAAAAACTGGCCAGCCGCTTCGGCGGCGAAGTCATGCGTCTGGCCGACCTGCCAGACCGCCTGCACGAATTTGACGCCGTCATCAGTTGCACCGCCAGCACGCTACCCATCATTGGCCTGGGCGCGGTAGAACGTGCATTGAAAAAACGCCGCCGCCGCCCCATGTTCATGGTGGACCTGGCCGTGCCACGCGATATCGAGGCCGAAGTCAAGCTGCTGGGCGATGTCTACCTGTACACCGTCGACGACCTGGCCGGTGTGGTGCAGACAGCACAGGCCAGCCGCCAGGCCGCCGTGGCCCAGGCAGAGGCCATTGTCGACGCCGGCGTGCAAAGTTTCATGCACTGGGTGGACCAGCGTGGCTCGGTTCCGCTGATCCAGCAACTCAATGCCCAGGCCGATGCCTGGCGCGCCGCTGAACTGGCCCGCGCCCGCAAGATGTTGGCCAAAGGTGAGCCCGTGGACGCGGTGCTGGAAGCCCTGTCCAAGGGGCTAACCCAAAAAATGCTGCACGGCGCCATGGCCGAATTGCACGCAGGCGACGCCCAGGCCCGCGAGCGCGCGGGCACGGCCATTTCGCATTTCTTCTTACGCAACAGCCGTTAGGGCATCCCATGAAACCTTATCTCCGTGCCCAGATGGAGCGCTATGGCGTGCGCCTGGCTGAGCTCGAATTCTTGCTGTCGCGTGAAGACATCATGAAAGACATGACGCAGTTCCTGGCCCTGTCCAGAGAACACACGGAAGTGGCCGCCATCACCAGCCGCTGGGACCGTTATCAGCAGCGCGAAGCCGATCTGGCCGCCGGGCAGGAGATGCTCGCAAGCTCCGCCGACGATGCGGACATGCTGGCCATGGCCGAAGAGGAAATAGCCTCGGCCACGGCAGAACTGGCACAGCTGGAGGGTGAACTGCAGCGCATGCTGCTGCCCAAAGACCCTGACGACGCACGCAATGCCTTTGTCGAAATCCGCGCGGGCACAGGCGGTGACGAATCAGCGCTGTTTGCCGGCGACCTGCTGCGCATGTATACGCGCTATTGCGACCGCATGGGCTGGAAGGCCGAAATCGTCAGTGAATCACAAAGCGAACTGGGCGGCTACAAAGAAGTGGTGGTGCGCATCGAAGGGCATCAGGTTTACGGCGCCCTGAAGTTCGAATCCGGCGGCCACCGCGTGCAACGCGTGCCGGCCACTGAAACGCAGGGGCGCATCCACACCAGTGCGTGCACGGTGGCGGTACTGGCAGAGCCCGATGAGCAAGAGGCCATCAAGATCAACCCATCGGATTTGCGCATAGACACCTACCGGGCCAGTGGCGCCGGTGGCCAGCACATCAACAAGACCGATTCGGCGGTGCGCATCACCCACTTGCCCACCGGCATCGTCGCCGAATGCCAGGACGGGCGCAGCCAGCACAGCAACAAGGCACAGGCCTTGAAAGTGCTGACAGCCCGCATCCACGAGAAAGACCGGTCCGAGCGGGCGGCCAAGGACGCTGCCGAACGCAAAGGCCTGATCGGCACCGGTGACCGCAGCGATCGCATTCGCACCTACAACTTTCCACAAGGCCGCCTGACCGACCACCGCATCAACCTGACGCTGTACAAACTGCTGACCATCATGGAAGGCGATCTGGACGACGTCGTCCAGGCATTGCAGGCTTTTGAAGCGGCGGAGCAACTGGCAGCGCTGGAAGTGGGCTTGGGCGCTTGACGCTGACCTTGCGCTTATGAAGACTGCCACAGCCCCCATGACCGTGGACCAGGCATTGCGCCAGGCGCGGGTGCTGGGCCTGGACCGGCTCGACGCCCAACTGCTGGTACTGCACGTGCTGCAGCGGCCGGCCCACGACCGTGCCTGGCTGTTGGCGCATGACACTGACCTGCTGGCGCCGGACGTGCTGACAACTTTGCAACAGGCGGTGCTGCGCCGCGCCGCTGGCGAGCCACTGGCCTATATCACCGGTACGAAAGAATTTTTCGGATTGGCGCTGCAGGTGGACGCGCGCGTGCTGGTGCCCCGGCCCGATACAGAGACCCTGGTGGAATGGGCGCTGGAGCTACTGCCCCCAATGGACGACGGCACTGAAACGCGGGTTGTCGATCTGGGCACAGGCAGCGGAGCCATTGCCCTGGCCCTCAAACACAGCCGCCCCGACCTGCAGGTCATCGCGCTGGACCAGAGTACCGATGCGCTGACCGTGGCACAGACCAACGCGCAGCGGCTCCATCTGGAGTTGCAATGCGTCCAAGGATCGTGGCTGGATGGCCTGACCGGCCCGTTTCACCTGCTTGTGTCCAACCCGCCCTATATCGCGGCGGCCGATCAGCATCTGCAGGCCTTGCACCACGAGCCCCTGGCGGCCTTGGCCAGCGGCGCGGATGGACTGGACGCCATTCGCACCATCATTGCCCAGGCCCCTGACCGCCTGCGGCCCGGGGGCTGGCTGCTGCTAGAGCATGGCTACGACCAGGCACCGGCAGTGCGTGCGCTACTGGCGGCAGCCGGCTTGCAGCATGTACAGTCGCGCCAGGACTTGGCGGGCATTGAACGCTGTAGTGGTGGGCAGCAGCCCGCCCCCCAATAAACATACGCGGAACTTGAAACCGATTCGACATCCTCGGAACAAAGACGATGAATCCACAAAACGCCCATTGGTTTATCTTGGCTCTTGTGAACATTCCGGTCTACCTGGCGCTGGGACGGCTGATTTTTGGGAGCTGGGAAGATTTTTTGGAAACGCTTCGCCGGTGGGCCGACAAGGAATGGATTGCCGACATACAGAAGGAATGGCGTGAAAACCGCTGGGAAACTGGCAAGTTGCCCGCTTTTGTGGCGATCTGTACGCTGATCGTGGTCTGCGAGCACCTGATGTTTGCCAAAACTGCAATACGATCGGCAACCCAGGCATTGGGTGTCTAGGCTACTGGCCTTATGGAAATTGCCCTGTGCAGCACATGGCAGTCAGGGTCTGGGATAATACGGGCCTAGGGTAAACCAGTGGGTCGATGTGACCCGATTAGATGGAGTTAATTGCGATGAACGATACACAGCAACGCATAGATGAGCTGGTCAAGAACAACGAGGTTCTGCTGTTCATGAAGGGTAGCGCGAGCTTTCCGCAGTGCGGTTTTTCGGGGCGCGCCATCCAGATCCTGAAGGCCTGTGGCGTGGACACCAAGTCCATCAAGACCGTCAATGTGCTGGAAGACGACGCCATTCGCAGCGGCATCAAGGATTACAGCAACTGGCCAACCATTCCGCAGTTGTACGTCAAGGGCGAATTCATTGGCGGCTCTGACATCATGATGGAAATGTACGAGAACGGTGAGTTGCAGCAGGCTTTGGGTACTCCTGCGGGCTAAGGTCTTTCGTCCAACCGCTTTTGAAGGCGCTTCGCTCTTGAGGGCACTTCGCTCGCCCGCAAAAGGTTGAAGACACTTCGAGCGTAAGGTCACTTCACTCGCCCGCAGCAGGCACTGGGTGGCCGTTATGCTACGTGCCCCCCGCCCGCTCCAGCGGGCTCCTCCTTGACCTCCGCATAACAGCCACCCAGTGCCTGCTGCTGGGGGTTTTGGGTGATCCGCCACCAATGGCCAGTAGTTGAAGTTTCAGCGTAATCGAGCACTCATCGCTTGTCTTACAGTAGGAGTCGCAAGCCAGAAAATGGAGCTTGGCAACTGGGCAGTTTTTTACGGTTGCGCCAATACGCCGCCCCGGATCAGTTGGGGTGTGCGTTTTGCGTAGGTAAAGGAGGAGACCGCGCAGCGGGCGGGGGACACGGAGCAAAACGTGCAGCCCAACTGATCCTACCAACCAGCGCCTGCTGGTTTGCGTTTTTCTTGGCTCAGGCCTACTTGGGAACAAACTCCCACAGCCGCTTGTTGGCAAGCACCGCATCCGGGTACTGGGCCTTGCCGCGCGAGCCGTTGTAGCGGCCCAAGGCCATGAACATGTCGCCGTTTTCGCGGTCCAGATAGTGGCGCAGTATCACGCAACCAAAACGCAGATTGGTCTGCATGTGAAACAACTTGCCGGCGTCACCGTCGCCTAGCGAGCGTGTCCAGAACGGCATCACCTGCATATAGCCCCTGGCGCCAACTACCGATACCGCATACTTGCGGAAATTGCTCTCCACCTGAATCAGACCCAGCACCAGCGACACGTCCAGACCGGCACGTTTGCTCTCGTACCATACGGTTTGCAAAAACTCCTTGCGGGTTTCAAGGTCGGCGTATTTCTTCTTGAGACGGTCGCTCATCGCCGCCAGCCAGCGCAGGTAGCGCAAGCGCGCCTCCGTGCTGGTGAATTCGGGTATCGGTGGCGCGGCGTTGCGCACCGCGCTGCTCAAGGCGGTGCGCACAGAGTCGATCAATGGCTCTTCAATCTGCCCCCCGGCCCAAGCCGGTTGCACACCTGACCACGCACCCAAGGCCGCCAGACCCGGCAGTAAAAATGCTCTTCTGGAAACCGCAGGGCTTGTCGTACGGGCAGACCTCATGCAGACAGTTTGGCGGTGATCATGGCCAGAACCTCAGCCGCGGCCACCTTGGTTGCCGCGCTATCGCGCCGGTGTTGGTACTCCATGTGACCTTCCTTGAGGCCGCGGTCTCCAATGGTGATGCGGTGCGGCACACCGATCAGTTCCCAGTCGGCAAACATGGCGCCGGGGCGCTCACAGCGGTCATCCAGCATGACATCGACACCTGCCGCCAACAATTCGGCGTACAACTGGTCGGCGGCCGCCTTGACATCCGGAAAACGGTCCGGGCTGATGGGGCACAGCACCACGGTAAACGGCGCCAGTGCATCGGGCCAGATGATGCCGCGCTCGTCGTGGTTTTGTTCCACCGCGGCAGCTGGCAGGCGGGTAATGCCTATGCCGTAGCAGCCCATTTCCATGAACTGGGGCTTGCCGTTGACGTCCAGAAACGTCGCATTCATCGGTTTGCTGTACTTGGTGCCCAGAACAAAGACGTGGCCCACCTCGATGCCGCGCTCGATTGCCAAAACGCCTTTTCCATCCGGCGACAGGTCGCCAGCCACCGCATTGCGGATGTCAACCACCAAATCAGGCTCCGGAAGATCGCGCAGCCAGTTAACTCCGGAAAGATGGTACCCCGCAGCATTGGCACCACAGATAAAGTTAGCCATCATGTGAACGTCCCTATCGGCGACGATATTTACGACGTGCTGGCCTTTGCTCATTTTGCGCAGGGTTGGATCGTAGCTTTTGTATCCTTCGCTATCCATGATCCTTTGTATGTCGGTGTCGGGTACATTCGCCAACAGCTTAGCTTGATTTTTTTCAATGCCAACTGGGCCAAGATAGCCCGGTCGGCAATCAAAGCACTCTTTGATTTCCGTTTCTGTCGCAAAGCGGAAATCGGCCAGGCCCGGCACCTTGCCGACCTTGACCTCATTCATGTCGTGATCGCCACGCAGCAACAGCAACCAGACTGTGGTTTTGACAATCTGCCCCTTGTCGTCCAAGGTGTCAGTTGCCAAGACCAGCGATTTCACCGTGGTCTGCAGCGGTACGGCCAGCAATTGGGCGACATCTTCTCAGGTGCTCTTGCCTGGCGTCGCAACTTTCGCCATTGCTTGCGTTGCGGCGCCGCGTGGCCCAGCAGGCGCTAAGGCCTCGGCTTTTTCCATATTCGCCGCATAACTGCTGTCGGGGCAGTAGACGATGGCGTCCTCACCAGTGTCGGCAATCACCTGGAATTCTTCGCTCATGTCGCCGCCGATGGCGCCACTGTCCGCCGCCACGGCGCGGTAGCGCAGACCAAAGCGGTCAAAAATACGGCGATACGCGCCGCTCATGATGTCGTAGCTCTTTTTGGCGGCGTCCAGGTCGCGGTCGAAGCTGTAGGCGTCCTTCATCGTGAATTCACGTCCGCGCATCAAACCAAAGCGGGGCCGGCGCTCGTCGCGGAACTTGGTCTGGATCTGGTACAGATTCTTGGGCAATTGCTTGTAGCTCTTGATTTCCTGGCGTGCGATGTCAGTAATCACTTCCTCGCTGGTTGGCTGAACCACGAAGTCTCTGTCATGGCGATCCTTGATGCGCAGCAGCTCCGGGCCATTGGTCGTGAAACGGCCGGTCTCTTGCCACAACTCCGCCGGCTGAATCACCGGCATGGTCAGCTCCACCGATCCGGCGCGGTTCATTTCCTCACGCACAATGGCCTCCACCTTGCGAATGACGCGCAAGCCCATAGGCATATAGGTGTAAATACCGGCACCCAGTTTTTTGATCATGCCGGCGCGCATCATCAGCTTGTGGCTGGCCACTTCGGCATCGGCAGGCGCCTCTTTGAGGGTAGAAATGAAGAATTGGGATGCTTTCATGGGTATCTCACTGACCTACAAGGGCATTCGCCCCTTGATACACGGCGCTTGCTGTGCATAATGAACGAAGTTTAAAAATTGGGGTTTGATTATGCTTGACCGGGACGGCTTTCGGCCCAACGTCGGCATCGTCCTGCTCAACCAGAAAAATCAGGTATTTTGGGGCAAGCGCATACGAACCCATTCGTGGCAGTTTCCTCAAGGTGGCATTGACCGGGGCGAGACCCCCGAGCAGGCCATGATGCGAGAATTGCATGAAGAAGTGGGGCTCCACCCGGAGCACGTCAGCATTGTTGCCCGAACCCGAGACTGGTTGCGCTACGAGGTGCCGGACCGCTATATCCGCCGCGACGCGCGCGGACACTACAAAGGCCAGAAACAAATCTGGTTTTTACTGAAACTGCTGGGGCACGACTGGGACTTGAACCTGCGTGCCACCGACCACCCGGAGTTTGACGCCTGGCGTTGGAACGATTATTGGGTGCCGCTCGATGCCGTTGTCGAGTTCAAACGCGGGGTTTATGAAACCGCGCTGACTGAGCTTGCCCGCTATTTGCCGCGCAATGAACCACGCAACCGCTATTTGCGCCAGGGCCACCGCTCCCACGACCATGGGGACGAACACGCCAACGATCATTCTTCCGGTATGGAATTGCCACCAGGGGCCACGATAGAGCCGGCGCCTGGCAGCCACCATGACCCCCACCACGGACGCAAAAATGGGTCTTAAGCTTAGTTTGGGATGTTGCTTGGCCCTATCGGCCTGTGCAGCTTTGGCGCAAACACCTGCGCTGACACAAGAGTGGACCGAAGACAAGGCCATGAAGCCACCGGCCTATTCCGCAGACAAATTGCTGCCGATTGAGATGCCAGCCTATGTCACGCTCAAAGTTGGGGTGGACCCCGCAACCATCAGCGTGGGCGCTGATGATGTGGTGCGCTACGTGGTGGTCATGCGCAATGCGTCGGGTTCAATCAATGCAGCCTTTGAGGGCATCAAATGCACGGATGGCGAGGTCAAGACCTATGCACGGGCCAGCGGAGCCGGATCTGCCTGGGTTAGCCTGGAGCAGCCCGAGTGGAAGTCCATGACGGACAATTTACCGTCGCGTCACGCCTATGCCATTGCCAAACAAGGCGCCTGCAACGGCCGCACGGCGGGTGGAAAACCGCAGGACATCATCCGCACGCTGCAACGCGGACAAAAATCCTACGATTGATTGTTGCCCCCCCCCCCGCTCCGCCGTTTCACGGGTCGCTGCCCCCCGGGGGGGTTGTGAAGAAATAGATTTGTGTGACGCGGGCCCTTTTTTTGCTGCACCCCGCGTAAGGTAGCTGGCGTGGCCCGCGTTCTCCGGCTGTGTCGCGGGCGGCCGCTTCTGGTGCTTTGGCGTTGCTTCATCAACACCGATGCTGGTGCGCCTATTTTGTCGCAACCGCGAGTACTGCCTGCGCCCGCGGACCCCACCAGCCACCTTCAGTGGAGAATGGGCACACGGCGATAGATACCTGACACCAACTCCCTGTTGGCCGACTGAATTGCGTTTTTCAGTCCACGCCTTGCGCACGCACAACCAATCCACCGGTTCGTGTTGCGTGTTTGGTTTTCGTATTCGGGCATCCGATACACGCCGTCACTTTGAAGGCGAGTGATGGGGTTCGCGGGCGCACGCGTCGGACAACTTGATTTATTCACAAGCTCCGAGAGGGCGAATTTTGCTTGGAGCGACCCTGCAGGAAATTGCTGCGCCCAGCGACTATTGGGTTAGCGGGTGAGCACCAGGTTGTCGCGGTGCAGCATTTCGGGCTCGGCCGCGTAACCTAGCAGTTTCTCAATATCTGCCGATGGCTTGCGGCACAAGAGGCGGGCTTCAGAGCTGGAGTAATTGGCCAGGCCACGGGCAAACTCGACGCCGGCCGGGTCACGCACCGCGATCACGTCACCGCGTGAAAAATCGCCTTCTACCTGCACCATACCAATGGGCAGCAGGCTTTTTCCTTCGTCGCGCACCTTGCTGGTAGCGCCGGCGTCCACCGTGATGGCGCCACGCATTTGCAGATGGTCAGCCATCCATTGCTTGCGTGCCTGATTTTTCTGCGTCTGAGCCACCAGCAGTGTGCCAATGGCCTCACCCCTGCTCAGCCGAATCAGCGCATCGGGCTCGCGCCCCCAGGCGATGACCGTGGACGCTCCAGAACCAGCTGCCCGCTTGGCAGCCAGAATCTTGGTAATCATGCCGCCACGGCCTATGCTGGAGCCCGCGCCACCGGCCATGGCCTCCAAGACCGCATCGCCGGCCCGCGCTTCGTGGACGAACTGCGCGCTCGGGTCCTTTCGGGGATCAGCAGTGAACAAACCCTTTTGGTCCGTCAAAATGACAAGGGCGTCGGCCTCCACCAGGTTGGCGACCAGGGCACCCAGTGTGTCGTTGTCGCCAAACTTGATTTCATCATTGACCACGGTGTCGTTTTCATTGATGACCGGCACAACACCCAGCTTGAGCAGGGTCAGCAAGGTGGTACGGGCATTCAGGTAGCGTTCGCGGTCCGCCAGGTCGGCATGGGTCAGCAGCACCTGGGCGCTGCCCAGGTCGTTGAGCCTGAGCTTGGTCTCGTACATCTGCGCCAGACCCATCTGGCCAACGGCTGCCGCGGCCTGCAACTCCTGAATGGCGTGCGGACGCACCTTCCACCCAGGCGTTTCATGCCTTCGGCAATGGCGCCGCTGGACACCATGATGACTTCGCGCCCATCGCGTATCAACTGCGCCATCTGAC
>JACXTT010011476.1_pt1 | contig 11852 bp, 9 predicted proteins | sample 9270951 | NCBI WGS metagenome assembly JACXTT01 (sample SAMN15532306, study PRJNA645909) | rock metagenome | isolation source: weathered quartz diorite | place: Puerto Rico | collected 2017-06-21 | reverse complement strand
GGACGTTTTTCAAAAGATCTTCGATGGCATGGCGACAACCGTCGGTGCCCTCGCGCAGTCCGGCGCAATCGCCGATCACTTGCCGGCCAATGCAGAGGAACGCCGGCGGATGTCGGAAATGCTGCGGCGTGTCGAACGTGAAGCGAAAATTTCAATTATCACGGTGCTGGATCTGGAAGGGCGCGTGATCGTTCGCGGGAACGATCCGGATGCGTATGGTGACGACACCTATATGCGCGATTATGACGACGCGCCAAAACCCGTTTCCTCGATCCGCCGTTTAATCCTCAACGCCCTCGCGGGCCACACGATCAAGTCTTTCGAAACCTTCCCGCCCGAAATTCTGGCGAAAAGCAATCTGTCGGATCAGGCGCGAATCCAGCTCATCACGTGGACACAACCGGCACCGCCAAATACGTTTGAAGAGCGGGGACTGGTGATGACGGTCGCCATGCCGCTTCGCACGTCGAAGGGAAAGCTGGCGGGCGCTGTCATTGCGGGCCGCCTTTTGAATAAAGACTTATCGATCGTATCCGACATCAGAGACCTGCTGCAGGACTCCGCTTCAATTTTCCTCGGTGATGTTCGCATCGCTACGACGGCTACGCCCAACGGCCAGAATGCAACCGGCAGCTTGCTCAACCCCGAGCGCGACCGTGTACTGAGCCGCGGCGAGCTCTCCCACGTGCGCGACGACAGGCAAATGGGGTTATACGAACCGCTCAAGAATTACGAAAACCAGGTCATTGGCGCTATCTGGATCGGCCGGCCGTTGTCGTTCATCCGTTCCATCGATAAGGCGCAGACCGACATCGAGAAGACTTCCGAAAAACGCACCAACATCTACATTGTGCTTGCTGCGCTGATCTCGATGCTGGTCGCGATCGGCATCGCTTCGTTCTTTTCGAAGAGAGTAACCGCGCGAATCGCTCAATTACGTAAAGGAGCGGAGGTTATCGAAAAAGGCCGGCTCAATTACAGGCTTCGCATCGAATCAGGAGACGAAATCGAACTGCTGAGTAAGCAATTCAATTCGATGGCATCGAAACTTGAGGAATCGCATCAAACGCTCGAAGGGAAAGTGGAAGAACGAACGCGCGAGCTCAAAGAGTCGCAAGAAGCCATGGTGCAACAGGAGAAGATGGTTGGCATCGGCCAGCTCGCTGCCGGTATCGCACACGAACTGAATACGCCTTTGGGCACGATCATCGGATATGCGCAAATGCTGCGAGAAGATCTCGCTCAGGAGCCCGGGACATCTGCCAGTCTCGCCGACGTCGATGAAATCATCGGTCAAGCCGGCAGGTGCCGCGATCTGGTCAAGAATCTTTTGAACGTCTCACGTCGCCCGTCAAGCGAGAGAACAACAGCAAGCATCAACGAAATCATCCGGAAAGTCTTGTCGCTCGTCGAACACGATTTCGAAATGAAAGGCGTGCGTCTTCATTTGGCACTCGACACGAACGTCCCCGACATTCGCGTTAACGAAAACGAAATCGCGCAGGTCATCCTCAATCTGGCAAACAACGCAGCGGACAGCATGCCCGGCGGCGGCGATCTCGGCGTCTCCACTCAGTATGACGATGCGACAGATCGTATCTGCATCACCGTGCACGACACAGGGTGCGGGATTAAAGAAGCCGATCGCACTCGCGTTTTTGAGCCTTTCTTTACGACGAAAGAGGTTGGCAAAGGAACAGGTCTCGGACTTTCGATTTGTTACAAGATTGTTGAAAACCATCTCGGATCGATCGACTTCGACAGTGTGCTAGGAAAGGGCACCACCTTCCGCATTCATCTTCCCGCAAAGGCTAAAACTGAGGTCGGCGTTGGCTGAGTCCGTTCGAATTCTGGTTGTCGAAGACGATCCGAATCACGGCGCCATGTGCGCTCGGCTGCTCGAGCGCAAGGGCTATCATGCGCGCGCGATCACGTCCGCGCGCGAAGCATTGTCCCTGCTGGCGCAAAACGGTGATGTGGATCTTGTACTCGCCGACCTGCAGATGCCGGAGATGGACGGCATCCAACTCCTCAGGTCGGTCAAAGGCAAATTCCCTAACATCGAATTCATCGTGATGACGGGCTACGGCACCGTCAAGACGGCGGTGGAAGCCATGCAGCTCGGAGCAGCTCACTACATTCAAAAACCGCTCGACCATGAGGAGTTGAATCTGCTCATTCAAAGAGCGATCGAGAAAAAGCAGCTCGCAGAAAAGGTCGATCGCCTGCGTGCGGAGCTGCAAGGCAAGTACAGCTTTCAAAACGTCATCGGCAAAAGCTCCGCTATGCAAACAGTGCTTGAAAAGATGGCGGCGGCGTGCGGCAATCGGGCCACTGTGCTGATCACCGGCGAAAGCGGAACCGGGAAAGAGCTGGTCGCGAGAGGCATCCACTACAACACCTTCAAACAAGATGCGCCATTTGTTGCCGTAAACTGCGGGGCGCTTCCGAAGGATCTCATCGAGAGCGAATTATTTGGCTACAAGAAGGGCGCATTCACTGGTGCGGTCGCGGACTCCGAAGGTCTGTTTTCGGCAGCAAACGGGGGCACGATTTTTCTCGACGAGATTATGGAAATGTCACCGGAACTGCAGGTCAAACTAATGCGCGTCTTGCAGGAGCGGACGATCCGGCATCTCGGAGATACTCGCGAAATCCCGATCGATGTCCGCATTATCGCCGCGACCAACAAGCCCCTTCAGGAATCGCTCGACTCCGGCGTGGTACGCAAAGATCTCTACTATCGTCTCAGTGTCATCACAATCCACATCCCTGCGCTTCGAGAACGCAGCGAAGATGTCCCGCTCCTGGTGGATCATTTCTTGAAGAAACACGAAAAGAATTACAAGAAAAGCATCACGAGCGTCGAGGCGTCAGCAGTGGACACCCTGATGAAGTACTCGTGGCCGGGAAATGTCCGCGAGTTGGAGAATCTTGTCGAGATGCTGCTGGCATACGGCAAATCGGCCGTTGTGCGTTTATCGGATCTTCCTGAACGTATTCTCGAAGGGGGAGCTCATAAAAAATCAGGAACATTAGGCGATGAGGTCTTCACTCTCAAGGAAGCTGAAAGAAAGCTCATCATCAACGCGCTTGCCAAGAGCAAAGGAAACAAAAGCCTAGCGGCCCAAATGTTGGGAATCTCACGAAAGAGCCTATATAAGAAACTCTTCGACTATGGTATCCATTCCGGGTAGGAAAGGGGGACAGTCCCCTTTTTCCTACCTCGCCGCAAATGCCAGCTTCACTGCCTCGTAAAGAAGAAAAACACTTACGACGGCAATCGTGCGCGCAGCTTTCGAGAGACTCTTGCGCGTAACGAAACCGTAGCCGATTACGAGCAGGATCAGAACCCAAATTGAAACGACATCAATCGAATTCACTGTAGAAAAAAGCAGAGGCGAAACGGAATCGCGGTCAAGAACCGTTGCGGGACTCAGGCTGCCCAGTTCATCCAACATCAATGATGATGCCGGCACGACGAATGCCCTGACAACGCCGGTAAGCTGGCTGAATATACTGGGAACAAAAGCGAATGCCGTTATTGAAAAGTAGGCTTTGAAACTTCCTTCGCGGCCAAGCATGCTAAATAACCCGAAGTAAACTGCTGCAACAATCAGGACGATGAAGAGGAAACCCACGAGGGAAGCTCCGATAAACACTCCTTGCATGGCAGGCAAACTCATCACGCGCTGCAGATTCGCCTTCGCATCCTCCGGCATTCGCGCAGCCTGCGGAGATCGAAGCAGCATGTTCATGTACAGTTCCCCGAAGCGCTGTTTGCTGGCGACCGCAATGGCCGTGAGCAGCGAAGACAGCGATAAAAACAGAACCGGTGCCAATGGGCGTGGATTTTTCGCAATAAGAAACATAGCCTCACCAGGCGACCACAGCACTTTAAGCAGCAACGATATACTTGTCATGTGCCCCTCTCCCCGTTGCTTTTTTACACTTCTTTGTCTTAGCCTTCAAGTCGCAATGCGCGAATTAATCCTTATTCTTTTTTTTGTCGCGCCTGTACTTGCGCAAGATGTCGACGTTGCGGTCCGGCCGGATGCGGTCTATGTAGAGACGCTCACAGGCAATGTCGTACCGATGGAACGCGTGTTCTTCCACATCGTCATCGAAAATAAATTGGACGAGCCGATCGACGTCGATTGGGTCCGCTTTGATATCACGAATTCAAAAGGTGTTCTCTTTTCCGGACAATACTCCGGCAACGCGTTGATTGATTTATTCGATAGCTCGATCGATCGCAAACGCATCGAGCCCACTGCGACAAAAACATTACGAATCAATGCCGCTGAGCGGAAGGCGATCTCCGATATATTCATCGATTTCCCCAAGGGATTCATTGGTGAAAATCTCATCTTGGAGTTGACTTACAAATCGGGAGATAAGAGCGGATCAAAGAAGGCATCGGTTCAGCTGCAGCGGACCCTAGCTTTCTCAGGCCGATTGCCGTTCGATGGAACATGGTATGTTGCGGCCGAGCATGGGTACCTGGACCCACACAAACGGTTTCTAGCGGAAGCGTTCGCTTATGACTTCTTGCAAATCGGATCGAACGGCAAGAGCTACCAGCGGGACGGGAGAAGCAATGCAGATTACTACGCCTACGGAAAAAAAGTTCTCGCGGCGAAGGATGGCACAGTTGTAAGCGTGCGAGGCGATATGGCGGAAAACATCCCAGGAGAGACGACGAATGTGGCGACGCCCAGCGGTAATGTCGTTATCATCGATCACGGAAATAACCAATTTGGTTATTACGCTCATTTGAAACCGTTCACCGTAACTGTCAAGGCTGGAGCGCGCGTAAGAGCCGGCGAGGTCCTTGGCGAAGTCGGAAATTCCGGCGACTCGCCGGAACCTCATCTTCATTTTCATGTCATGAATAATGCCGATCCTACATTGGCAGATGGAATCCCCGTTGTATTCGAGAATTGGAAGGCTCAATCCTATAGCCGTTTTCCGGTTGCAAGGCAGGTAGGAATACTTCCGCGCGGAGAGTTCGTGCAACCGTGATACTGTTGCCGCGGTCGGTGACCGCCGGCGCTCATAGAGCGCCGCTACAGTAAGTTGTACGTATGTTGTTTATCACGGCACTTTTTTTCTCCTTTTTCTTGCCTCAGGCAAACACGCTATTCATTAGCGGTGCGGTCTTCGATTCCAACGCGAAGCCTGTAGCCGATGCGCAGGTCCATTTAGAAGAGCCGACCGCGCGGCAACAGTGGGATGGAGACACAAAAGCTGACGGGACGTTTCGCTTCGATCGTCTCGAATTGGGCACGTACCGGATCACAATCACGCGTGAAGGATATTTCACAACGTCTGCTGAGGTCCGGCTGGAATCAAGTAAGAATGTGGAATTCACGCTGGCTGCGGCAGAGACGCTGAAGCAAGAAGTCGAAGTCATCGCCCGTCCGGAACCGATCAGTACGGACACGGTGTCTCCTCAAAATATCGTCAATGATGAGGTCATTCAGAATCTTCCTTACACCGGCCGGCAAAGCTTCCTGAACGCTCTTGCGATGACGCCCGGTGTCTTGCGCGACAACTCGAATCAAATTCACATACATGGGTCTCGACCCGACCAAATCCGGTACCAACTCGATGGGCTATATGTGACGGATCCTTCCGCCGGCGGGTTAGGCGCGAATATTCCCATCGATGCGATCGAAAGCGTCGAATTGGAACTCGCGAACTACTCTGCCGAGTATGGCAAAGCTGCGGGCGGAGTCGTGCACGTCAACAGCCAGTTCATCGGCGACAAATATCGATTCAACGTTACGGACTTCATTCCCGGATGGGATTTCCGGCAAAAATCGATCGCTGAGTTTTCTCCGCGGCTGTCTTTTTCAGGACCGCTTGTCCCAGGGAAGTTGTGGTTCATGTATTCAGGTACGGTTCGTTACATTCACAGCTTTTTAGAAGAACTTCAGGTACCCTCGAATGAAGGGACCCGCACACAGTGGTCCGCTGACCAATTGCTCAAGCTGCAGTGGAATCTCAGAGAGTCCCACGTGCTGACCTTCGAGGTTCTTCACAACACTCAGTACCTCGGAAATGCGGGACTCAGCCTTGTGCGTCCGCGTGACGCAACAACGATTACGTTTCGGGTAGGACCGACGATCGGAGTAACGGATCGCCAGGTTGTACGCGGGAAGTTCTTCGAAACGACTTTACAGTGGACACAAAGTCGTTACAGCGATCTCGCAAAGGGAATGAAGCCTCTGGAGGTCCATCCCGCGATGTGGCTGGGCAATTACTATAGTGACGAGCGAGAGCACGCCCGGCGTTTCCATGCTGCTGAAAGTGTGGCTTTCGATAAGGAGGGTGCCGGGCTCAGACATCGCATCAAAGTGGGCGGCGAATTCGACTGGGTGGATTCCGATATTCAACTCGACCGCCGGCCGTTTCAACAATTCGACGAGACCGGCTCTTTGAAATCTCTCGTAACCTTCGCGGGCGCCAACTTTGCGGAAGTTCGCAACCAAGAGTACGGAGCGTTCATCCAAGACAGGCTCATCTTCAACCCAAAACTTCAAGTTGAGCTGGGTATGCGCTTTGACCGTGAGCGAGTCACCGGGAAAAACAATTTCGGTCCGCGCGCGAGTTTTTCTTTCTTGCCCTTTGGAACCACGCGATCGAAGGTGAGCGGCGGTGTTGGATTGTTTTACGACAACATCGTGCTGCTAAATCTGCAACTGCCGCATCTTCAGCGGCGTTTGACAACGATATATTCGGACGGCGTTCCAGCCGACGCACCGATGGCGACGGATGTGCGTGTCGATCCGGCCCTTCAGAATCCTCAAGCTCTTCATTGGAATATTGCTTGGGAGAATGAGTGGGCGAGACGATGGGTAACACGCATCGATTACATTCGGAAGTACGGCCGCGATCAAACGCGTTTGGCGGCTGCGGCGAATCCATCCGGTTTCGATATGGTCTTTAACAATTCCGGAAAGTCCGATTACCACGCCGTTGAAATCAGCTTCGACCGGCCGATCCGAACGAACCTTCGATTCCTGGCCTCATACATCTATTCGGATGCAAAGGCGCGTCCTTCCGTCGCTTTGGATTTTCCAGACCCTGCTGTCGAGCAACTTGGGGAAGTGCCCGTGGACTGGAACACCCCTCATCGATTTGTGGGCTGGGGTTACTTTCCGCTGCCTTCGGGGCTCAGCGCTTCTTTTGCGGTGGAAGCGCGCTCGGGATTTCCGTACACCCTCTTGGATGACCTGAACCATGTCGTCGGTGGCTACAATGCGAACCATATGCCTGCATACTTCGTGACAAACGCGAGCATTGAAAAAGAGCTGCCGATCCCGCTAGGAAAGGGAAAGCGGATGGCATTTCGTGTAGGTGTGACGAATCTCTTCAACCGGTTCAATCCGCGTTTTGTCGAGACGAATGTCAATTCGCCGTACCGGGAGGCTTTGTCCGACTCGTCATCGCGCCACTTTTCGGCGAGGGTGCGGATTTTGAAAAAATGACCGTAATTCCGGAACGGTTGAGACAAAAAGGGGACAGTCCCCAATTTCTGAAGCGCAAGAAATTGGGGACTGTCCCCTTTTTGTCTCAACCGTTCCGGAATTACTTCTCAGTATGGGGTTTGCCGAGATCCCCGTTCCCGCGCACCTTCGTCATCAGCTCTTTGTATGCGCGCTGCTGCTCGAGTTTTCGAAGCGTGTCCGTGAGGTGCGCCAGCAACAGGCGCAGCCGTTCACCTGTGGAATCCATTTCGAGCAATTTCTGTTTTTCTTCCGACTCGATGTCCAAGACGTAGCTGACCATGTAGGAGAGGTCGGTCGGAGACTCGGGAAGAGCCACTTCGGTTTCCTGGGAACCACTGAGTTTTGCGCTCATGGCGGCGACGCTTCGATAAAGTTCCGCAACCTGCTCATAAAGAGTTTCTGAAGAGTGAGTCTCTTTATCTTCGAGCAAGTCCACAGCACCTTTCCAAAATGGCGTCTGTTGTGTGAAGCGATAGATTCTGAATCGTCTCTCGCCTTCGCACAAAATATTCAGTCGCCCTTCGGCGAGCCGTTCGATTTCAGCTATTCTCGCGGTGACACCAACGCGATGGATCGTATCTTCCGTTTCTTCATCCGAGCCCTTGCGCAGCAGCACGAGGCCAAAGACTTCGCCCGTATCGATGCAGGCGTTAATCATTAGCTTGTAGCGTTCTTCGAAAATGTGCAGAGGAACGACGATGTGAGGAAACAGGACGAGGTTGGGAAGGGGGAAAAGGGGGATTTCCATCTCACCCAGCTTTTATCAAATGAACAGTTCTTCGTCCTGGCGTGCCTGATCGACGGTGCTTCGGCTTCGCCCAAAGAACAACGCACCGAAGCCGCGCGTGAGTCCCTTTGCGACCGCGGCAACTTCGCGCGCGGGCCGCACGACGGAATCCTGAACGATTTCCGCTGTTTCGTTGATGCGATCGATCACATTCTGACTCACGCGATCGAACCGTTCGAGTTGTATATGCAATGCTTCACCCGTATCCGTGACCATCGCTTCGACGCGCCGGAATTGGTCTCGCGCTGACAGACCAATTTCGACCAGATTCGCCGAAGCAGTCCTCAAGTTTTCCGCGATCGATCGAATCGGCGCCATCATCTCCCGGGTGTCTTTCATGAAGCGTTCGAGCTGTTCCGACAGCCGCTTGGACATGACGTAGATGCCCACCAGGACACCTGCCTGAGTGACGATTGCGATCGCGGTCAGCGCCACAAAGAACGTCAGCAAACCTTCCAAACCATCCTCCTACTCCTGCGGGAATCCTTTCTCCTCGCGGTAAGCCGCTTTCCCTGCCTCGAACGCGGCCGTCAACTGTTCTTTCTGTCGTTGAACGGCTTCTTTGCTCTTATCCATGAAGCTTGTGAAGTCATCACCCAATCTGCGGCCTTTATCTTCGACCACTTGCCGGCCTTCGGTTACCTTATTCGCGATGAAGTCTCGACTGTCAGTCGCCGTACGCGCGATCAATTCGCGAGTCTCGCGGCCCGATTTTGGTGCCAATAACAGCGCAACGACCGCCCCAATTCCAGCTCCTGCCAGAAAAAATAGAAACTTATCGCCGCCACCACTGCTGTTCTCGCCCATGTTTGTTCTCCTTCGATTACGTGGTCATAGTAACAGGAAGACACGTAGTTCATGAAGCGTTTACACATACAAACGTGGTCTGAAGCACATGATTACATGCTTGGGTCAGATTAGGACCTTCAGCCCGCGCTGATATGAAAATGCCTCCAGACCGCTTCTGCTTGAGGCCGCTTGACGACGCCTTGCAGATCTTCGACAGTTGCCTGGCGAATTTTCGCCAATGAGCCGAAATGCGTGAGGAGTTTTTGCGTCGTCTTCAAACCGATGCCTGAAATTTCGCACAGCTCCGATGTCAAGGTACGGCGTCCCCGCCGTTCGCGATGGAAGTTGATCGCAAATCGATGGCTCTCATCGCGAATCTGTTGAATCATCCGCAGCACCGGCGATCGACGCTCCAATACGATCGGCTCGTCTTCACGACCCGCAATGTAAATGATTTCTTCCCGCTTCGCGATGCTCGAGAGCGGTTGATCGACGATGTTCAGTTCGTCCAGCGCGGACTGTGCAGCGTGCAGTTGTCCGATGCCGCCGTCGATCAGCACCAGATCGGGCATCGCGAGCTCTTCTTCTTGAATCCGCTTGTACCGACGCGTCACGACTTCGCGCATGCTTTGAAAATCGTCCGGCAGACCCGAGACCGACCGGATGATGAAGCGACGGTAATCGGATTTCTTCATGCGGCCATCTTCCCAAACCACCATCGAGGCCACAATGTCACTGCCTTGCAAATTCGAAATATCGAAGCACTCGATTCGCCGAGGCGGTTTTTCCAAATCCAGCGCCTCCTCGATTTCTCGCGAAATGGTCGCAGGTGAAGGCATCGCCGCACGAAAACGCTGCAAGAAGGACAACCGGGCATTGCGATGCACAAGCTCCATCAGTTCGCGCTTGGCGCCACGCTGGGGAGTGTGGATTTCAACCCTTCGGCCGCGCCGTTCGGAAAGCCACTGCTCGAGCAAATCGCGATCTTCGAAATCCGCAGGCACATGAATCTCTACCGGAATGAACGGTGCATCGACGTAATACTGCTTCAAGACCGATTGAAAAAACTCGCCCGCGTTGAAATCCTCTTGGTCCTCCCAAAACAGTTCACGCTTGTCGACCACACGGCCCCCTCTCATGTGGAAAACGGACACGGCAACCATGTGCTCTTCCTGATGAAGGCCGAAGATATCGATGTCGTCGTAGCCCATGACTGCCATCTTCTGCCGCTCCGCAAGCGTTTCCATTGTGTCGATGGCATCGCGGTAGTGCGCAGCAAGTTCGTACTCTTGTCCTATAGAAGATTCTTCCATCTTCACGTAGAGCCGCTTGATGAGATCTGTGTTCCGGCCTTCAAGAAAAAGCTTCACGTCCTTGACGGCTTCCTGGTACTGGTCGAACGTCGTCAAGCCTTCGGAACAGGGACCGAGGCACCGGTGAATGTAGTACTGCAAACAAGGCCTTGGCCGCTTCCCGTCAATTTGGATATTGCAGTTGCGGATGAGGAAGTAACGCTCGATCAGTTTCAAACTTTTCCGGGCCAGACCCGCCGGAAAAAAAGGACCAAAGTACGCGGCTCCGTCTTTGCGGACGCGGCGCGTGATGATCGCACGCGGGAACGGTTCATTCACGGTGAGCTTTATGTAAGGGTAGGTTTTGTCGTCGCGCAGAAGAATGTTGTATTTGGGTTTGTGTTGCTTGATGAGGTTATTCTCGAGCGCCAGCGCTTCGCCTTCGGTGTCGGTCATGATGAACTCCAAGTCTGCGATGGCGTCCATCATCTGATCCTTCCGTACGTCGAGGTCCGCGGAGAGCTGAAAGTACGTCCGGACACGGTTCCGGAGGGACTTGGCCTTTCCCACGTAAATCGTCTGGCCCGCCGCATCCTTATAGAGATACACGCCCGGACCGGGCGGAATACTCTTGAGTTTGGCCTCGACGAGGGGATTCATACGATTTTGATACGGAAAAAATTATAACAACCTTGACCTATGTTCGGCTTTAACGTAACCTGCCGCACGTCAAGCGGATTCGAATGGGGAACAGCACCCTGCCACCATCATTGAAGAAGTTCATCCCAGCCCTATTAGCATTGGTGTCGACGGGCGCGTTTGGAGTGCTGGCGTTCAATCGATTAGAACTCGCGGATACGAGCTTCCTTACAAGTCTTGAAATGCGGTGGGTCGACGCAAAGTTTCGATTGCGCAGACCGCGGCCCGCCGGCAACGAAGTCATCATTGTTGGTGTGGACGAAAAGACGCTGGACAAACTCGGTTCGGTTCGCGTGTTCCAGCGCACCAATTGGGCGACGCTTGTTTCCAAACTAGGCGAGGGACATCCCAAAGCCATCGGCTTCGATATCACCTTCCAGGATAGGGACGTCAGTGATCCTCAAAATGACCGAAAGTTTGCTGAAGCTATCGGAAGCGCCGGTTCGGTCGTGCTAGGTCTTGAGATGACTCTGGAAGATTCGATGGGGTCGAAACGTCCGGTGGCCGAACTCGATGAGGAGATGACGAACCTTATCAGTGAAAAACAATATTTCGCGGTAGAACGTGGCACACCGGCGAATCAGTACTTTCTTGCGAACCAGAAGGAATTCAAACCGAATTTACCGGTGTTGACAAAGGCCGCGGCGTCTTTCGGTTTTGTCAATTTCGCTGTCGACAAGGAGGACGGCCGATTACGATATCAACCCAAGGTCAACTAGTATGGTAGCCGGTTGAATGCGTGACTGGATCCTCAACTGGTTTGCACTT
>JACXTT010011475.1_pt1 | contig 11853 bp, 10 predicted proteins | sample 9270951 | NCBI WGS metagenome assembly JACXTT01 (sample SAMN15532306, study PRJNA645909) | rock metagenome | isolation source: weathered quartz diorite | place: Puerto Rico | collected 2017-06-21 | reverse complement strand
GCGCTCGCGCTCTTCGCTCCCCTGTTCCCGTTCGGCAACGAGGCAAAGGGCGCCGCCCTCCTCTACGGCGCCGTCGCCCTCGGGATTCTCGTGCTCGGCTGGAAAGACCCACGCGCCGGTCTCGCCTTCTGCGTCGGTCCGCTCCTCGCACCGCTCGGCGGGCTTGCGCTCGTCCCGCTCGCAGTGCAACCGGCCAGGAGCTCGCTTCGCCGCGGCATCCATGCCGCCATCGCGGTGCCGGCCGCCGCCCTGGTGGCGGGACTGCACGGCAGCCCGCTCCCGCTGGTCGGGACTCACGTCGGCAACCTCGGTCTCGCGGCGACGAGGCACCCGGGCACCGTGCTGCACGCCGTGGTGACGACGCTACGAGACAATCAGGCGCTCCTGACCACCGCCATCGCGCTCGGCATCGTCGCGGCCCTGCTGCCGGCGGCTCGGAGCCGGGGACGCGCGGCGATCGCCGCCCTCTGTGTCGGCGAGGTGGCGTTGATCCTCCTGGCTGCGCCCTCGCTACACCCGACGTCGATCGTGCTCGGAGCGTGGATCCTCTGTGGCGCTCTGACGCTCGGACGTGGCCGCATCTAAACTCGATCGCGGCGTAGCCCCCTCTGCATGAGACGCCCTGCTTCACCAACCCCGGTTCTCGCCCTACCCCACAAGGGGCAGCGATGGCCGTGCTGAGGGCGATCGAGAGACGAATCGAAGGGCTGTTCGAAGGTGTGTTCGGCCGCGCATTCCGCACGAACGTCCAGCCGATCGAGCTCGCGCGATGGCTTGCCCGCGAGATGGACCAGCATCGATCGGTGTCGGTCTCGCGGGTCTACGTGCCCAACGAGTACACCATCTACCTGGCCCCGTCGGACAGGGCACAGTTCGCGTCGTACGAGGGGTCGCTGATCGGCGAGCTGCAGGAGTACCTTGCCGAGCATGCGCGCCGCGAGGGGTACGCGCTCCTCACTCCGCCGAAGGTGATCTTCACGACCGACCCGGAGCTGGCCATGGGGGAGTCGGGTGTGTCCGCACGGGTCGTGCAGCCACATGAGGGGCTCGAGCCGGTGCGAACGCCGCCGCTCGTCACGCCGCCGGCACCGTCGGTCCCGCAACTGCCCGCACAAACCATGGTGTACCAGCCGCCGGCGCCCGACCCCGCACCTCCCCCGGAGCCCGAGCAGGAGCCCGAGCCTGCGCGCGCGGTCGTCACGCTCACGTTCGACGGCCGCGACGTCCCGGTCGCCGGTGACCGCGTGCTCCTCGGACGCTCGCGGGAGTGCGATATCCGCCTCGCCGACACGAACGTGTCGCGACGCCACGCGGAGGTACGGCACGAGGACGACGCCTACTGGATCGTCGACCTCGGCTCCACGAACGGCACCGAGCTGAACGGCCGCCGAGTAGAGCGGGCCAAGCTCTCCGACGGGGATCGCATCACGCTCGGCGCGACCGATCTTCGCTTCGGGCACGTGCTCCCGTGAGCGCATCGATCGGAACCGACGAGGCGCTGCTCGTCCTCAAGGTCGCGTTCCTCGTCCTCCTCTACCTCTTCATCTGGATGATCGTCCGCTCGGCCACCCGCGACGTGCGAACGGCGCCACAGGAGAGCATCGTGCTGAGCGCAGCGGAGGCCAATGCGCTCCGCGCGGTGCAGACTCGCGGCGTGAAAGCCCGGCTCTCCGTCGTGTCGAGCCCGTCATTCCCGCCCGGGCATCGTCTGACGATCGTCGAGGCGACCACCGTCGGCCGCGGGCCGGGGAGTGCGCTGCGGCTCGACGACGACGACTTCGTTTCCAGTCGGCACGCGCAGATCACACCGAGCGACGGCGGTGTCTGGATCGAGGACCTCGGGTCGACGAACGGCACCTTCGTCAACGGCGCACCGGTGACGACCGCGCGGCTCGCGGGAGACGGCGACCTGATCAGGATCGGCGAGACGCAGCTCCGGGTGGAGTCATGAGAATCGGGCGAGTCGCGAGCGTCACCGACACGGGAAAACGCAGGCTTCGCAACGAGGACGCCTACGTCTGCGCCCCACCACTGTTTGCGATCGCAGACGGGATGGGTGGCGCCCAGGCAGGCGAGATCGCCTCGCAGCTCGCAGCCTCCGCAATCGGCGAGGCGGACCGCGGCATCCACGGCGAGGATGCCGTTGCCGAGCTCGTCCAGGCAGCGAACGCCCGGGTCTACCGGCGCGCGGTCGAAGACCCCGCCGCCGCCGGCATGGGCACGACCGTGACCGTGGCGCTGGTGGACGCTAAAGAGCGCTCCGTGACGATCGGTCACGTCGGAGACTCGCGTGCCTACAGGATCCGGGGCGACGCACTCGAGCAGCTCACAGCCGACCACTCGCTGGTCGCGGAGCTCGTTCGAACGGGCCGCCTGACACCCGAGCAGGCCGCCGACCATCCGCACCGTTCGGTGATCACGCGCGCGGTGGGAACGGAGCCGAGCGTCGACGTCGACACCTTCACGCTCGAGGCACTCGCCGGTGATCTGTACCTCCTCTGCTCGGACGGTCTGACGGACATGATCGACGACGACGAGATCCTCGAGCAGGCCAAGGCGGGAGAGCGGCGTCCCGATGCCGTCGCACAGCGTCTCGTCGACGCGGCCAACCGCGCCGGCGGGGCGGACAACATCACCGTGATCGCCTTCGAGGTCGTCGAGGGCGACGGGGAGCCGGAAGCGGCGCCGGAGAGCGAGACGCCGGAGCCGGTCGACGCTGCCGTTGCAGCCGTACCCGCCCCGGTGAGCAAGCGCGGCGCCGGCAAGGGTGGGCGGGCTCTTGCCCTGCTGGGTCTGGTCGTCGTGCTGATCGCGGCCGGCCTCGTCGTCTGGTGGAGCATCCACCGATGAGCACGCGCAGCAGGGAACTCATGAACCTGGTCATGGTGGGCATCCTCGGCACAGCCGCGTTCGGCAGCGCCTGGATCGCACGGACGAACCGGGTCTCCGCCGAGGGCTTGAGCAGCGTCGCGGTGATCGCCGCTCTCTATCTTGCAGCGCATGTCGTCGTGCGCAGGACGGCGCCACACGCCGACCCGACGCTCCTTCCGCTCGCCGCGCTCCTGACTGCCGTCGGTCTGACCGTCAACTACCGGCTCGACCCCGCGGACGGGAAGAAGCAAGCGATCCTCGTGGCGGTCGGCGTTGCTGCGTTCGCAGCGACGCTGATCGCCTTTCGTTTCGACTACCGGGTGCTCGAGCAATACCGCTACCTCTTCGGCGTCTCGGCGATCGGGCTTCTCCTACTGCCGTCGGTTCCGCACCTCGGTCAGCGGGTCAACGGCGTCCGCCTGTGGATCCAGGTCGGCGGCGTCCAGTTCCAGCCGGGCGAGCTGGCCAAGCTCTTCCTGATCCTCTTTCTCGCCGGCTACCTGCGCGAGAAGCGGGAAGTGCTCGCCCAGGGGCGCCTCAAGGACCTCGGCCCGCTGCTCGCGATCTGGGGGGCCGCCATGCTCGTGCTGCTGCAGACGAGCGACCTCGGCAGCGCGCTCCTGTACTTCGGCGTCTTCCTGGCCATGGTGTACGTCGCCACGGGCAAGGTCGCATACGTCCTCGGAGGCGGCGCGCTCTTCGTCGGCGGCTCAGCTGCGCTGTACACCGCCTTGACGCGCGTCCAAACGCGCGTCACCGACTGGCTGCACCCGTTCACGAGCACCCGCGTCTTCTGCCCGCTCAACGGGACGTACGACTACCGGCAGAACTGCGAGTCGTACCAGCTCGTCAAGAGTCTCTACTCGATCGCGCACGGTGGTTTCGGTGGCACGGGCATCGGCCGCGGCACGTTCAGAACGCTGGGCGGAACGCCGCTGATCCCGGAGATCAACAGCGACTTCGTCTACTCCGCGATCGCGCAGGAGCTGGGGCTGATCGGCGCGGCAGCACTCGTGCTCGTGTTCATGGTGCTCGTGGCCCGCGGCATGCGCGTCGCGCTGATCGCGCAGGACGGGTTTTCGAAGCTGCTCGCGACCGGGCTCGCATTCGGGCTGGCGCTGCAGACGTTCATCATCATCGGCGGCGTCCTGCGCGTGGTGCCGCTGACGGGCATCACGCTTCCCTTCGTCTCGTACGGCGGCTCCAGCATCCTGGCCAACTTCGTCGGTCTCGCCCTGCTGATGCTCATGTCCCACCGTGCCCGGATCACGGCGGAGGCGCGATGAACCGCCAGATCCTCCGGCTCTCGGGCGTGGCGATGATCCTGCTCGCGACGCTGGTCGCGGCCTCGACCTACTGGCAGACCTGGGCCCGCGCCGACCTAGCGGCGAAGCAGGACAACGCGATCCAGCGCGTCGCCCAGTTCTCGATCCGACGTGGGGCGATCACGACAGGTGGCCGACTCCTCGCGGGCAACACGCGCCGCTTCGTCGACGGTCGCGCCCTGTATTTCCGGCGGTATCCGCTCGGGCCGCTCACCGCACACGTCGTCGGCTACTCGACCGCGTCCCGTGCCCGCACCGGGCTCGAGAAGTCGCTGAACGACTATCTGACCGCGTCGAACGAGAGCCTCTCGACGGTCGTCGACCGCTCGCTCGACCAGTTGCGCGGCAAGCCGATCCGCGGCAACGACGTGCGACTGACGCTCAACCTACGGGCGCAGAAGGCCGCACTCGACGCGCTGGGCACGAAGTGCGGCGCCGTGGTGGCCCTCGATCCCCGCAACGGCTCGGTCAAGGTCCTCGCCTCGGCGCCGAGCTTCGACCCGAACCTCGCCGAGAGCCACTTCTCGGCGTACAACCGCATCACTGCCGACTGCAAGCCCGCCGCCCCGCTGATCGACCGCGCAACCGCGGGTCTCTACCCACCGGGCTCGACCTTCAAGGTCGTCACGGCGGCTGCGGCGCTCGAGTCCAAGACGTTCACCCCCGACTCGGTCTTCCACGATCCGGGGTTCTGCGTCGAGTACGGCAAGCCGGTGCACAACTTCGCCGACCAGAACGGGCCGGAGGTGTTCGGGACGATCCAGTTGCACGACGCGCTCGTGCATTCGGTCAACTCGGTCTTCTGCAACATCGGCAAGGCGCTCGGGTCGCTGCCGATCCTGCGCCAGGCGGAGCGTTTCGGCTTCTACGCACCGCCTCCCCTCGAGACGCCGGTCGACGAGCGGCGAGCCAGCGGCCTCTACCAGAGCGGCGCGCTGTACTTCCCGAAACACGACAGCCAGGTCGACCCCGGCCGGCTCGCGTTCGGTCAGGAGCGGATGCTGGTGACGCCGCTCCAGATGGCAATGGTGGCCGCGGCCATCGGTATGGGCGGCGTCGAGATGCAGCCGTATGTCATCTCGCGCATCGTCTCGCCGAGCGGGAAGACGATCCTCGAGACCCAGCCGACGACAATCGGGCGCGCCGTCTCGCAGGACACCGCGACGGCGATCCAGGACATGATGATCGACGTCGTGCGCCGCGGGACAGGCACGGCCGTGCAGATCGGGGGTCTGCGCATCGGCGGCAAGACCGGTACCGCCGAGACCAGCGTGCCCGGTCGCAACACGACCTGGTTCATCTGCTTCGCCGGACCGGACGACGGGAGTGCCCCTCACCTGGCCGTCGCGGTCGTACTCGAGGACCAGACCCTGACCGGCGGCGCGACCGCGGCCCCGATCGCGCGCCAGGTGATCGAAGCACTGCTGCCCGGGACGGGGAATCCCTAACGTTACGGCGATCCATGGCGACCGTGATCACAGCGGGAGACGACTTTGCAGGGAGGTACCGCCTGCTGCGCAAGCTCGGCTCCGGTGGCATGGCCGACGTCTGGCTCGCCGAGGATCGCGAGCTCGGGCGACGCGTCGCCATCAAGATCCTCCACGAGCGGTACGCCAACGACGAGCAGTTCGTCGAGCGCTTTCGTCGCGAGGCCACGCACGCAGCCGGCCTGTCGCACCAGAACATCGTCTCCATCTACGACCGCGGCTCGATCAACGGCTCGTACTTCATCGTCATGGAGTACGTCGAGGGCCGGACGCTGAAGGAGCTCCTGGTCGCGCGCGGCACCTGCCCCGTCCCGGTGGCGATCTCGTATGCGCGCCAGATCCTCGCCGCGCTCCGCTTCGCGCACCGGAACGGGATCATCCACCGCGACATCAAGCCGCACAACGTGATCGTCGATCACGAGGGCCGGATCAAGGTGGCCGACTTCGGCATCGCGAGGGCCGGCACCACGAGCCAGATGACGGAGGCCGGGTCGATCATCGGCACCGCCCAGTACCTCTCTCCGGAGCAGGCCAGAGGCGCACCGGTGGACGAGAGCTCCGACCTGTATTCGATCGGCATCGTGCTCTACGAGCTCGTCACGGGCAAGGTGCCGTTCACGGGCGAAAGCGCGGTCGAGATCGCGATGAAGCACCTCTCGCACGTGCCGGAGACCCCGTCCCACATCCGCCACGAGATCCCCCACGACCTCGATCTCGTCATCCTCCGGGCTCTCGCGAAGGATCCCGCCGACCGCTACCGCTCGGCGGCGGAGATGGACCGCGATCTCGAGCTCGTTGCACGTGGCGACGCTGTTGGGAAGGAAACTGCCGAGGCCGCCACGATGGTGCTTTCGGGCGCATCCGAGCCAACCGCGATGACCCAGGTGCCCCGCCGCCCGCCCGCGATCGGCGGCGGCGGCGAGCGCTATCGCGCGTATGACACCCCCGTCGAGCGGGGGCGCTCGATCTGGCCGTGGTTGCTCGGCCTCGGGCTCGCGCTGGCACTCGCGGCCGGAGGCTACTTCGGGTACCAGAAGATCCAGGATCAGCTGCACAACGCACGGCCGGTGCGCGTCGAGCAGTACACCGGCATCAAGCTCGCGAATGCCGAGGCGCTCGTGAGAAGGGACCACTTCGAGCCGCACGTCGTCCGGGAGCCGAACGCCGACGTCGAGCCGGGCACCGTCTTCGCGCAGCAGCCCGTCGAGGGGACCAGCCTCGGCCGCGGCTCGCAAGTCACGCTCATCGTCTCGACGGGCAAGCCAAAGATTGCCGTGCCCGGTGTCGTTGGCAAATCTCTCGCCGACGCCGTCGCGGCACTGACCAATGCCAAGCTGACGGCCAATCCCCAGAACGTGCCGTCCGATCAGCCAACCGGCACGGTGATCGCACAGGATCCGAGAGCCGGCACCGTCGTGGTCGAAGGGTCACGGGTGCGGATCAACGTCTCCAAGGGGCCGAAGCAGGTGTTCCTCCCCTCCGTGGTCGGTCTGTCGTATGACCAGGCGTCCGCTCAGCTGCAGACAGCGGGGTTCGCCGTCCGCCGCGTCGACGTCCAGTCCGACCAGCCCGCAAACACGATCATCGAACAGACACCTGCCGGAAACACACTGGTCGGCGTGAACGCGAGCGTGACGCTCAAGGTGTCCAAAGGCCCCGCCACGCAGACCGTGCCCGATGTGATCAACCTCGACAGCGCAACGGCGCAGGCGACGCTCGAGACTGCGGGCTTCAAGGTCAAGATCGTCTTCACGGACACGACCGATCAGACACAGGACGACCACGTCGTCACGCAGACGCCGGCCGGGAACACCGAGGCGAAACCCGGGGCGAAGGTGACGATCACCGTCGGCCGCTTCGTCGCACCGCCCACGGACACGACGACGACGCCAACGCAGTGACGAGACGCCTTCGCGTCGGAGTCCTCGCTGGAGGCCGCTCGAGCGAGCACGCCATCTCGCTCGCCTCAGCAGGATCGGTGGTGAAGGCTCTCGATCCGTCCGCCTACGACGTGCAGACGATCGAGATTGCGCGTGACGGCCGCTGGGCGCTCCCGCCTGCAGCCGATCTGCCGGAGCTGCCTGCCGGCCCGGCCGAGACGCTTCCCGTGCCGACGGACGGATCGCCGGCTGCGCTGGGCGCGCTCGACGTCGTGCTCGTGCTGCTCCACGGTCCGCACGGCGAGGACGGCACGGTGCAGGGCCTTCTCGAGCTCGCCGGGATCCCGTATGTCGGGCCCGGTGTCCTCGCCTCCGCGCTGTGCATGGACAAGGACGTGTTCAAGCAGGTCATGCGGGCCCAGAGCATTCCCGTCGCCTGCCACGTTGCGCTGCGACTCGGCGACGCGGTCACCAATCCGTTCGGCTACCCGGTGTTCGTCAAGCCTGCCCGGCTGGGCTCCTCGGTCGGCATCTCCAAGGTGCGAAGCGAGAGCGAGCTCGAGGCGGCGGTGACCCTTGCACGCCGCCACGACGAGAAGGTGCTCGTGGAGGAGTTCGTTCCCGGCATGGAGATCGAGGTGGCCGTGCTCGGGAACCTTCCGAACCCGGAGGCGTCGCTTCCGGGTCAAGTGGTCTCGCGCCTTGCAGACTGGTACGACTTCGCCTCGAAGTACCACGACGGCGGCTCCGAGCTGATCGTCCCCCCGCCAGGGCTGACGGATGCGCAAATCGAGCGCGCCCAGCAGCTCGCCGTCCAGGCATTCGTGGCGACCGACTGCGAAGGCATGGCCAGAGCCGACTTCTTCGTACGCGAGAGCGACGGCGAGATCGTCATGAACGAGCTCAACACGATTCCCGGCTTCACCGCGACGAGCTTCTACACGCGTCTGTTCGAGGCGTCGGGGATGACGTACAGCGGGATCCTGACGTGCCTCATCGAACTCGCGCTCGAGCGCCACGAACGGCGTCGTGGCCTCGAGTTCTAGACGGACAGAACGGCGGTCAGGGCCTCTTCCCACACCTCGAGCGCCTCGTCGAGCTCGGCGTCCGAGATCGTGAGCGGGCAGAGGACGCGGATGCAGTTCCCGTGGAGACCGGCGTTGAGCAGGATCAGGCCTCGCTGGAGCGCTTCCAAGATCACTGCTGCTGCGAGCTCGGTCGCCGGCTCCTTCGAGACGGGATCGTGCACGAGCTCCAGGGCGAGCATGGCGCCGAGGCCGCGCACGTCCCCGATCTGCCGATGTCGCGCCTGCCAGCCGAGCATGCGCTCGCGGATCGTCTCTCCCACCGCGACCGCCCTCGCGACGACGTTCTCCTCCGCGAACACGTCAAGCACGGCAAGTGCGGCGGCAAGGGCAACCGGGTTCCCGATGAACGTGCCGCCGATCGCCCCTGAATGCCCGGCATCCATGATCGCCGCCTTGCCGATCACCCCGGAGAGCGGTAGCCCGCCGCCGATCGACTTCGCCACGGTCATCAGGTCGGGCTCGACGCCGAAATGCTCCATCGCGAACATCCGCCCCGTGCGGCCGAAGCCGGTTTGCACCTCGTCCGCGACGAGGACGATGCCCTCGCGGTCGCAGATCGCCCGCAGCCCTTCGACCAGCTCTGGCGCCGCAGGGATGAAGCCACCTTCGCCCTGCTGGGGCTCGAAGACGACGGCAGCGACCCCGTCGGCGGCATCCTCGGCCAGCACGTGCTCGAGCTGCTCGAGAACCGCCGCCGCGGTCGGGCCACGGTACGCGTTCGGAAACGGCACGTGGTAGACCTCGGCCGAGAAGGGACCGAGCCCCGTCTTGTACGGGTGCGGCTTGGCGGTCATCGTCAGCGAGAGCAGCGTGCGGCCGTGGAAGGCCCCTTCGAAGGCGATCACGCCGGGGCGGCGGGTGTGCAATCGGGCGATCTTGACGGCGTTCTCGACCGCCTCCGTGCCGGCGTTGAAGAAGGCTGCGCGCGTCGGGCCCGTGATGGGTGCCAGCGCGCCGAGTCTCTCCGCCAGCTCGACGTACCCCTCGTAGGCGATGACCGTGTAGTCGGTGTGCAGGAAGCGCGTGCTCTGCTCCTGGACCGCCTCGACGACACGCGGATGCCCGTGACCGACGTTGACGACGCCGACTCCGCTGGCGAAATCGATGAAGCGGTTGCCGTCGACGTCGGTGATCGTCACGCCTTCAGCGCCGGCCGCGAACACGGGCAGATGCACGATCAGCGGATGGGCGACGGACTCCATCTCACGCGCCAGCAGCTCGCGCGAGCGCGGGCCCGGGATCTCGGTGCCGATGTGAATCGCGCTGGTCACGGCCACGAGCGCGGAGCGTAGATGATCAACGGAGGCGCTGGTTAGGCTCAGGGGATGGACGTGGCAGAGCTCGACCCGGATCCGTTCCGGCAATTCGGCCGCTGGTACGCCGAGGCCGAGGAATCCGGGATCGCGCAACCGGACGTGATCGCGCTCGCGACCGCGGGAACGGACGGGGCTCCATCGGTGCGCATGGTGCTTCTCAAGGGTCACGATGCGCGTGGCTTCGTCTTCGTCACGAATCACGAGAGCCGCAAGGGCGTCGAGCTCGCCGCAAATCCACGCGCGGCCATCGCCGTCTACTGGCAGCCTCCGCGTCGCCAAGTCAGGGCGGAGGGCACGGTCGAACGGATCCCCGACGAGGAGACGGCGGCGTATTTCGCGACCCGCCCGCGCGGCAGCCAGATCGCCGCCTGGGCGTCTCCGCAGTCGCACGCCGTCGCGAGCCGCGCCGAGCTCGACGCGCTCTACGAGAGCACCGCCGCTCGCTTTCACGGCGAGGAGGTGCCGGCGCCACCGTTCTGGGGTGGCTACCGGCTCGCTCCGAGCGTGATCGAGTTCTGGCAGGGTCGGGAGAACCGCCTCCACGACCGCGTTCGCTACGACCGCTCGGGCGCCGGTTGGGCTCGGATCCGGCTGGCCCCGTAGGGGCGAACGTCAGGGCGCAAGCGCGCCCGATGTGTAAAGGCCTTCGGCGTTCCAGAGCAGGTAGCCCTTGGCGCCCTGGAGCCGCGTGGCGTCGATCTGGGCGCGAACGTGGTCGAGGTCGTAGCCCCAGTCCTGGATCCACGGTACGAGGTGCGCGGAGGAGCCTTTCAGCTGGCGGTGGAAGTCGATCAGCGTTCGAAAGACGATCTCCCCTGGCTGGGCCGTGGGCGATGCAACGCCGAGCTCGCCGGCACCGTAGAGCGCCGGGTAGGCCATCGGGCTCACCGTGTCGACGTCGTGCGCGATCCACTTCGGCACCTGGCCGATACGGAGGTCCCTGGTCGCGGAGAGCCCGAAAACGGCGGTCGAGACGCGCGTGTGGAGAGTACGCAGGCGGGTGGCGGCGTACGCCACGAAGTCGCCGATCACGTGTCCGGGGGCCTCCGCTGTCCGCGCCGGGTAGACCGCGCCGCCGATGTCGCCGTCGGACGGGAAGCGCACGTAGTCCAGCATGATCTCGTCGAATCCCGCCTGCGCCGCCGCCCGTGCGATCCCGACGTCGTACGCCCAGACGCGCCTGTCGTACGGGTCGACCCAGCCGAGCCCGGCTGGCGTTCGCCAGACGGAGCCGTCGCGACGGTGCACGGCGAGGTCAGGGTGCGCACGTGCCAGGAACGGATCCTGGAAGCAGACGATCCGGCCGATCAGATAGATGCCGCGCGCGTGCAGCATGCGGGCGACTGCGCCCGGGTCGTAGTCGCGCCGTACTGCCCCGATCGCCTCCGCCAGCGGCACGCCTCGCGGCGCGAACGAGACGACGCCGCCCTCGTCCTTGACGTCGAGCACGATCGTGTTCAGGCCCTGGCCACGGAGGGCCGCATACTCGGCGAGCTTTCCCGGAAGCGACGCCAATGCGCCGGTCACGTGGATGCCCCGGATCTCGACCGGCAGCGGACGGGGACGAACGCTGACCAGGTTCGCCGGTGCGGTCGCCCGCACGATCGGCTGCGCGGGCCCGGATGGGGCGTGCGCCCGCGAAGGCCGGAACTGCCAGCCGGCAGCGAAGGCGATCACGCCGACGAGCACCGCTCCGAGCGCCGACGCCCTGCGCCTGCGTCTGCGTCTACGTGCCTGGTCACGCCGAGCGCGGAAGCGCTCGTTCGGCTCCATCGATCCGTAGAGCATGGACACCGGGTCCGGGACCCTAGCAGCAGAAAGCCCCGCAAGCGGCCCGATCGGAGCCCTAAGATCGGCGCGTGGTCCTCTCCGACGTCGCCATCCGC
>JACXTT010011474.1_pt1 | contig 11853 bp, 11 predicted proteins | sample 9270951 | NCBI WGS metagenome assembly JACXTT01 (sample SAMN15532306, study PRJNA645909) | rock metagenome | isolation source: weathered quartz diorite | place: Puerto Rico | collected 2017-06-21 | reverse complement strand
CTTCCACCATACGCACAATGACAATCTCAGCCTATCGTCCATGAATAAGAAGCGATCCAAACGGTCCAATTGCCCGATCAACTTTGCCCTGGAAACCTTCGGCGATATGTGGTCGCTTTTAATTGTGCGAGACATGATTAACAGGCAGAAGAGCACGTACGGGGAGTTCCTTCTCTCCGAGGAGAAAATTTCAACGAACATTCTCGCCGACCGGCTTGCCCGGCTCGAGCGAAAAGGAATCATCGAGAAGAAACCACACGCCACCGACCGGCGCAAGGATACGTACCGGCTCACGAGCAAAGGCCTCGACCTCGCACCAGTACTTCTCGAGATGGTAGTGTGGAGTGCAAAATATGATCCGAACACCCCGGTCACGAAAGAATTTGTTGAGAGAGTGAAGAAAGACAGACCAAAATTCGCAGGAGATTCCGATGGACACTGACAAGAGCATATCTCAGAGATTGACACAACAGCACGCGCCCGTCGACGGGGGGAATTCCGCGGCGGCATCTCCGGAACGGAAGAAGGAATCGCCATGGAGAACAATCGGTGTGGTGGCCGGCATTTGCCTCGTGATCGTTGGCGGCCTCGTGTACTGGCTCTACTGGCGCCAGTTCGAGGACACAGACGACGCTCAGATCGATGCGAATATCAGCCACGTCAGCGCGCGCGTCCCGGGCACCGTCACTTCCGTTCACGTGGTCGATAATCAGGTGGTCAGAGAAGGCGATCTGCTGATCCAGCTTGACACCAGCGATCTCGTCGTCGCGCTCGCAGAAGCCCGGGCAGAGTTGACACTTTCCGAAGCGCAGATCGGGACGGCGCGGCACGACCTCGATCAGGCCGATGCGCAGAGCGGGTTTGCCCGACGGGAGCTCGAACGGGATCAACCTCTCATCGCGCAGGAGGTGATTGCCAGATCGGAGTATGACAAGGTAGCAAGCACCGCAAGAGCTGCCAATGCTCAGGTCGAGTCGGCGAAAAAGCGAGTCGCTACTCAGCAGGCGAGCCTGCAGGTAGCCCGTGCGCGTCTCAAACAGGCGGAATTGAACCTTGGATACGCGAGCGTCGTTGCGCCGGTGGGCGGGATCGTAGGGAAGAAGACAATCAATGTGGGAGACCGTGTTGCCGTGGGACAGCTGCTTCTCTACATCACAAACGCAGAGGACATGTGGGTGACGGCGAATTACCGCGAGACACAGGTCGAGCAAATGCACGCCGGACAACCGGCGGTGATCCATGTCGATGCCATTTCCCGAGACTACAACGGCAAAGTGGAGAGTTTCGGGGGTGCGACGGGATCCCAGTACAGCCTCCTTCCGCCTGAAAACGCCAGCGGAAACTACGTGAAGGTTGTGCAGCGTCTGCCCGTGCGAATCACGATTGATCCCGGACAGCCCGACATGGAACGCCTCCGTCCGGGCATGTCTGTCGAGCCCAAAGTCAGAGTGCGATGAATTCCGAAGAATCCCTCCGGATCACCCGGGAACAGGGGTGGACGGGGGGTCATAATCCATGGCTGATCGCGTTCGTCGTCAGCATGGCGACGTTCATGGAGATCCTCGACACGGCGATCGCGAACGTCTCGCTACCCCATATCGCCGGAAGCCTCTCCGCGAGCCAGGACCAGAGCACATGGGTCATTACGTCGTATCTGATGGCAAACGCGATCGTGCTTCCGATAAGCGGCTGGCTCTCGACCAGGATCGGCAGGAAGCGCTACTACATGGGTTCTGTAGTCATCTTCGTCCTCAGCTCATTCCTCTGCGGCATCGCCCCAAACCTCGAGTTCCTGATCCTCTTCCGCATCATACAGGGACTGGGCGGCGGAGGGCTCGGCCCGAGCGAGCAAGCTATCCTCGCCGATACGTTTCCGGCGCCCAAGCGGGCGATGGGCATCGCGGTGTATGGAATGGCAGTGGTCATCGCGCCGGCGATCGGCCCGACGCTTGGAGGCTTCATTACGGATCACTACTCGTGGCGGTGGATCTTTTTCATTAACATCCCGTTTGGCGTATTGAGTCTTCTGCTCTCCTCGCGGCTTCTCGTAGATCCGCCGCACCTTGTCGAGGCAAAAAAACGCGTCGGTCGCATCGATACGATCGGACTCTCGCTTATCGCCGTCGGCCTGGGCGCGCTGGAGTACGTTCTGGACAAGGGGCAGGAAGACGATTGGTTCGCGTCAAGCGCGATCACGATCTCGGCGATCGTCGCGGCCGTCGTGCTGATCTCATTCGTGATTTGGGAGTGGAAGCAGGAGCATCCGGTTGTCGAGGTCCGCATGTTCCGCGACAAGAGTTTTTCTACCGCCTCGCTCATGATGCTCGCGCTAGGGATAGCGCTCTATGCCCCTACGGTACTCCTCCCCCAATACACTCAGGTCGTGATGGGTTGGTCCTCACTGCGCGCCGGTTTGGCTCTTTCTCCCGGGGCCCTGGTGATGATCTTTCTCTTTCCGCTCGCGGGATTCCTGGCAACGAGAGTTGATGTCCGGATCCTGATCGCGTTCGGCTTCGCGGCCATCTCGCTCGGTCTCTATAATATCGCCAGGACCCTCTATCCGGGGATTGATTTCGGCACCGCGGTCTGGATGCGGATCGAACAGATGATCGGAGCCGCGTTCCTCTTCGTTTCCATCAATCAAGTGGCGTACGCAGGGATTTCCCCCGCCAAGAGCAACCAGGTGTCGGGGATTGTTAACCTCATGAGGAATGTAGGGGGCGATGTGGGCATCGCGATGGTCACCACCCTGATAGCGCAGCGCGCGCAAATGCACCAGGAGCGGCTGACCGCGCACCTTGTCGCGGCTAACCCGCTTCTTACGACGCGCCTCGAAGGGATCGCTCACTCATTGCAGCAGGCGGGAATGGAGATGACGCAGGCGACCCGAACAGCCGTGGGGGTAATCTATCGGCAGGTACTCCAGCAGGCAGCAACGCTGGCCTATCTCGACGCCTTCCTTGTGCTGGCGTGCATCATGGCGGTGATGGTCCCCGCCGTCCTGCTCACCAGGCGTGTGCGCCCGGGGGCCTCCGCGGGGGCCGGGGCGCATTAGGGGGTTACTGCTGAGTAACTGCCCCGCAGAATGAATCGAATGAGTCCGTCAGGAGTTTCGCGACCTCATGCGGATCGCGGATCTCAATATCCGATCGGTGAATCATCCTCACGAGCTTGCCGTCGCGCAAAAGGGCGAACGACGGAGACGACGGAGGCATCCCGGTAAAGTAGGAGCGGGCCTGTTGTGTTGCCTCACGATCGCCGCTGGCGAATACTGTGGCGATGGAATCCGGTTTGGTCTGATGCTTCATCGCCATGGAGAGGGCCGGCCGGGCAATTCCCCCCGCGCAACCGCAGACTGAATTCACGAAGACCAGGACCGTCCCCTTCTTTGACAAAAGTTCGTCAACCTCCTCGGGTGTCTGGAGATCCGTCACTCCGAGGCGGGTAACCTGATCTTTGATCTGATTTGCCAGTATGTCGTGCATGCATTACTCCTTCTACCCTTAATATACGAAACGCAGGAGTAATTCGGAACTTCCTACGCAGGCTGGGCCGCAGGCGCTTTCACGATGGCCGCAATGACAAGGCCGGCGATCAGCCATCCGATGACGGCATCGGCGACCATCGCAGTCGTATAGTCCATGGGGTACCCCATCCAGTTCCATGCTGGCAGGAAGGATACGAATGAAGCGAAGATGCCGAGAGTTCCGCAGAACACGACCCGGGATACATACGACGCCCCCCGCGCTGTGCTGCGGGAAAGGAGCCATGCGGCAAGGATGGCGGCGATGAGGTCGAGAATGAACCCCCAGATGTATTGCCCCGCCATCGCCGGATCATATCCCGATGGATCATAGATGAGCCAGAAATTCGGGCCGGTCTGCATTTTTTTCATGAACGTTTCCGCCGGCGCCTTCGCCTGATCTGCCGGCAGGTCGCCTGTCATTCCCGGCGATGCGGGGAACAGATAGACCCCTTTCGATGGAATGCCTGTCTTCAGGACAGTAGCCACGAAGTCCTCGTTCGGGATGGTGTGAATGCTGGATTTATGAAGGGGCAGGGTCGTCCAGGAGAGCGCGCTCCAGATGAATAGGGCGAGCCCACCCGCAAGCGCCGCGATCAGGATTTTTTTCATGATATCCTCCGGTAAGTGATTCAGAATTTCGCATATGATACTGAAAGCGGCGCGAAGTCGCAAGAGGAGGCATCAGCCGGCGATTTTACCGCATTTCAGCGGGCATGCACAATATTCCCTTTCCTTAACCGTCTCACTATATAAAGAAAGAAATCCGTCGTTGGCATCTCGAGAGGAAGAAGCGAATCGCAACGGTGCGGTCGAACAAGCGGTACGTAGAGAGCGTGGACGGCTGTTCAATTTCATCCTCCGACGGGTCAGATCCCGGGAGGACGCGGAAGACATTTTGCAGGATGTTTTCTACCAGCTGGTCACAAGTTACAGCGTTACGCAACCGATTGAAAAACTGACCTCATGGCTCTTCACCGTCGCCAGAAACAAGATTATCGACTTGTACAGGAAGCGCCGCCCGGCAGTGTCCATGACACAGAGCGTTGTGAATCTCGATGCGAGCGGCGAAACCGGCATTCCCCTGAATCTTGAAGACATCCTCTTCGATCCTTCGGAAACTCCGGACCAGGCATATGCGCGATCGGTCGTGTGGACCGAACTTGCGGATGCCCTCGACGATTTACCCGAGAATCAGCGGCAGGTTTTTGTGATGCATGAGCTGGAGGGGAGAAGTTTCAAGGAAATTGCGGAACTGACCGGCGAGCCGATCAATACGCTTCTCTCGCGCAAACGATACGCGGTGCTGTTCCTCAGGGAACGGCTCCAGGAGCTTTATAATGAAATTGAACAATCGTAGAAAGGAATACCATGAAAGGGTGGTGGCTTTTTAGAATCGGCAGGTTCATCCTCGCGATGATCGTGGGTACGTTTGTGCTCGGGTTCATCGTGATGGCCCTGTGGAATGCGCTCATACCGGACATTTTTCACGGTCCGGACCTCGGGTACTGGCAGGCGGTGGGACTCCTCCTCTTATCCCACATTCTGCTGAGGGCATGGGGGTTTGCCCGGTATGGAAACGGGTGGCGCCACAATCGATGGAAGCACCGGTTTGAGGAGAAGCTCGCTTCGATGAGTCCGGAAGAACGGGAGAAATTCCGCGAGGAATACCGGCGCAGATGCGGGCCGTTCCGCGACGAGAAACCTCCCGATCCGCAGCAAACGAAATTGTAGCAAACTGTTTCACAACCAAACGTGGAAAGGAAATACGAATGTCAAATCTCATTCAGTTTCTGAGCGCGGGTCAGGATCCGCAAAGCAGTCAGCAGGCCCCGCGTCCAAACGGAGATCTTGCGCTTCTCGATGCGTATTCAGCCGCGGTCACTAAAGTCGTGGATCGTCTTTCGCCGACCGTCGTGAAGGTCGACGTCTCACACCACGGCCGCAGGCGGCGTCGCCATCAGGGGCAGCAGGCGCCCGAATCATCCCGCAGGATGACGGGGGGCGGATCGGGGCTGATCTTTACGCCCGACGGATTCATTCTCACGAACAGTCACGTCATCCACAATGCGGCGCTGATCAATGTGACGCTGGCCGACGGGAGGGAATTCCGCGCTGAGCTGATCGGCGACGATCCTCACACCGACATCGCGGTGATCCGGATTCAGGGTCAGGATCTCCCGACGGCAGTCCTCGGCGATTCACAGGGAATCCGCATCGGCGAGCTGGTGATCGCGATCGGGAATCCATTCGGATTCCAGTGTACCGTGACGACGGGAGTCATCAGCGCGCTGGGACGGTCGCTGAGGGCCGGGGGCGGACGATTGATCGATAATGTCATCCAGACCGATGCCGCCCTCAATCCGGGGAATTCCGGAGGACCGCTCGTCAATTCACGTGGCGAAGTCGTAGGCATCAACACCGCCGCCATTCCGTGGGGGCAAGGAATCTGCTTCTCGATTCCGGTGAACACGGCGAGGCTCATTGCGGGGCTCCTCATGCGCGACGGCAAGGTCTCGCGGGCGTACCTCGGCATCGCGGGTCAGGTGCTCGACATCGCCCGCGGTGCGCTTCATGCGCACGCGCTGACTGGATCGCGCGGCGTGATGGTGGCGCATGTCGATCCGTCCGGGCCGGCGGACTCGGCGGGGCTTCTGGTGGGAGATGTCATCGTGGAAATCGATTCGAAGCGGGTAGAGAGCATCGACGATATGCATCGAAGCCTCACGGCCGATGCGATTGGAAGGGAGGCACGGTTGACGGTGCTGAGGCTGGAGAAGAAGATCCTTCTCAAGGTCGTCCCGAGGGAGCTTCCGTCGTCTTAATGGCGGCACGGTAGGCGCACCCTTTAGGGTGGGAGTTGTGCAAATGTCCAGCGCGGGCTGAAGCCCGCGCGCATCAGAATCCCGCGAAAGCAAGAAAGGGGCTATGGATGGGGAGTTCTTAGCGACACTCCCGAACTTCCATCGCCCCTTCTGTGTTTAGATTTCGATGCCCGACTACAAGTATCTCATCGTCGGCGGGGGGATGACCGCGGATGCCGCGGTGAAGGGAATTCGCGAACTGGACTCCGCCGGTACGATTGGAATCATCGGCAGCGAGCCCGATCCTCCGTACGACCGGCCCCCTCTCACAAAAGCGTTGTGGAAAGGGAACCCGGTTGATCAGGTCTGGCGCAAAACCCCCACCGGCAATCTCCATATGCATCTCGGCATGACCGCGACGAGCATCGAACCATCAAAGAAACTGGTCATCGATGATTCCAACACGAAGTATTCCTACGATAAGCTCCTGCTGGCCACCGGAGGCACCGTGCGCCGGCTGTCGTGGAATGTTGACGGAGTTGTCTACTACCGGACGCTCGCCGATTACCGGAAGTTGAGGGAAATTGCCGGGCGGGTGAAGAATATCGTTGTCATCGGCGGAGGCTTCATCGGCTCCGAGATCGCCGCCGCTCTTGCGATGAACGGTGTTTCAGCGACAATGATCTTTCCCGATAGGAGCATTGGGTCGAGAATCTACCCCCCGGGACTTTCACAATTCCTCAATACCTTTTACTCGTCGAAGGGCGTAACGATCCTCGCAAACGAATCTGTGGTTGGAATCGAAGAAACCGGCAGCTTGTACAGGGTAACCACCCGGAGCGGAAAAGCCCTGAAGACGGAAGGAGTGGTGGCGGGAATCGGCATCGAACCGAACGTCGGGCTCGCAAAGGCAGCGGGTTTGAGAATCGACAATGGGATCGTTGTGGATGAATTTACAACGACGTCGGGCGCGAACATCTATGCCGCAGGTGACGCCGCCAACTTCTATAATCCGGCCCTCGGAAAAAGACTCCGGGTGGAGCACGAGGATAACGCAAATACGATGGGCGCGACCGCGGGAAAGAATATGGCCGGAGCGCATCAGCCGTATGATCACCTTCCATTCTTCTACTCCGATCTCTTCGAGTTGGGCTACGAGGCTGTGGGCGATTTGGACTCTCGACTGGAAACTGTCGAGGATTGGAAAGATCAATACAAAGAAGGCGTCGTCTATTACCTCGACCGCGGCCGGGTCCGCGGAGTACTTCTCTGGAACACGTGGGGTCAGGTGGATAATGCCCGTTCATTGATCTCCGAAAAAGGTCCCTTCACCGCATCCAACCTGAAAGGAAGATTACCGGCATAAATCGGCGGGATTCCGTACATTTTGCAGCATGAAAGTCCCGCGAGAAAGTCAGTCTTCCTGGAAGGCGTCGCTCACTCCTCTCCGTCAGCCACTCTTCCGCGCCCTCTGGATAGCTTCAGTCGTTTCCAACATCGGATCCTGGATTCAGGAGGTGGGGGAAGGATGGCTGATGACAACGCTGACAAACTCGCCCGCTCTCGTGGGGCTCCTCGAGACCGCGGTGACACTTCCGATGTTCCTTTTCGCCCTCCCTTCCGGCGCGCTGGCCGACATTCTCGACAGGCGCCGAATCTTGATTTTCACGCAAACCTGGATGGTCGTTGCTGCCGCGGTCCTGGGAGTCCTGTCACTCACCGGTGGCGTGACTCCGGGAGTACTTCTCCTTCTCACATTTCTTCTCAGCGCCGGCAATGCGATGAACGGCCCGGCGTGGCAGGCCTCGATCCCGGAGCTGGTGGACCGGGAAGAGCTGACTGCTGCGATCGCCCTCGGGAGCGTCGGTTTCAATGCGGCGCGCGCGATCGGCCCTGCATTGGGCGGCATCGTGATCGCCGCATCGGGGCCGTGGGCCGCGTTCCTCCTCAACGCCGTGTCCTTCATCGGAGTCATCATCGTATTGGTGGGTTGGCGCCGGGAGCATCGCGAAAGCATTCTTCCGGCGGAACGAGTATTCAACGCGATGCGCGCGGGACTCCGGTATGTCCGTTACTCTCCGCCTTTGCAAGCCGTCCTCATTCGCACCTCCGCCTTCATGATTTTCGCAAGCTCCATGTGGGCTACCCTTCCATTCATCGCGCGGCACGAGATGGGCTTGAGTGCGTTCCAGTACGGCATGCTCATCGGATGTTTCGGCGCCGGCGCAGTCGCCGGAGCGGTTCTCCTCGCATACGCGAGACAGAGGCTCTCAACGGACAATCTTGTCGTCGTTGCATCGTTGTGCTTCGCAGGTCTGTTGACCGTGCTCGCCTTTGTGAGGGTGTTTCTCCCTGTCTGCGGGGCGATGTTCATCGGAGGGATTGCGTGGATGATCATGATGGCGAGTCTGAATACGGCGGCGCTGACCGGATCTCCCGCCTGGGTTCGCGCCCGCTCGATGGCCGTCTATCTGTTGGTCTTCATGGGATGTTTCGCGGCCGGGGGAGGAATCTGGGGCGGGCTCAGCGGCTATGCGGGGATCCCGATAGCGCTTTCCTCGGCGGCCGCGGGCCTTCTTGTGGGCCTGGCTGCGACGCGGCGGTTCAGGCTCGCCTCGGCGGGTGGCACGGATCTCACCCCGTCGATGCACTGGACTTTGCCGGTGAGTGTGATCGAACCGCATCCGGATCGAGGGCCGGTGATGGTTACGGTCGAATACATCGTCAAGCCGCATAATGCTGGAAAGTTCACGGAAGCGATTCATGCCCTCGGCAAGATCCGGCGCCGGGATGGTGCCGTGCAGTGGGGGGTGTTCAGGGATGTCTCAGACCCGGAGCTGTTCGTGGAGACGTTCTTTGTCGAGTCGTGGGCAGAACACCTCCGTCAACACGAGAGGGTTACGGTGTCTGACCGGGAGGCGGAGGTGAAGGTACAGTCGTACCACGAGGGTCCGAACCTCCCGAAGGTTGCTCATCTGATATACTCCGACAACACATCTCCGCAGGAGTAAGAAAGAATCTCCTCTCACGCTGGCGAAAGCCGGAGCCTACCGCTTCCGCGAACCTCCTCGCCACACAAGCCCTGTAAAAACAAGCCTTTAAATCGGCTCAATTTTTTTCCAAATTTTTCCCTTGACACTGAAACAAAATAGCACTATACTGCGTATAGTTAATTAACACTGTTCAGTAAGTAATCATCATTCAGGACCGATCATGACCATTGCAGCGCGCAAGCTACGGCAGAAAGAAGAGATGAAGGGGCTAATCCTTAAGGAAGCGATGAAGCTCTTTTTGGCCGAGGGTTTCGGAAATGTCTCCATCAGGCGGATCGCCGAGAAGATCGAGTACAGTCCCGCAACCATCTACCTCTACTTCAAAGACAAAGATGAGATCCTTTGCGCCCTGCATGAGGAGGGGTTCAACGAGCTCTACCGGCGTCAACTGGCCATACCGAAGACGAAAGATCCCCTCGAGAGAATCCGCAAGCACGGGCATGTGTACGTGAAGTTCGCGCTGGAGCAGGACGAATACTACAATCTCATGTTCATCATGAGAAGCCCCGTAAAAAAATTTGAAAATAACGCAGAGCAATGGGACGCCGGACTCCGCTCGTATGAATTTTTTAAGAAAGATGTCAAGGCGGCGATCGATGCCGGAGTCCTGCGCGCTGCCGATCCTGAACTCGCAACATTCTCCCTCTGGTCGCATGCGCATGGGATCGTTTCTCTCATGCTCAGGAAACGGTGCCCCATGATCGATCAATCGCAGCTGCCGGCCATTGCGAAGGCGGCCCTCGATTTCGTCATAGATAATATCAGCTGCACCAACTAGCCCTTATCAAAGGAACTTCCCATGAACTCAAGAATCCTTGCCATTGCCATCGTGGCCCTCGTCGCAACAACGATTCCTGTTACCATTTGGGCGCAGGATCATAGCGCCCTCACCGTTGAAGAGGCCATCAACATCGGGCTCGAGAACAGCAAAAGCCTCCACTCCTCATCGATGAGAGTTCAGGGCGCAACGTCAAGATCGGGCGAGGCGCACGCTTCGCTTCTCCCCACTCTCAAGGCAGCCGGAAGCTACACGCGACTCAGTGACGTTCCATCGTTCGTCGCGACGGTGCCGAAAGACGCATTCGGTCAGAACTTCCCGCCGCAGAATGTTGCTTTCCCGCTTTCGCAGACGGTGCTTAATAACTACGGGGTCCGGTTGTCGCTGCAACAGCCCCTTTTTACCGGAATGCGCCTCCAGTCGGGCGCGGACATGGCCGAATACAATGCCCAGGCGACGGAGCAGGATTACAACAAGGACAAGGCCCAGCTCGTCTATGATATAAAGGACGCTTACTGGGGCCTCTACAAAGCAATCGAATTCAAAAAGGTCATCGACGAGAACATTGAACAGGTCAAAGCGCACCTGACAGATGTCAAGAGCCTCGCGGCTCAGGGGATCGTGACCAAGAATGAAGTGCTGAGAGTCGAGGTGCAGCTCTCGAATGAGCAGGTCGCTCAGCTCTCCGCGCAGAACAACGTCCGCCTTGCAACAATCGGACTTTGCAATATCATCGGCCTGCCGTTGACGACCGACGTCCGTCCCGTGTCCGAGGTCAAGACGAGCGCCGATTCATCCGCTCAGCTCGATGCGCTCATCCGGCAGGCGGTGGAAGCCAGGCCCGAAGTGCTTGGCATGGAATACAGAGTTAAAGCCGGCGAGTCGGCGGTCACGCAGGCCCGTTCCGGCTGGTACCCGCAGATCTATCTGACCGGCAATTACTATTACGCCCGCCCGAACACGCGAATCGTCCCGACGGTCGATGAGTTCAAAGACACATGGGATGTGGGCGTGTCCGTCTCGCTCGATATCTGGAATTGGGGCACGACGGTTCAGCAGACGAACCAGGCCCAGGCGCAGCTCGCCGAGGCGAACGACGCGCTCGGCCAGCTGAAGGATGCGATTCACCTTGAAGTGACGCAATCGTATCTCAACGTGAACGAATCGGGAGAGCGAATCGGAGTTGCCGAGAAAGGCATCGCGCAGGCGGAAGAAAACTATCGGATTACGAACGCAAAGTTTAAGGCAGGGCTAGCGCTGAACTCCGATTTGCTCGACGCAGAAGCGGGGCTCCTGCAGGCGAAATGGAATCATATCCAGGCCCGAGTGGACCATGAATTGGCGCGAGCGCGCCTGGCGAGGGTTACCGGTGTGTGAAGCCGATTGACGCGGGCTGAAGCCCGCGGCTCCAGAATTCCCGGATCTTTAAAGTAGTGTCAACAAAGCGGACAAAACCAATAAAGAGGCTCCTATGAACAGAATCAAGGTTTTCACGATATCGGTGCTCGTACTCGGCGCCGTAGTGGGCATTCTCCTCTATAATAAGTCGCGTATGGAAGCGCGGTCGAAGTCGGACATTCTTACCAACGTTCCGGTCTCGGTAGCCGTAGTTTCCTCGGGGAAAGCCGGGGACGACCGGATGCTGGTCGGGACTGTATCGGCGAACAACGACGTTGCCGTTGTCTCAGAGACGCA
>JACXTT010011473.1_pt1 | contig 11854 bp, 6 predicted proteins | sample 9270951 | NCBI WGS metagenome assembly JACXTT01 (sample SAMN15532306, study PRJNA645909) | rock metagenome | isolation source: weathered quartz diorite | place: Puerto Rico | collected 2017-06-21 | reverse complement strand
GGCCTTCCTGGTGCGTGTAGTCGACCGAGACCATCGTGTTGGCCGCCAGCGTCTGCGCGTAACCGATGTGCGCATCGTGCGTGCGCGGATCGACCATGGCCGGATCGATCCACTGGCCCGTCGAATTGGCCGGCAGCTTGTTGCCCTCGGTCGGCTGCGGCGGCAGCGGATCGATGCCGAGCCGGTAGGTGGCGAGCTGCCCGACGCCGATGTTGGTGTTGATCAGCGTCGCGAGGGCGTTCAACGGGCGACGCGCCTGCGACGTGATATCGCCGGCTGACGCGGCGGTGTTGTACTGGTCGAAGTAGATCCCGTAGCCGCCGCGCAGCACGCGCCGGCCGTCGCCGCTCATGTCGTAGGCGAAGCCAACACGCGGCGACACATCCTTCATGGGCGTCTTGGGATACCGCCCGTACGGACTGCCGATCGCCTCGAGCACCTGGCGCGTCGCGTTCATCTGGAAATTCTTCTCGTCCATCAACTGGCGATCGAAGTCGTAGCGGACGCCGAGGTTCAGCGTCAGCTGCGGCGTGGCGCGCCAGTCGTCCTGGAACCACGAGCCGAACTGCTTGGCGCTGTTGATCGTGTCGGCCCAGTAGCCCTGGCCGTTGACCGCGCCGCCGTTGGCCTGCTGCCACTGCCGGATGATGCCGGGCGTCTGGAACCCCTGCGGATACCGTCCGTTGGTGTTGTTGAGGATCGTGGACGGATCGTCGAAGAACGTCAGCGTCGCATAGTGCTCGTTGCCGTTCAGAATGCCCAGGTGCCACAGGTAGTTGACATTCACGCCCATCTTCAGCGCGTGAGTACCGGCGAGCCACGAAAAATCGTCGCGAACCTGGTACACCATGCGATGCGCCATCGTGCCTGCATCGCCGCCCGCTCCGGTGTTCACCGCTGGAAACGTCAGCCGCGGCGACAGAATGTTCACAGTGGGAAAGTCACGGGTGTAGTGTTTGCCCGTGGCGCTGTCAACGACGTCGGCCAGATAGTTGACGCGGTTCACCTGGCCTGTGATCTGATTCAACCCCGAGGCGCCAAGCACGTAGTTGTGGCCGACGACCGCGCTGAACGCATTGATGTTGAAGTTATCCGGCTGGCCGTCGTCGTTGTTGGTGTTCCAGGTCACGGCATCGCGCCCCTCGTCCTGCCCCGCGTAGCGGAACATGAGCGACTGCGCGTTGGTCAACTGGTCGTTGACTTTGATGGAGTACATCCGAATGCCGCCGGGTTGCTCCCCGATGCGCGGGTGCTTGTCGTAGACGTACCCGGTCGGAATCTGCCCGCGTTTCATCGCAGTCACCAGCGTCTCGAGCTCGTTGTACTGAAGTTCGGGAACGAACGTCCCTTTCTGCTCGAGCTGCTGCTCAACGGCGCCGAAGAAGAACATCCTGTTCTTGACGAGCGGTCCACCAATCGAACCGCCGAACTGCTGCCGGCTGAAGGGTGATTTGTCGCCGTTCGCCTGCCTGGTGAAGTAGTCCTTCGCCGTCAGCTTGCGATCCCGCTCGTAGCCAAACAGCGATCCATGGACGACGTTGGTGCCCGATTTCGTGATCAGCATGACCGAGGCGCCGCCGGTGCGGCCGTCGGCCGCGCTGAACTGGCTCGTCGATAGAGAGAACTGCTCGAGACTCTCCGTCGTGAAGCTCAGGAGCGGACCGCTGTAGTGATTGTCGCGGTTGTCCGCGCCATCAACCGTCGGGGCTACGTTGCCGCCGGACGATCCGCTGAACGACACCGTGCCCGTGTTTTCTTTGGTCCGATGCAGTGCCGCGACTGGCGCGGCGCCCGGCAGGAGCTCCAGCATATTGCTGATTGTCCGCGTGAGCATCGGCAAGTTCTGCAGCTCGGTGGTCTGAATCGTCGTGGCGAGCTTTGATTGCGTGGCTTCGATGAGCGGCGCTTCGCCTGTGACGGTCAGCGTTTCATTCACACCGGCCAGCGCCAGCTTGAAGTCGACCGTGAGCGTGGTGTTCACCGTCAGGCTGATCTTCTGCCTTACAGAAGGCGCGAAGCCCGACAGCTCGGTCTTGACATCGTAGACGCCCGGTTCGAGGCCAGGCATGAGGTACGCACCTTCCGCGTTCGTGACGGTGGAACGCGACACGCCGGTACTGACGTTGGTCGCGGTGATGGTGACCCCAGGGAGGACCGCATCTCCCTGGTCGAGAACTCGGCCGTTGAACGTGCTCGTTGCCGTTGCCTGCGCGTAAGCCACTGACGCGGTCGCCACCATACAGAGCGTGACAATCGCCCGGCCTACACGTTTCTTCGACACCCGCATTCGCGTACCTCCTCTGACCGGAAAAGAACTAGGGACTAGGGATAATGACCGCCGATCGCCCGAATGTATGAAGACGCCGGGACTTGTAGCACGCCGCCCCACGGGTCTGTCAATACAGGCTTCAGCGATTACGATTTCGGAATCAGGCATCAGGTACAGTTAGCCGCGGTCGATGACGAACCCTCCCCAGCGATCTACCCTGTGGATTCTCCTGCTGTTCGTGGGGAGCGGGTGCAGCGCCCTCATCTACGAAGTGGTCTGGTTCCAGCTGCTCGAACTGGTCGTCGGCGCCACCGCGGTCTCGCTCGGCGTGCTGCTGGCGGCGTTCATGGGTGGCCTGTGCGTCGGCAGCCTCCTCTATCCGCGCTTCGTTCCGCCCGATCGTCACCCGCTAAGGATTTATGCCGCTCTGGAGCTCGGGATTGCCGCGCTCGGGCTTCTGATTCTATTTGGCTTACCGGTGCTCGCCAGCCTGTACATCGCCAACGCCAGCCACGGGTTCCTGAGCATGACGCTACGCGCGCTGCTGGCGATGATCTGTCTGCTCCCGCCAACAGTGCTGATGGGGGCCACGCTTCCCGCCGTGGCGAGACTCGTCGAAAGCTCACCCGCCGGTGTGTCGTGGCTTGGTTTCTTCTATGGCGGCAACATCGCCGGCGCCGTGATTGGCTCGCTCCTGGCCGGTTTCTATCTGTTGCGCGTCTACGACATGGCGACCGCCACCTACGTCGCCGTCGCGATTAATGCCGCGGTTGCTGGTATCGCATGGTTGCTTTCAACGCGCGTCCCTGTTCCGACGAGGGAGGCTGCACCTGCTGCGCGAGCCGTAAAGGCTCGCGCCACGGGTGCGCGGGCCACTGCAGAAATCCGTGGCTCGCGCACCTCCGTCTACATTGCGATTGGCCTCTCTGGTCTCGCAGCGCTAGGCGCCGAAGTGATCTGGACGCGCATTCTCTCGCTACTCTTTGGCGGAACGGTCTACACCTTCTCGATCATCGCCGCAGCATTTCTCTGCGGGCTTGGTATCGGCAGCGCGAAAGGCGCATGGCTGGCACGCTACTCGGAACGGCCCGGCCTGCTGCTTGCTGGATTCCAGCTCGGCGCGGCCGTTGCGGTCGCCTGGGGAGCGGCGCTCATGAACCGGGCGTATCCGTACTGGCCGATCGATCCAGCGCTGGCTCCAGGACCGTGGTTCAACTTTCAGATTGATCTCGTCCGCGCATTTATCGCCATCGTGCCGGCTGCCTGTTGCTGGGGCGCCAGCTTTCCGATCGCGCTCGCCGCGGCAGGGGCACGGCCCGGTGACCCTGCACGGCTGGTGGGAACCGTCTACGCCGCGAACACGATCGGCGCCGTCATCGGCGCCCTGCTGTTCAGCGTGCTCATCATTCCCGCCTTTGGCACGCAGGACGCGCAACGGTTGCTGATCTGGGTCGCGCTTGCCGCGTCCGTCATCATGCTCGCATCGCCGCCGGCCACGGATGCTCGCACGCCTGCCGTCCGTCGCATTGCGATGACGCTCGCCGGGCTGGTCATCGCGGGCGCCGCCGCCGCGAGCGTTGCGCCGGTGCCGCCAGACGTCATCGCGTACGGCCGTCAGGTCGCCACCTTCAAGGGAGCGAGCTACCTCTACGAAGGCGAAGGACTCAACTCATCGATCGCCGTCTCGGAGTCCGAGGGCGGTATCCGCAATTTTCACGTCAGCGGAAAAGTCGAAGCGTCCACCGAAGTCCACGACATGCGCCTGCAGCGGATGCTCGGGCACATTTCGGCGCTGATGCATCCCAATCCGCACTCCGTGCTCGTCGTTGGCTTCGGCGCGGGCGTCACCGCGGGATCATTCGTCCTCCATCCCGGCGTCACACGCATCGTCATCTGCGAGATTGAGCCGCTGATTCCTCGCATGGTCGCGCCCTACTTCACGAAGGAGAACAATGACGTCGTGCACGACCCGCGTGTGGAGGTTGTGTACGATGACGCGCGGCACTACATCCTGACGACCGACGAGAAGTTCGACATCATTACGTCGGACCCGATCCATCCGTGGGTCAAGGGCGCCGCGTCGCTCTACACGGAGGAGTACTTCGAGCTCGTCAAGTCGCACCTCAATCCTGGCGGTGTCGTGACGCAATGGGTGCCGCTGTACCAGAGCACGGAAGACGTCATCAAGAGCGAGGTCGCAACCTTTTTTAACGTGTTCCCGTACGGAACCATCTGGAGCAACCAGTACGCAGCCGGCGGCGGATACGACGTCGTGATGCTCGCCAAGCCGGGACCGCTGCAGATCGATCCGGCGGCCCTCGACGCGCGGTTGGGGAGACCGGATCACGCGCAGATCAAGGATGCGCTGGTGCAGGTGGAGCTCGGGGGGGTGGAGGGTCTGATGGCGACCTACGCAGGCCAGGCGCGCGATCTGCGACCATGGCTCATCGATGCGCAGATCAATACCGATCGCAATCTACGGCTGGAATACCTCGCTGGCCTCGCGAACAACGTGTACGACGCACAGATCTATCAGGACATGCTGGTGTATCGACAGTTCCCTGAGGAAATGTTCAGAGCGTCGCCGGAATGGATGGACAGACTGCGGCGTGTGATGGAGAAGGCGCCAGGCTCTCGGTAAATCCGGAGGCCTGGACCACCCTGATACCTGATACCTAGTTGGTGCCAGTCACGGCCGCCATGTTGACCTTGCGGCCTCCGATATAGACAGAGTCGATCTGCCGCGTGTTCTTGATGTCCATCAGCGGATTCGCATTGAGCACGACGAGATCGGCCCATTTGCCCGTCTGCAGCGAGCCCGCGCCGTCAATCTTCATCACGCGTGCGGCGGTGCTCGTCGCTGACACCAGCGCCTGCATCGGCGACATGCCGGCCTGCACCATCATCTCGAGCTCGGCGTGCTCGTTGTAGCCAATCCAGCGCCCAAGATTGCGATCCGGAATCGATCCGCTGTCGGAGCCCATCGCGATCGGAATACCCGCATCGATCAGCGGCTTCAGATTCTTGATCCCCTGCGCCAACTGCGGCTTACTTGCCTGAATCCCGGCATTGGTGCGCATGCGCTGCTGGCTGGCAGGATCGCTGAGGATGTCGACTTCGCGTTTGTACGTCGGCAGCCCTCGAAGGAAGAACGGATCCTTGAAGAAGTCGGGCAGGTTCTCGTAGATGAACACGGAGCGATCGCGGACCAGCGTCGGGACGAGCGCGATGTTGCGCCGCTTCATCTCCGCAATGGTCGGCGCATCGATGTCCAGGTCACGCACGCTGTGCGCGATGACGTCCACGCCGCCCGCGATCGCCGTCTTCGCGTCCTTCAAATAGATGATATGGACCGCCGTCGACATGTTGTGCTTGTGCGATTCGTCAATCGCCGCGGCGATGACGTCGGGCTTCAGGTCTGCCGGAACGCCATCCAGATGAAGCTTGATGAAATCGGCCCGCAACGGAACGTGCCGCTGCACGTCGATCCGCGCATCGTCGGCGGTTTCGGTGCCCGTCGGTCCCGGCCGAAACAGAATCGGCCGGCCCGAGGCGTAGAGCCGCGGCGCGTCGGTGGCGACAGGCCCGATGCCGAGCCGCTGCGTATCACGCAAGTAGAAGCCCTCGGGCTCGTCATACGTTTCGAAACCAAGCGTCATGATGGACGTGACGCCATAGAGCGCGTACGTCTTCAGGCGCCTCACCATCTCGTCGCGGTACGGTCCGGGATTGGCGCTGATATCGGGATCGATGTGCGCGTGCGAGTTGATGAGGCCCGGAATGATCGTCTTGCCGGCGACGTTGACGATCGTCGCGCCGGCTGGAGGCATCACCGTCGCCGATGGCCCGATCGCCGTGATTCGGCCATTGGTGACGACGATGGTTGCCTGCTCGATCGGCGCGGCGCCGGTACCGTCGATGACCCGCGCGCCGGTGAAGGCAATCACACCCGGCGCGGGTAACTGGGCTCGCGCAGTCGACGCGATCGCGACCGTCACAATGGTCGCGATCGCAATGGCGGCGTATTTCACACTTACTTTTCCACTTTTCAACTTTTCCACTTTTCCACTTTCCGCAACTAACCCCAGCGGGGCTGCTCGTCGGGATTGATCCCCAGTGCGACCTTGCCGACGATCTCATGCGTCAGCAGCGGATTGGCGGGATGGAACTTCCCTGCCCGCGCGTCGCGGAACAGGCGCTCGAGCTCGCTTTTCTTGAACATGCCGAACCCACCCGACAGATCGAGCGCGCGATCGGCGACGCGGAACGCCGCCTCGACGACCCGGTGCTTCATGGCCATCACCCGAAGGAACCAATCGGGGCCCACGCGCCCTTCCGCCCAAGCGAGCCCGACGGCCTCCACGTGCGGTCCCATCGCTTCGATGTCCATCGCGATCTCGGCGATCCCGTGCTGCACCTCGGGGTGGTAGATCATCGGCCGCGTCAACGCGATCGATGTCTTCGTCTTCAGCTGCTCCACGAGCACGTCGCGGATCCGCATCGACAGGCCGTAGTAGATGTTGGCGAACCCGACAAGCGCCCACGTCAGGAAGCCGGCGACGAAGTTGTCGGCGCCCGCGGCGCCTGCGGGCACGATGCGTGCGATGTACTTATCCGGCACGAAGGCGCCCTCGAGCACCGTGTCGTCGCTACGGGTCGCCCGCATGCCGAGCACGTCCCACGTGTCCTTGATTGTGTAGCCCTTCGCATCGCGGGTCATGAAGCCGTGGACCACCTTTGGCGCCGCCGGATCACTCACGTCCATGCCGTGCAGGCCAAGGCGCGTCCAGACTGGTGTTAGGCTGCCGAACGCCTTCCGGCCCGTGAATGCGTATCCGCCGCTCACCTTTTCCGCCTTCGTTGTCGAGAGCAGGCCCGGGATATCGTTGCCATGCTCGGCGTGGCCGGCGGCGAATACCTCGCCTGCCGCCGCCTCCTCGAGAATCCATTGCACCGACTTGTCACCACTGCGCCACACATCGGCGGCGTCGCCGACCCAGTAGTTGTGCATGTTGAGCGCGAGTGCCGTCGCCGGCGCGTACATCGCGAGCTTCCGCGTTTCCCGCCCAACCTCCGCGATGTTCATGCCGAGGCCGCCGAGTTCGCGCGGAATCGCCATCCGCAGATAACCCGCGGCTTTCAGTTCGTTGAAATCTTCCTGGAAAAACCGGTTCTCGCGGTCGTATCCAGGCGCCCGCTCGCGGCACCTTGCTAGCAGCGCGTCGGACAGAACAGATTCGCTGACAACGGCCATGGACCCACCTCCGAAAGGCGGGAGTATATACCGCGGAGGCGGACGCTACGACTGCGTGAAGATGATCACCGATCGCCCTTCCACACGCGCCGTGGAGCCGGCGCTGAACGTCGCGTTCCGCTCGCCGACCTCAGTGGCAGTATCGATGACGACCGTCCACCTCTGGCCAAACGATGCGGATGGCAGGGTGAAATCGAGCGGCTCGTAATGCGCGTTGAACAGGAGCAGGAACGAGTCATCGCGGACGCGCCTGCCGGCTTCATCGAGCTCGTGCAGTTCGTCTCCATTGAGAAAGACCATCAGCGACTTGACAAAACCCTGCTGCCAGTCCTCTTCGGACATCGGTTCACCGTCGATGCGCATCCACGTGATATCGCTGATGCCCCTGCCACGAAGCGGCCGTCCCTTGAACCACCCGCGGCGGCGGAACGCGGGATGCTCATTGCGCAGACGGATCACACGCCGCGCGAACTCGAACAAGCCGTGGTCGGCTGCCTGCCAGTCGAACCAGGAAATCTCATTGTCCTGGCAGTACGCGTTGTTGTTGCCGTGCTGCGTCCGCCCGATCTCGTCGCCGGCGACGAGCATCGGAATCCCCTGCGACAGGATCAGCGTGGTGATGAAGTTGCGCTGCTGACGCGCACGAAGGACGTTGACCGCGGGATCATCGGTCGGTCCTTCAGCACCACAGTTCCACGACCGGTTGTGGCTCTCCCCGTCCTGATTGTTCTCGCCGTTCGCCTCGTTGTGTTTTTCGTGGTAGGAGACGAGATCGCGCAGCGTGAACCCGTCGTGCGCGGTGACAAAGTTGACGCTCGCATGCGGGCGCCGCCCGTCATCCTGGTACAGGTCGGCGCTGCCGGTGAAACGGTTCGCGAACTCACCAAGCGTCTGCTCTTCGCCGCGCCAGTAGTCCCGGACGGTATCCCGATACTTGCCGTTCCATTCGCACCATCGCACCGGGAAATTGCCAACCTGATAGCCGCCGCTGCCGAGGTCCCACGGCTCGGCGATCAGCTTCACGCCCTGGAGCGTCGGATCCTGATGCACGACGTCGAAAAATGCCGACAGTCGATCGACGTCATAGAGCTCGCGCGCGAGCGTCGAGGCGAGATCGAAGCGGAACCCGTCGACGTGCATCTCCCGAACCCAGTAGCGAAGCGAGTCCATGATGAGCTGCAGCACGTGGGGATGGCGCATGTTCAGCGTGTTTCCGGTGCCGGTGTAATCGACGTAATAGCGCGGATCCTCCTCTGAGATGCGGTAGTACGCCGCGTTGTCGAGCCCTCTGAATGACAGCATCGGGCCGAGGTGATTACCCTCGCCGGTGTGGTTGTAAACCACGTCGAGGATGACCTCGAGACCGGCTTCGTGCAGCAGTTTCACCATTCCTTTGAATTCGCGAACGACCGCGATCGGGTCATTTCCGGCCGCGTACTCGTTGTGCGGCGCGAAGAATCCGTACGAGTGATAGCCCCAGTAGTTGCGCAGACCCTTGTCGACGAGATGCTTCTCGTGGACGAACTGATGCACCGGCAGCAGCTCAACCGCTGTCACGCCGAGCGATATCAGGTAGTCGAGCGACGCCGGATGCGCCAGACCGGCGTAGGTGCCGCGGAGATGTTTTGGAATTTCGTTCCGGAGTTTGGTGAAACCTTTGACGTGAACTTCGTAAATGACCGTCTCGTGGAGCTTCCGTCCGGGCGCGCGGTCCGCTCCCCACTCGAAGCTGTCGTCGATGACGACGGATTTTGGGATATACGGCGCGCTGTCGCGCTCGTCGGCCTGCAGGTCGTCGCCACCCAGCGGATACGGGAATACGGCGTCATTCCATTCGATATCACTGCTGATCGACTTCGCATAGGGATCGATAAGCAGCTTTGCGGGATTGCATCGCTGCGCCTGTAACGGGTTCCATGGACCGTGCACGCGGAACCCGTAGCGCTGGCCCGGACGGATGCCGGGCAGGTACCCGTGCCAGCAGAACGCCGTGCGTTCCGGCAATCGGACGCATGTCTCACGACCAGCACCGTCAAACAGGCACAGATCAACCGCCTCTGCGATCTCGGAAAAAACGGCGAAGTTGGTTCCCCGTCCGTCCCACGTCGCACCAAGCGGAAAAGGTTCCCCGGGCCGGATGGAGATTTTTGTCGCTGGTGCAGTGAAATCGGTCGACGGGGCGGGAGCGATGCTCATGTCCGCTCCACTCTGCAATCGCAGCGCCGGACTCTGGTAAATCCCAAAAACCTGGGATTTGGGACCTGGCAGTTATGACTTACTGCTGTTCGATTCGATATCCCCGCTGCCGGAGCAGCGCGAGCAATCCCTGGGGCCCGACGACATGTGCCGCGCCGACAATGACGAAGCACGGCGATGCACGCTTGAGGCACGCTTCGAGCTGCGGCATCCAGTTCCGATTTCGTTCCGTGATTAGGGAGTTGTAGGCCGCGGGGTTGTCGGTGAACGACATCAGCAGCATTTTCTCGATCGCCGCAGCGTCGCCGGTCTGCCACGCCGTCAGCAGCGTGCGCAGGCTCGTTTTCTCCGTTTCCATTTCCGCCAGTTCGCTGCGGAGCAACTCTTCTTGCATCGCGTCGGGCATTTTGTCGAAGCGATTGACTTGGTACTCGGCCGTCTCGAGGCCGATAACCTGCTTTCCGGCACCCGTCGCCAGGTCATAGAAGTGCTTGTCGAGTCCGAGCTCGGGATCCAGACCAGCCGATTGCGCGCCGAGCGCTTCGAGCATCAGCATCACCATCCACGGCTTCATGGGCTGAATCAGCTCGAGTGCGAGCGGCGTATTTTTCAACTTCTCGGCAACGAGTGCCGCGGTCTCCTTGGAGACGACGCTGCTGAAGGTCCGCCCATCCTGATACATCCCTCTCGCCAGCAGGGCCAGCCCGCCTGACAACGGATCTGCTTCCGCGAGATCAATCTCTTCGACGAGCGCGCTGGAGGCGTCGAATGCCCGCTGATAGGCCGGATTGAGCGGGTACGCGTCGGCCGTCAGTGCGTGCACCGATCCGGCCAGATACATGACGTTGGAACCGGATTGGACTTTCCACAGAAAACTGTGGGCGCGGGTCTGCGCCGCGGCGCCAGCGGCGACAACGAATGCGAAGATGACGGCCGTGGAGAATCGCGTGACGATCCGCATGGCCGGATTATCGGACATCCAAGGGGCAAGCCTTTATGGCCTGCCCCGCAGATCCCAACCTATTTGGGCTGGTCCGTCTTTGCGGGAGCCGTGGTTCCCGACGTAGCCCGAACGTTGGTGCCGAGCGTCCGGAGGAAGTCGCTCGCTTCCGCCGGCGAAGGCACGGCCTTGTTGAACACGACGGACTTGATATCAGCGCTGCCGTACGCATCCTTGTTCGCATCCTGGTCGGGTTTCAACGCGCCGCCGGAGATGTTGATCCCGGCGAACAGTCCGTGCGCGCGTGAGTAGGCGAGGATTTCCGCCTTCAGCGCGGCATCAGTCGCGGCTGACGCGGCACGGCCGACCGGACCCGCGGCAACCGACGCATCGACGCCCAGCGACACATTATTGCTGAGCAGTTTGTCCGCGCCCTGACGATTCATCACGAGCAGTACGACATCGATTTCCTCGGCACCGGCCTGGAATCCCCAACTGCCCTTTGCCAGCTGCATGAAGACCGGCGCACTCCACATGTCGCCGTTGCGGCAGCTCATCACTCCGCGACCGTATTCGCCGCCGAAGATGAACGCCGCCTTCTTCATATCTGGAATCACGACGACGCACGCCGCTTTGGCCCAGATGTCCTCCGGAATCCCTTTTTCGGCGCTGCTTCGAAGATCGGTAATGACCTCCGCGCCCTTGTTCAACCGGTTTCGTTCCGCGGTCGATATGGACGCCGCCGCCGACGCGGCAGCGATGATGGAAACAATCAGCGCGAGCACAGCCGCGCGGGTCAACGGTAGTTGCATGGAACACCCCCCGCGGGCGGGCTGAACCAAATTCGATGCCGCTTAGGCCCGAGCGGTACCCTCCTCCGGCGGTCCGGCAATCGTCTCCTCCACCGTCGCAGGAACGAACGCGTGGCGTGGAAAGACAAGACGCATTAATGGCGGCGTCACCATCGTGGTTACGAGCACCATCAGCACCGAGGCGGAGAACACATCCGATCCGATGAGACCGTTCGCCAGACCGTAGCCGGCCACAATCAGCCCAACCTCACCTCTGGAAATCATTCCGACGCCCACGCGCAGCGACTCCTGTGTCGAAACGCCGAACAGGCGCGAAAACACGCCGCAAACGATCGCCTTGGCCACGATGGCGCCAAGCACAAGGGCAACAGTTACACACGCGC
>JACXTT010011472.1_pt1 | contig 11854 bp, 12 predicted proteins | sample 9270951 | NCBI WGS metagenome assembly JACXTT01 (sample SAMN15532306, study PRJNA645909) | rock metagenome | isolation source: weathered quartz diorite | place: Puerto Rico | collected 2017-06-21 | reverse complement strand
GTCGCAGGGCTGTGTCCTCGGTCGCCCGCGTACTTGTCCAGTACGCGGGCTCCCTGCGTCCTTGCCCTGCTCGGTTTTCGCCGCCGAATCACGCCCGTATTTCCCGGAGAGACCACTAGAAAACGCCGCCCGGTGCGCTCTCGAGCGGTGTCGGGCAGCGCCAGAGCTCCCGGCCGAGGACGATGCCGTGCTCGTCGCAGTCGTGGCGGGTCAGCACCGGGAACCCGGTCAGCACGCCCTGGCGGCACGACCACCACTGCGCCGTGTCCCCGTATGGAGCAGCGATGGTGCGGCAGTTGCCGACGAGACCCGCCCGCGCGAGCCAGTGCTCGCGTTGGGCGAAGATCATTGCAGCGACGATGGCGGCGCCAACCATGAGGATTCTGAGCATGTGGTGCTCCTATTCGCGTATCGGCTTCGGCCCCCTCGTCCTTGAGCGCTGAATCCAGGTCATGAGCGGCGCCGTTCCAGGGCGGCTGGGTAGAGTCCCCGGCCGTGACCGCGACCCTGATGAACGGCGCCGATCTCGCCGCCCGGATCCGGGAGGACGTCGCGCGCGAAGCGGAGGAGCTCGGCGGCGCCGGCCTCGCCACGGTGCTCGTCGGCGACGATCCGGCGTCGCACATCTACATCAACAGGAAACACGAGGCGGCACGCGGGGTGGGAATCGAGACCAGGGACGTCCGGCTCCCGGCGACCGCGACGGAAGACGAGGTCCTGTCTCTCGTCGAGGAGCTCAATGCCGACGACGACGTGGACGGGATCCTCGTGCAGCTCCCGCTACCGGCGCAGATCGACGAGGTGCGCGTGACGCACGCCGTCGACCCGGTAAAGGACGTCGACGGATTCCACCCGGTCAACGCGGGGCATCTCTACCTCGGAACGCCGCTGCACATCCCTGCGACCGCCTGGGGCTGCATGGAGCTGCTCTCGGAATACGGGATCGAGGTCGCCGGCGCGGAAGCGGTCGTGATCGGCCGCAGCGAGATCGTCGGGCGACCGATGTCGATGCTGCTCCTCACAGCTCACGCCACGGTCACGATCTGCCACTCGCGGACGCGTGACCTCGGCGAGCACACACGACGGGCGGACATCCTGGTCGCCGCTGTCGGCCGGCCGTGGCTCGTCACGCCCGACATGGTGAAACCGGGCGCCACGGTGATCGACGTCGGCATCAACCGCACCGACGAAGGGCTGCGCGGAGACGTCGATCCGGCCGTGGCCGAGGTGGCCGGGTTCATGACCCCGGTGCCGGGTGGTGTGGGGCCGATGACGATCGCGTTGCTCCTCCGCTCGACGCTCAAGGCAGCGCGGTTCAGGCGCGGCCTGCTTGCATTTCGGGGCGGCTGACGGGTAGCGTTCGCCCGCTGTGTCAGTCGCGCCGGACGACGCGCCGGTGCACGTGTAGGAGGAACAGGTTGGAGCAGGGCACCGTCAAGTGGTTCTCGAACGAGAAGGGTTACGGGTTCATCGAACGTGAGGGTGGCGATGACGTGTTCGTCCACTTTTCCGCGATCACGATGGACGGCTACAAGTCGCTGACCGAAGGTCAGCGTGTGCAGTTCGAGGTCGTTCAGGGCCCAAAGGGTGCCCAGGCCGCGAACGTCTCGGCCGCCTAGCCTTTTCGGTTTCGAGCTTCGAGCTGCGGGCCCCGAAGGGGGGCCCGCAGTGTTTCACCCCTCGTATGGGAGGATCTGCGCGATGGGAATCGAGCGTGACGATGTTCTCCACGTCGCCCGGCTGGCCCGGCTCGACCTGCGTGAGGACGAGATCGAGCGCCTGACGCGCGAGCTCGCGGCGATCCTCGACGCGGTCGGGAAGGTGGGCGAGCTCGATCTCTCCGACGTGCCGCCGACCTCACACCCGCTCGACGTGGTGAACGTGTGGGGGGAGGACGAGCCGGAGCCTTCACTCTCCCTGGACGACGCGCTCGCAAACGCTCCGGACAAGGAGGGCGCGTTCTTCCGCGTCCCTCCCACGGCATGACACCGGCGCTCGCATGATCGACACGCTCACGCTGTCGGCAGAGACCGCCATGAGTCTGGTCGAGCACAAGGAGGTGAGCGCGGCTGAGCTGCACACCTTGTACCTCGACGCGATCGCCGAGCGCGACCCCGAGCTGCACTGCTTTCTCCGCCTCGTCGAGGAGCCCGGCGGCACGGCGATCCCGATTGCGCTGAAGGACGTCATCTCGACCAAGGGCGTCGAGACGACGGCAGGGTCGAAGATCCTCAGCGGCTACGTCCCCGTCATCGACTCGACGGTTGCAGCCCGGTGCGCGTCGGCGGGGTTGAGCTTGCTGGGCAAGACGAACACGGACGAGTTCGCGATGGGCTCGTCGACAGAGAACTCGGCATGGGGGCCGTCGCGCAACCCATGGGATCCGACGCGTGTTCCGGGCGGCTCGGGCGGCGGCTCGGCCGCGGCGGTATCCGCCGGCCTGACCCCATGGGCGCTCGGCTCCGACACCGGCGGCTCGATCAAGCAGCCCTCGGCGCTCTGCGGGAACGTCGGTCTCAGGCCCACCTACGGAACGGTCTCCCGCTACGGCATCGTCGCCTTCGCGTCGAGCCTCGACCAGGTCGGCCCGGTCGCGCGAAACGTGCGTGACTGCGCGATGCTGTACTCGATCATCGCCGGCCGGGACGGGCGGGACGCGACCACCGTCGATCTACCCGAGGCCGTCGAGCTTCCGCACGCGGAGCGGCTCGACGGCTTGCGGATCGGCATCCCGAAGCAGCTGTGGCAGCTGGCAGCCGTCGAGCCCGGAGTGCGGCTCGCATTCGAGACCACGATCGAGCTCGCGCGTGAGCTGGGCGCGGACGTGGGGGAGTGCGATCTGCCCCTCTCGTTCGACTACGGGATGCCCTGCTACTACCTCGTGGCGCCGGCGGAAGCGTCGTCCAACCTCGCCCGCTACGACGGTGTCCGGTACGGCACCCGCGCGTCCGGCGCCACGTATCGCGAAATGGTGGAGCGGACCCGCGACGAGGGGTTCGGCGCCGAGCCGAAGCGCCGGATCATGCTCGGCACCTACGCGCTCTCCGCGGGCTACTACGACGCCTACTACGGCCAGGCGCAGAGAGTCCGGACGCTGCTGATCCGCGAGCACCGAGACGCGCTCGCGCAGTTCGACGTGATCGCAACTCCCACCTCGCCGACGGTGGCGTTCCCCATCGGCGACAAGGCGGCCGACCCCCTCGCGATGTACGCGTGCGACCTGCTCACGATCCCGTCGTGTCTGGCCGGCTTGCCGGGGCTGAGCATCCCGTGCGGGCTGAGCGAGGGGCTCCCGGTCGGGCTCCAGCTGATCGGGCCGCAGTTCGGCGAGAACACGCTGTTCCGCGCCGGCCACGCCCTGGAGCAGGCCATTTCGTTCGATCTAGTGCCAATTCGTCTCCGACGAATTGGCACTACAGAGACGCCATGAGCTGGGAGCCAGTCATAGGGCTGGAGATCCACGTGCAGCTGAAGACGCGGACGAAGATGTTCTGCCGCTGCCCCGTCGGGTTCGGGGCGGCCGAGAACACGCAGACTTGTCCCGTGTGCCTGGGGTTCCCGGGGGCGCTGCCGGTACCCAATCGGCAGGCGATCGAGTGGACGATCAAGCTCGGCCTCGCGCTCGGCTGTGAGATCGCCCTGCGCGCGGTCTTCGCGCGCAAGAACTACTTCTACCCGGATCTGCCAAAGGGCTATCAGATTTCCCAGTACGATCTGCCGTCCTGCATAAATGGCAAGATGCTAATACCTCTTGGCGGAGATGACCATACGGTAGGGATCATCCGCGCCCACCTCGAGGAGGACGCTGCGAAGACGCTCCACGTCGGCGGCAAGACCGGCCGGATCGGCGGCGCCGCACACTCGCTTGTCGACTTCAACCGCGGCGGTACGCCGCTCGTCGAGATCGTCACGGCACCGGATGTCCGCTCGGCCGAGGAGGCAAAGCGGGTGCTGCAGCTCCTGCGCCAGACGATCGTCGAGCTCGGCGTCTCCGACGCCGAGATGGAAAAGGGCACCCTTCGCGTCGACGCCAACGTATCGGTGCGCCCGACCGGGTCGGACGAGCTCCGTACGCGCTGCGAGCTCAAGAATATGAACTCGTTCAATTACGTCGCCCGCGGCATCGAGGCCGAGATCGCCAGGCAGATCGGCGTATGGGAGGGCGGCGGCGAGGTGCAGCAGGAGACGTTCGACTTCGACGCGGCCACGGGCACGCTGACGGCGCGCCGCGCGAAGGAGGAGGCGGACGACTACAGGTACTTCCCCGAGCCTGATCTCGTCCCGATCGAGCCAGACGCCGAGCTGGTCGAACGTCTGCGGGCGGAGCTTCCCGAGTCGCCTGCGTCGAGGATCCACCGTGTCCAGTCGGAGCTCGACATCGACCGGGCGGTCGTGCTCGTCACCGGTGGGCTGGACCGGCTCTGGGAGGCGACGGTCGAGGCCGGGGCCGAGCCGTTCGCGGCCGCCAACGTGATCGCGAACGCGCTCGTCGCGGCCGGCATCGACCCTACGCGCGTCGATGCCGCGGAGCTGGCGAAGCTCATCCAGGGACGCGAGCGCATCCCACGGCAGGCCTTCGACCAGGCGATCTCCAACCTGAACGACCCCGGGTTCTTCGCCGAGCTCTATCTCGTCCAGGAGGCCGTGGCCAACGCTGCCGAGCTCGAGCCCATCGTCGACCGGATCCTCGCCGAGTACCCGAGTCAGGTCGAGGCGTATAGGTCGGGCAAGGAGGGCCTCCTCGGCTTCTTCATCGGCCAGGTGATGAAGGCGACCGGCGGCAACGCCAACGCCCGCGTCGTCAACGACATCGTCTTCAAGAAGCTCGGGAGCTGACGGCCACACCCGCGTAGAGCAGGACGGCGGCTGTCGCGAGCAGCGCTGCCGCTCCCGCCTCGCCGAGGCCGGGGATCCCGCTGCCCGCCGCGGCTGCACCGATGCCGCAGAGGATCAGCGCGTTCCCCAGCGGGCGCCGGCCGAAGGTGAGGACCGCTACGGCGACGACGGCGAGCGTGCCGAGCGTGTTGCCGGCGATCGCCAGCACGCGGGCCGGAAAGAGATCGAGGTGGTCTTGCGCGTGCGGAATCCCGGATCCGTGGACGCTACGTGTCAGCGGCGCGGCGACGGCGACACCGAGCGCGAGCCCCGCGTACACGAGCCCGACCGGCGCCGCCAGGCGAACACGCAGCCGAAGCAGCGAGCCGACGCCGAACAGCGGCGCCGTCAGGAGACCGCCGAACAGGTAGTACACGCGGAACGTCGCGTTGTGCCAGCCGCCCGCAGCGCCCGCCGCAAGGGCCGCGGCCGCAACGGCGTATGCGGTGAGCGAGACCGCCCAGGCGACCAGCTCCGGAGCCGGTCTCGCCCGGGCGCGGAGCGCGAGCTCCGCTGCCAGCCGGAGCGAGACCAGGGCTGCCCCGAAGGCGATCACAGCGTTCATGGCCCCGCGGAGTGTAGGGCGCGTCCAGCTCGCGCCCGACTCTGTTGCAGCAGCTGGACCCGGCTCGCGAGGCGTGTACGCTCCCGCTCGATGAGGCACCGCGTCGCGCTCGCCGGCCTCGCTGCGATCGTCACGGCCCTCGCGGTGCTGTCGCCGCTATCGGCTGCGACGCCGAAGCTCCCAGTGCCCGCCGACTTCGCGTCTCAGGCCTGGTCGATCCTGCCCCCGGGCGAGAACGGCGGCCTCGCCTTCGACGCACACACGACCGACCAGGCGAAGATGTACGACGCGCTGACGCCGCTCCGCGGCAGCGTCACCCTGCGCGACATCCAGCGCGACTTCAAGCCCGAGCCGCTCGGCCTCGGCAAGGACAAGGCGGTCTCGATCGAGCGGCCGAGGCGGGGCGTGACGATCGCGCGTGACCGCTTCGGTGTCGCGCACGTGTTCGGGACGACGCAGGCGAGCGTGGAGTTCGGTGCCGGCTGGGTGACGGCGGAGGACAGAGGGCTTCTGCTGTCCTTGATTCGCGGACCGGCGCGCGCTGCTGCCCTCGACGTCCCCGGGCTCGATCCGCTCAGCCTGGCGCTGTCGGGGAAGACGTTCGTCCCCAGCATCCAGACGGAGGCGTTCCTCGCCAATCAGGTGGACGCGCTGAAGGCGAGCGGGCCCAACGGCGCCAGGCTGGTCGCGCTCCTCCAGTCGTATTACCAGGGCCTCAACGCCTACTACCGCGCCAAGGGCATCCCCGAGCAGCCGTACACGGTGAATGACGGGATCGCGGCGGCCGCTCTCGTTGCCGCGCGGTTCGGCGCCAACGGTGGTCAAGAGGTGCGGAACAGCATGTTCCTCTCGGCGCTGCAGCAGAAACTCGGCGCCGAGAAGGCGATGCAGGTGTTCCAGGACCTGCGTGAGACGAACGATCCGGAGGCGCCCGTCACCGTGCCCGGCTCATTCCCGTACGAGCTACCGTCGCAGGGCTCCCCGGGCAGCGCGATCATCGACGACGGATCGTTCGTCGGTGCGCCGCTCGCGCAGCCGGCGTTCGCGTCCAACGCCCTGTTGATCGGCGCGAAGCGGTCCGCCACGGGCCACCCGCTCTTCGTTGCGGGACCCCAGGTCGGCTACTTCTTCCCCGAGTTCTTCGCGGAGATGGATCTCGAGGGTGGGGGGTTCTCGGTGCGCGGGGCGCTCTTCCCCGGCGTGCCGTGGATCGTGATCGGCCGGGGCCCGGACTTCGCGTGGAGCGCCACGTCGTCGCAGGCGGACAACATCGACCTCTTCGTCGAGACCCTCTGCGGCGGAGACGACCACCACTACGTCTTTCGCGGGCAGTGCATCGCCATGCAGCGCTTCGACGCGGGCGTGCTGCGGGCGAACGGCCAACCCGATCAGCCGGTGTCGTTCTACGAGACGACGCACGGCCCGGTCATCGGCACCGCCACGGTCGCCGGAGCGAAAGTCGCGATCAGCCTGCAACGCTCGACGCGAGGGCGCGAGATCCTCTCCGCATCGGGCTTCCACGCCCTCGACACCGGTGCTGTGACGTCGCCGCAGACGTTCATCAAGGCGATGTCACACGTGGAGTTCTCCTTCAACTGGTTCTATGCCGACGACCGGCACATCGCGTACTTCTCCAGCGGGCGGCTGCCGCTCCGAGCGCCCGGCACCGATCCGGCGCTCCCGACGATCGGGAACGGCGCGTACGAGTGGCAGGGCTTTCTGCGCGTCGCCCAGCACCCGCAGGCGATCGATCCACCGAGCGGCGTCATCCTCAACTGGAACAACAAACCCGCCGCCGACGTCGGGGCGGCCGACTCCAACTTCGCCTACGGGTCGATCTTCCGCGTCGATCTGCTCCGGTCGAAGATCGCCAGGCTGAAGAAGCACACGCTGGCGTCCGTCGCGTCCGTCATGAACGAGTCGGCGACACAGGATCTTCGTGAGGTCGACATCTGGCCGGTCATCCGGGCGGTGCTCGACTCGGGTACCTCGTCCGACGCAACCCCGCTCGCGCGGCAGTCGGCCGTTCTCCTCGACCAGTGGCTCTCGGCGGGAGCCAGCCGGGTCGACGCCAACGGCGACGGCAGGATCGACGCGCCGGGTGCGGCGATCATGGATGCCGCCTGGCCGGGGCTGGCCGACGCCGTCGTCTCACCCGCCCTCGGACCGCTCACCGACCGGCTCGCCGGCCTGATGCACCGGAGCGACGACGCAAACCCCGGCGGCTCGTCGTACATCGACGGCTGGTACGGCTACGTCGCCAAGGACCTGCGCACGCTGCTGGGGCGATCCGTCCGTGGCCCGTTCGCGACGCGGTTCTGCGGCAACGGGTCCCTCGCGGCCTGCCGGGACGCGCTCTGGTCGGCGCTCGCGTCAGCGGCCGACGACCTGGCCAAGACGCAGGGGCCAGACCCGACGAAGTGGTCGGCGGACGCGACGAAGGAGCGCATCGACTTCACGACCGGCATCCTTCCGGACACGATGCGCTGGACGAACCGGCCCACCTTCCAGCAGGTGGTCAGCTTCGCCGGACACCGCTAGGGTCTGGCCTTCCGGCCAGACCCGGTTTCCGCGTGAGGCATTCGACAAGCTGGGTCAGACCAGAAGGTCTGACCCAGGTCTGACCCGGCGGATACCCTCTCGGCGTGGCGCGGAAGCGGTACTTGTTCACGCCGGGGCCGACGCCCGTCCCCGAGGACGTCCTCGCCGCGACGGCGGCGCCCGTCATCCACCACCGCGGGCCGGACTTCAAACGGTTGCTCGCGGAGACGCTCGGGCGCCTGCAACAGGTCTGCCGCACCGACAACGAGGTGATCCTCTTCACCGCGTCGGGAACCGGCGCCTTCGAGTCCGCGGTGGCGAATCTGCTGTCGCCGGGTGACCGCGTGCTCGCCGTCTCCCAGGGCGAGTTCGGCGAGCGCTGGCACAAGCTGGCGAGCGCGTACGGCGCGGACGTGACCCCGCTGTCGTACGCCTGGGGCGAGACACCGCGTGCGGAGGATCTGGCGGCCGCTCTCTCGAGCACACCCGCCGACATCGTCTTCGTCGTCCAGTCCGAGACCTCGACCGGTGTCGTCGCTGACGTGCAGGCGCTCGCCGCGGCGGCCAAGGACGCCGATGCGCTCGTCGTCATCGACGCCGTCTCGAGTCTCGGTGCCGTTCCGCTCGAGACCGACGCATGGGGCATCGACGTCGTCATCTCCGGGTCGCAGAAGGCGCTGATGACGCCGCCCGGGCTCGCGATCGCCACCGTCTCGGCTGCCGCGTGGGAGCGGAGCGAGAGCGTGACGAGCCCGCGCTTCTACTTCGACTGGCGGCGTTACCGCAAGGCGCTCGAGGTGGGCAGCACACCGTTCACGCCGGCCGTGGCGACGGTCGCAGGTCTCAACGTGGCCCTCGGGCGGCTCCTCGACGAGGGTCTCGAAAACGCGTTCGCGCGCCACGCAGCGCTCGGACGCGCGTGCCGTGAGGGCGCGAAGGCGATGGGTCTCGAGCTGTTCTCGCCGGACGAGGAGCGCTCCGCCGTTGTCACGGCGATCCTGACGCCCGAGGACGTGGACGCGCGGGAGCTCGTGCTGGCGCTGCGCGACCGGCACGGGATCACGGTGGCGGGCGGTCATGGCGAGATGGCCTCGCGGCTCTTCCGGATCGGTCACATCGGCTGGTTCGACGTCTTCGACATCACGATCGCGCTCGCGGCGGTCGAGCTCGTGCTCGTCGACATGGGCGCGCAGATCGAGACCGGCGCGGCCGTCACGCGTGCGCTCGAGGCGTACGCGGAAGCCGTCACGGCGGCGTGAGAGTCCTCGTCCGGGAGACGATCGCGGATGCGGGAGTGGAGCTCCTGCGCAGCAGGTTCGACGTCGACGTGGACGGTGAATCCGACCTCGCCGTCATCATCGGCGGCTACGACGGGATCGTCATTCGCTCGGAGACGAAGCTCACCGCCGACCTGATCGAGAGGGGCGAGCGCCTGAAGGTGATCGGGCGTGCAGGCGTCGGCGTGGACAACGTCGACCTCGACGCGGCCACACGCCGCGGGATCGTGGTCGCCAACGCGCCCGAGTCGACCGTGATCTCGGCTGCGGAGCAGACCATCGGGCTGCTCGTGGCGCTCGCCCGCAACATCCCGCAGGCACACGCCGCCCTGAAGCAGGGGCGCTGGGAGCGCTCGCGCTGGAGCGGCTTCGAGCTCGACGGCAAGACGCTGGGCATCGTCGGCTTCGGCCGGATCGGCCAGCAGGTCGCGCGGCGGGCAATCGGGCTCGGCATGCGCGTGATCGCCCACGACCCGTTCGTCTCGGACGAGCGCTTTCGTGAGCTCGGCGTCGAACCCGCGGAGACGCTCGACATCGTGCTCGGCGGCGCCGACATCGTCACGCTCCACTCTCCGCTCACGGACGAGACCCGTCACCTCATCGACCGTGACGCGATCGGGAAGATGAGGGACGGCGCCAGGCTCGTCAACGCGGCGCGAGGCGCGCTCGTCGACGAGGTTGCTCTCGAGGAGGCGATCCGCTCCGGGAAGCTCGCGGGAGCAGCGCTCGACGTCTTCTCGGAGGAGCCGTACACCGGACCGCTGCTCGAGCTGGACGAAGTCGTGACGACGCCGCACCTCGCGGCCTCCACCGACGAGGCGCAGGATCGGGCCGGTCTCATCGTCGCCGAACAGGTGGTCGCGGCGCTCGACGGCGGGCTCGTCTCGAATGCGGTCAACACTCCGGTCGTCGACCCCGCCGACCTCGAGACGCTCGGCCCGTTCATCCCGCTGACGGCCAAGCTCGGTCGTCTGGCGGTCGAGCTCGCGGGCAAGCCCCCGCGGACGATCGTCGTAGCCGCGCACGGCCCCCTCTCCGAGCGGGACACGCGCCTCCTCACCGTGGCGGCGTTGAACGGCGTCTTCCAGGGACGGGTCGACCAGCACGTGAACTACGTCAACGCGCCGCTGATCGCGCGCGAGCGCGGCATCTCCGTCGTCGAGGAGCGTTTCGCCCGGTCACGCGACTACACGAACCTCGTCGAGGTGCGTGCCGGAGACGGCGGGGAGGAGGTGGCGGTGTCCGGGACGACGATCGGCCCGGAGCCGCGACTCTTCCTGGCCGGCGCGCTCGGCTTCGGCATCGACATCGAGCTCGCCGCCGACATGGTCTTTCTCCGCTACGACGACGTGCCGGGCGTGATCGGCCGTGTCGGGACGATGTTCGGCGCGGCGGGCGTCAACATCGCCAACATGGCCGTCTCGCGGACCAAGGAGGGCGGGAAGGCGCTGATGGTCTTCTCGATCGACTGCCCCTGTCCGCCGGCGCTGGTCGAACGACTGCGCGCCGAGGGGTTCGACGACCTACGCATGATCTCGCTCGGCTGAGCCGGTCGCATGGACCGGGGCCGCGGGATGGGCTGGGTCGTCGGGCAGTTCGCCGTGATGGCCGTCGTCCTCGGCCTCGGCGTCGCACCGCCCGACTGGCCTCGAGGCGCACACCTTCCGCTGCTCGTCATCGGAACCGCGCTCGCAGCTGCCGGTGCGGGCGTTGCCGTCTGGGCATCGGTCCTGCTCGGACGTGGATTCACACCGTATCCGCGCCCCGCGCCCGTATCGCAGCTCGTGGTCACGGGGCCGTACCGGGTGGTGCGCCACCCGGTGTACGCCGGCGGGCTTCTGTTCTTCGCCGGCTACTCCGCCTCGACAGGGCCGCTCGCGCTTGCCGGCACCGTCGCGCTCGGTGTCGTGTGGGCGCTGAAGTCGCGAGTCGAGGAGCGCTACCTGCGTGAGCGGTATCCCGAGTACGACGCCTACACCGATCGCGTGCCCTTCAGGCTGGTGCCATATCGCCGGTAGCCTTGCCAGATGGTGTCGGCGTGGCCCTCGGAGGTGGAGCGTGTCGCTGCGTTTCTTCGTGCGGCGGGTGCCGAGGCACGGCTCGAGGAGTTGGGCGGAGAGACGTCCACCGCCGTCGAGGCCGCGAACGCGGCCGGCTGCGAGCTGGCGCAGATCGTCAAGTCGGTCGTCCTGCTGTGCGACGGCAGAGCGGTTGTCGCCCTGGTGCCCGGAGACCGGCGCGCCGATCTCGAGAAGATTCGCCGAGCCGCCGGAGCCGCCACGGCGCGCGTCGCGCGTCGCGAAGAGGTCGTGGAAGCGACCGGGTTCGCGCCGGGAGCGGTGGCCCCGTTTCCGCTCACGGACGTCGACCGTGTCCTGGTCGAACGCGTACTGCTGACGCAACCCGTGGTATGGGCGGGTGGCGGGTCGCCGACGCACCTCGTTCGGCTCGAGCCGGCCGAGCTGATCCGTCTCTCGCGCGGGGAGCCGATGGACGTCGTCGAGGACGCTGCATACCATTCGCAGCCGGATACGGACGGGAAGGAGCACTGAATCGATGCAGGAGACCGAGAAGATCTGGATGAACGGCGAGCTCG
>JACXTT010011471.1_pt1 | contig 11855 bp, 7 predicted proteins | sample 9270951 | NCBI WGS metagenome assembly JACXTT01 (sample SAMN15532306, study PRJNA645909) | rock metagenome | isolation source: weathered quartz diorite | place: Puerto Rico | collected 2017-06-21 | reverse complement strand
TTGTCGTAGTCAAAAATTTCCATGGCCCAAGCTCCTATCCAATAGCAAAACAAAGATGAACGCCATGCGGAATCGCGTCAAAAATGGGTCCCGCATCGCTGTCGATGAGGGCGCTTGGACTGGGCCCGGCCTTAAAAAAACCGGGTCCCAATTGCTTGGGCCCGGTGACTGATTGTATACAAATCTCGGAAAGCTGTGTGGCTTTCTACAATCCCCCCATGCCCTTTACTTCTGCCGCTCCCGACACTGCGCTGTCCCCCCTCCTGAATGCCCTCAACCCGGAACAGCGCGCTACCGTCACTTTGCCCGCAGAACACGCGCTGATCCTGGCCGGTGCGGGCTCGGGCAAGACCCGGGTACTGACCACGCGCATCGCCTGGCTGCTGCAAAACGGTTACGTGTCGCCGGGCGGCATCCTGGCTGTGACCTTTACCAACAAGGCTGCCAAGGAAATGAAGACGCGCCTGTCCGCCCTGTTGCCGTTGAATGTGAACGGTATGTGGATAGGCACCTTCCACGGCCTGTGCAACCGCTTTTTACGTGCGCATTTCAAGCTGGCGAACTTGCCGCAGAGCTTCCAGATTCTGGACACGCAGGACCAACTCTCGGCCATCAAACGCCTGTGCAAGCAGCACGCCATCAGCGACGAGCGCTTTCCACCCAAACAATTGGCTTGGTTCATTGCAGGCTGCAAGGAAGATGGTTTGCGCCCCAATATGGTGGAGGCCAGCGACCCTGACACGCGCAAGAAGGTCGAGGTCTACCAGCTCTACGAAGAGCAATGCCAGCGCGAAGGCGTGGTCGATTTCGGCGAACTGATGCTGCGCAGTTATGAACTACTGCGTGACAACGACCCGATCCGTGAGCACTACCAGCGCCGTTTCCGCCATATCCTGATCGACGAGTTTCAGGACACCAACAAGCTGCAATATGCCTGGATCAAGATGATTGCGGGGCAGGGCGCGGACGCGAGCCCCGATGGTGCGGGCGGTGCGGTGTTGGCCGTGGGCGATGACGACCAGAGCATCTATGCGTTTCGCGGTGCGCGCGTGGGCAACATGACCGACTTTGTGCGCGAGTTTGGCGTGCAGCACCAGATCAAGCTGGAGCAGAACTATCGCAGCTACAGCAACATCCTCGATTCGGCCAATGCGCTGATCAGTCACAACAGCCACCGCCTGGGCAAGAACCTGCGTACCGAGCAGGGTGCGGGCGAGCCGGTGCGTGTCTACGAGGCGCCGACCGACTTTGCCGAGGCGCAGTGGATGGTCGACGAGATGAAACAGCTGATTCGCGACGATGTGTCCCGTTCGGAAATTGCCGTGCTCTACCGCAGCAATGCGCAAAGCCGTGTGATGGAGACCGCGCTGTTCAATGCCGCCATTCCCTACCGCGTCTATGGCGGTCTGCGCTTCTTCGAGCGCGCTGAGATCAAGCACGCGCTCGCCTATCTGCGCCTGCTGGAGAACCCCAACGACGACACCAGCTTCCTGCGCGTGGTGAACTTCCCGACGCGCGGCATTGGCGCGCGCTCAATCGAGCAATTGCAGGACATCGCCAAGGCGACCGGTTGCTCGCTGCACGATGCGGTCAGCACCTTGAGCGGCCGCGCCGGTGTGGCGATTGCCGGCTTTGTGGCCAAGATCGACGTGCTGCGCGAGCAGACCGCGGGCATGAACCTGCGCCACATCATCGAACTGATGCTGGACCAGAGTGGTCTGCGCGAGCACTACCAGAAGGAGCGCGAGGGTGAAGACCGGCTGGAGAACTTGGATGAACTGGTCAACGCCGCCGAGAGCTTTGTGATGCAGGAAGGCTTTGGCCGCGATGCCGAAGGCCTGCCGCTGAACCGCGACGAGGCACCGCCACCACCCGATGCCGAAACCGGCGAAACCCTGTCGCCGCTGGCCGCCTTCCTGACCCACGCCGCGCTGGAAGCCGGCGACAACATGGCGCAGGCCGGGCAGGATGCGATCCAGTTGATGACCGTGCACAGTGCCAAGGGATTGGAGTTTGACTGCGTGTTCATCACCGGCATGGAAGAGGGCCTGTTCCCGCACGAAAACTCGCTGAATGACCGTGACGGCCTGGAGGAAGAACGTCGCCTGATGTACGTGGCCATCACGCGTGCACGCAAACGCCTGTACCTTACGCACTCGCAAACGCGCATGCTGCACGGCCAGACGCGCTACAACCTCAAGAGCCGCTTCTTTGACGAGCTGCCCGAGGAATGCCTCAAGTGGCTCACGCCCAAACAGTCGGCGATGGGGGCCATGGGCGGTTTCAACCGTGGTTGGAACGCAGGAGGTGCTACGAATTCAGGAGCTGTCTACGCATATTCCACGGGGGCTGCAGGCACTTTTGGTACTGAAATTGCACGCAAGGAAGAACCCGCACATGGCCTCAAGCTCAAGCAGAAAGTCTTCCACGCCAAGTTTGGCGAAGGCACGGTGCTGACGCTCGAAGGCACTGGCGACGATGCGCGCGCGCAGATCAGCTTCCCGCGCCACGGCACCAAGTGGCTGGCGCTCAGCGTGGCCAAGCTCACGCCGGTCCCCTGAGGAGATTCCATGCAATTTCTCGCCGCCTTTTTCACTGGTGCCTTTCTCGTCAACAGCATCCCGCACCTGGCCAGTGGCCTGCAGGGCATGCCGTTTCCCACGCCGTTCGCCACGCCACGTGGGGTGGGGAATTCGCCGCCGCTGGTCAACTTTCTGTGGGGCTTTTTCAACGCGGTGGTGGGCGGCTGCCTGCTGACACGGTCGGCACTGGGGTGGGTCTGGAGCGCGGAGCTGCTGACGGCGCTGTTCGGGGCCTTGTTGATGGGGCTGTACCTGTCGCTGCACTTCGGCAAGGTGCGTCAGCGGGCGCCGTAGGGGCTGCTGCGGGCCGGCGTAAAAAACCGGGCGCCCCCCGGTTTTTTGGTGGTGTGGACTGGCGTCTAGCGCCCCAGCATCTCGGCTGGATGCATCTGGCCTTCCTTTTCTTCCATATAGCCCTTGCCGTCTTTCACACCCTTCTTGCCGAGGATTTGCCAGGCGGTTTGCTGGTTGACCAGTTTGGCCAGGTACTCCAGCTCTTCGTCGGTGTGGTTGATGGCCTTGGCGGGGGTCAGCATGCGGCCGTCGCGGGGTTCCACCTCACCCCAGAACGACTGGTGGTAGCTGGACTGGCTGGTGGTCTTGTCGCCCCCGGCAGCCATTTCTACCGTGCCGTAGCAGTTGCAGAAATAGCTGCGCCCGCCCTGGTTCTCGAAGATCTCGGTGTAGACGCCGGTGCCGCGGATGCCGGCAGTGAGCGTGGGTGTCACGATGCTGCGGTTGGTGCCCTTGCCCCAGACGCTGATGACGGCACCGGTGACCAGGCGCAGCAGGCTCACGGTCGCCAGTGTGTTGCCACGTTCTACGGTCATCACAGAGTTCTGGCGCACATGGAAGGCCGAATTGCCCACTGCAAAAATCAGGCTGGAACCCGGCCCGGTGGCGATCTGGTCGCCGGTCTGCACCGATTGCCCGGCAACCAGGCGGCTGCCGTTAACAGTGGCATCGCCCACCAGTTCCACCACATTGCTGCGTGCTTGAGCCTGGGCTGCATCAAAACCACCCATCGCGGTCCAGGCGGCCGCAGCTTGCAGAAAGCTGCGGCGCTGGAACCACAGCAGTTCGGTGTCGCTACGGCCTTGCAATGCGTGCTGCGTCATGGGTTTTCTCCTGAAGTGAGGTCAAAACTGTCGCGAAAACTGAAATAGATCGACGTGAAAAACATGGCCGCCATCAGCATGGCGGCGGGAAACATCAGGGTACCGACCAATTCCACGTTGCCCAGCAAGGTCGCCACCAGGGCCACCAGCATGCCCATGGCCAGGAAGGCGCCCAGCCACACCAGGCTGTACACGGTAAAGGCCCAGAAATTGCGCAGGCAGGCCACCAGGCTGAAAAACAGGCTTTTGACCGGTGCCACGCCGTGCCAGTGCACCAGCGCCGGCGCATGCCAGAACAGCAGAGACAACGGCATGTACAAGGCCATGGCCACCAGCGTGGCCAGCTCGAAGTCCGGTTGCTGGAACAGCTCGGCGCTCATAGCGCCACCCAGCAGGTAGAGCCGGGCAAACTTGCCACCATCCACCAGCGCCGACAGGCCCAGCACCAGCAGAAAACCTACTGCATACAGCGCGCCCAGCACCAGCATGGCGCGCAATTGCTGGCGGCCGGCCCGAAAGGCACTCAGCAGCACGGCTGGCATGGGGAACTTCCCTTTGACGGTTTCCTGGGTAGCCGCCATCAGGCCCAGCGTGGCGCCCGGCAACAGGGCGAGCGCCAGCACATTGCCCAGCAAGGGCAGCAGGCTGCACACCGACATGACGGCCATGAACATGAAAAACAGCCCGGCCAGTGCGAGCGGTTGGCGCATAAAGGTCTGCATGCCCTGCTTGACCCACTGGGCGCCCTGGCGGGCGGGCACGAGTTGGAGCCTCATGCCGCCATGCTTTCGCGGGTTTGCAGGGACTGCAGCGTCAGCGGATGCAGCACGCGCTGGCGCAGTACCCGCTCGAAGTGGCTGGGGTCGTGGGCTTGCAGCATGCTGGCTTCGCGCGGCAGGTGCAGGTCCCACAGCCGCGAAATCCAGAAGCGCAGCGCGCCGGCGCGTGCCATGGCGGGCAGCAGCTCACGTTCCTGCGGCAGCAGCGGGCGCACGGCGGTGTAGGCGTCCAGGAAGGCGGTGGTGCGCGCGGCATCGCCAGCGCCGGTGGGCAGGTCTATGCACCAGTCGTTGAGGCACACCGCAATGTCGAACAGCCAGGTGTCATTGCCGGCAAAGTAGAAGTCGAAGAAGCCTGTCAGTGCGGGCGTGTGCTGGGCGTCGGCAGTCACTTCGAACATCACGTTGTCGCGGAACAGGTCGGCATGGATGGGGCCGCGCGGCAGCGCCGCGCAGGCCGACTGGGCCGCGACGTGGTTCTGGTAGGCCAGCTCGCTTTGCAGCAGCGCGGCCTGCGCCGGTGTGACAAAGGGCTGCACCACCGGCACGGTCTCGTTCCACCAGGGCAGGGCGCGCAGGTTGGGCTGCTGCATCGAAAAGTCGCGCCCGGCCAGGTGCATGCGCGCCAGCATGGCGCCCACCAGGGCGCAATGGGTCTCCTGCGGCGCCAGTTCGCTTTTTCCGCGCAGGCGGTTGACCACGGCTGCCGGTTTGCCATTCAGGTGGTGCAGCACGTCGCCGTCGCGGTTGGCGGCCGGGTCGGGCACCGGGATGCCGTGGTGGGCCAGGTGCTTCATCAGGCGCAGGTAGAACGGCAGCTGTTCCGCACTGAGGCGCTCGAACAGGGTCAGGACGTAGGCCCCCTGGTCGGTGGTGACGAAGTAGTTGGTGTTTTCAATGCCGCCCGAACAGCCCTCCATGGATTGAAGGGTGCCCAGTGCGAGACCGTGGAGAAATTGTTTGGCTTCCTCGAAGGAAACCTCTGTATAGACCGCCATGGCCGGATTGTAGGGCCCCGCCCCCGTGTGGCGCCCGTGCGTGGGGCACAAATCCGCCGCCGGGCCGCCCCAAGGCGGATTCGCCCCTTGAGGGGGCAGCGACCCGCGTAGCGGTGGAGCGTGGGGGCACAATAGGTCATATGAGCGAATCGAGAAAAACCCTGTTGCTGGTGGATGGGTCCAGCTACCTTTACCGCGCCTTTTTTGCTGGCGGCGACACCATGAGCACCACGCTGCCGGACGGCACGGTGCAAAAGACCGGCGCCATCCGCATCATGATCAACATGATGAACAGCCTGCGCAAGGACTATCCGGCCGACTATGTGGCCTGCGTCTTCGATGCCAAGGGCCCGACCTTCCGCGACGCCATCTACCCCGAATACAAGGCGCACCGCGACCCCATGCCTGACGATCTGCGCAGCCAGATTGCACCCATCCACGAGGTGGTGCGGCATCTGGGCTGGACGGTGTTGGACGTGCCCGGCGTGGAGGCCGACGATGTGATCGGCACGTTGGCCGTCACCGCGGCGAACCAGGGCATCGAGGTCATCGTGAGCAGCGGCGACAAAGACCTGGCGCAACTGGTCAATCAGCACATCACCATCATCGACACCATGAACGGCAAGCGCCGCGACCTGGCCGGAGTGGAGGCAGAGTTCGGCGTGCCGGCGCACCTGATGCTGGATTACCAGAACTTGGTGGGTGACACGGTGGACAACGTGCCGGGCGTGGCCAAAGTCGGCCCCAAGACGGCCGTGAAGTGGCTGCAGCAATACGGCTCGCTGCAGGGCGTGGTGGACAACGCGGCCAGCATCGGCGGCGTGGTCGGCGAGAACCTGCGCAAGGCGCTGGACTGGTTGCCGACGGCCCGTGCGCTGCTGACGATCAAGACGGACTGCGATCTGAAAGACTGGCTGCCTACCTTGCCTGCTATGGATTCGATAGCTGTTGGTGCACAGGATGCGGGGGCTTTGCGCACTTTTTATGAAAAATATGGCTTCAAGGGGCTGGCCAAATCACTGGGTGGCGGTGATATGGATACCAGCACCGCTGCGGCTGCACCCCTGGCCGGAAAGCCCAAGGCCGCGGCGCCCGGCCTGTTTGATGAAGCCGAGCCGGCGGCAACTGCCCCCGCCCCCCGCACTAGCAACCTGGCCTACGACACCATCCTGACCTGGGACATGTTCGACACCTGGCTCGCCAAACTGCAGGCCGCGGAGCTGGTGGCGCTGGACACCGAGACCACCTCGCTGGACGAAATGCGGGCCGAGATCGTCGGCATCTCTTTCAGCGTAGCACCCGGCGCGGCGGCCTATATCCCGCTGACCCACCGCTACCCCGATGCACCGTATCAGTTGGACCGTGACCAGGTGCTGGCCAAACTCAAGCCATGGCTGGAGAACCCCAAGGCATTGAAGCTGGGCCAGCACATCAAGTACGACCGCCATGTGTTCGCCAACCACGGCATCGAGGTGCAGGGCTACGCCCACGACACCATGCTGCAAAGCTATGTGCTGGAGGTGCATATGCCGCATGGCCTGTCCAGCCTGGCGGAACGGCATGTGGGGCGCAGCGGTATCAGCTATGAGGACCTGTGCGGCAAGGGCGCCAACCAGATTCCGTTTGACCAGGTGGATATTGCGAAGGCTGCCGAATATTCCTGTGAAGACTCAGACCAGACACTGGACGTGCACCGCGTGCTGTGGCCGCAACTGGAGGCGGATGCCAAGCTGAAGTTTATCTACGAACTGGAAATCGCCAGCAGCGAAACCCTTTACCGCATCGAGCGCAACGGCGTGCTGATCGACGCGCCCACGCTGGCTGCGCAAAGCCACCAGTTGGGCCAGCGCATTCTGCAGCTGGAAACCGAGGCCTATGAGATTGCCGGTCAGCCGTTCAACCTGTCCAGCCCCAAGCAACTCGGCGAAATTTTCTTCGACAAACTGGGCATGCCCGTGGTCAAGAAGACCGCCACCGGCGCACGCAGTACCGACGAAGAAGTACTGGAGAAACTGGCGGAGGATTACCCGTTGCCTGCCAAGTTGCTGGAGCACCGCAGCCTGTCCAAACTCAAGGGCACCTACACCGACAAGCTGGCACAACTGGCGCTGCCACGCACCGGGCGTGTGCACACCCACTACGCCCAGGCCGTGGCGGTGACCGGGCGTTTGTCCAGCAACGATCCCAATCTGCAGAACATCCCGATCCGCACTGCAGAGGGGCGGCGTGTGCGCGAGGCCTTTGTGGCCGGTGCCGGCAACGTGATTGCCAGCGCCGACTACAGCCAGATCGAGCTGCGTATCATGGCCCATATCAGTGACGATGCAGCCCTGCTCAAGGCATTTCACGACGGGCTGGACGTGCACCGTGCCACGGCCGCGGAAGTGTTTGGTGTGGCAGTGGACCAGGTGAGCAGTGAGCAGCGTCGCTATGCCAAGGTCATCAACTTCGGTCTGATCTACGGCATGAGCGCCTTTGGCTTGGCGCGTAACCTGGGCATCGACAACACCGCAGCCAAGAACTACATCGCACGCTACTTTGAGCGTTACCCCGGTGTCAAAAACTACATGGAATCTACCCGCGCGCTGGCTAGACAGCAGGGCTATGTGGAAACCGTGTTTGGCCGGCGCCTGCAATTGGCCGGTATCCAAACGGCCAAAGGCGCCCAGCTTGCCGGATTGGAGCGTGCGGCGATCAATGCCCCCATGCAGGGTACGGCGGCCGATCTGATCAAACTCAGCATGGTGAAAGTCCAGCAGGTCTTGGACCAAGAACAGCGCCAAACCCGAATGATCATGCAGGTGCACGATGAACTGGTGTTTGAAGTACCTGACAGCGAAGTGGAGTGGCTCAAGACGGAAATCCCCAAGCTGATGGCGGGTGTTGCCGAGCTGAAAGTGCCCCTTCTGGCCGAGGTAGGGGTGGGGCCCAACTGGGACAAGGCGCATTGAACCCTGTACGGATGGGGGGTGACGTCGCTACACTTGATCGGCGGGTTCGATTTCTATGAGAACGACAGGAGTACCTATGCGCTTCCCTTCTTTTTCTAGTTTGCGTAACAAAGTTGTAGTCGTCGTTGGCCTGCTGACATTTGCGGGGCTGATTGCACTGACCCTGACCAACACGATGCTGGCCAAGCGGTCTTCCCTGGAAGAACTGAGTGCGCAAACCACGGCACTGGCGCGCTCCCATGCGGAGAGCATTGGCTCCTGGATTTCTGCGCGCCAGCAAGTCGTGCGCAGTTTTGCCGGTGCGGTGGACAAACCCAATCCCGTGGAGTTTCTGGAGCAGGCCAAGATTGCCGGTGGGGTGGATACCGCCTACATCGGCTATGCGGACAAGCGCACCCTGTTTTCGGAAAAGCAGGATTTGCCGCCGGACTATGACCCCACCAGCCGCCCCTGGTACAAGTCGGCGGCAGCGGCCAGTGGCCTGGTCATCACCGAACCCTATATCGATGCGGCCAGTAAAAAATTGGTGATCACCATGGCCGGTGCCATCCGGCAAGGTGACACGGTCAAGGCCGTGACGGCGTTGGATGTCTTTATGGACGGTGTGGCTTCCAATGTGGCGTCGATCCGGCCCACGCCGGGCTCCTTTGGCTTCGTTGTCAACAAGGCCGGCAAGGTGATGGTGCATGAGAACGTCGGTCTGGTACTCAAGCCCATGTCGGACATCGCCCCGTCGTTGGGGCAAACCAGCGTGGCCAACCTGGCTGGCGAGAAGCTCACGGACATGACCATGGACGGTGTCGACCGGTTGGTGCATGTGGAACCCATTCCCGGCACCGAATGGTTTCTGGTGATTGCCTTGCACAAGGAAGAGGCCTTGGCCGGGATTGTGGCCATGTCCAGGGCGTCGTTTCTCAACAGCATCGTGATTTCCATTCTGGCCGTGCTGGTGGTGGGTGTGCTGCTGACGCGCTTGTTGGGCCGCATGGTGGCCCTGCGCGACACCATGCAGGAGATTGGCTCCGGCAGCGGGGACCTGACGCAGCGCCTGTCGACCGATGGCAATGATGAGCTGGCCGCCATTGGCAGTGGCTACAACCTGTTCGTTGAAAAAATGCAAGGTGTTCTGGCCCAGGTGCGTCAGAGCGCCGAAGGCGTGGCCACCGCCAGTGCCGAAATCGCCCAGGGCAACAACGACCTGTCGGCCCGCACCGAAAGCCAGGCCAGCGCCCTCGAAGAAACGGCTGCCAGCATGGAACAGCTGGGTTCCACCGTGCGGCAAAACGCCGATTCCGCACGTGAGGCCAACCAGTTGGCCATGAATGCCAGCACGGTGGCCGTGCAGGGCGGTGAAGTGGTCGGTCAGGTGGTCGAAACCATGAAAGGCATTGTTGATTCCAGCCGCAAGATCAGCGACATCATCAGCGTGATCGACGGCATTGCCTTCCAGACCAACATCCTGGCCTTGAATGCTGCGGTGGAAGCTGCGCGGGCCGGCGAACAGGGCCGCGGCTTTGCCGTGGTGGCCAGCGAAGTGCGTAGCCTGGCCGGCCGCAGCGCCGAAGCCGCCAAGGAAATCAAGGGCCTCATCAACGCCAGCGTGGAGCGTGTTGAGCAGGGCACCGCCCTGGTGGACCGGGCCGGCGAAACCATGACCGAAGTGGTCAACTCCATCAAACGTGTGACCGACATCATGGGCGAGATCAGCACGGCCAGCAGCGAGCAGGCTTCTGGCGTGGCCCAGGTGGGTGAGGCCGTGACGCAGATGGACCAGACCACGCAGCAAAATGCCGCACTGGTGGAGCAGATGGCCGCTGCCGCCACGGGGCTCAAGACACAGGCGCAGGATCTGGTGCAGGTGGTGGCCGTGTTCAAGCTGTCGGCCGGCAGATAGGGCCGCTAGGGCAGTTGGGTGCTACCCTGCGTGTGCTGTGGGGGACCCAGTGTGCAACGGGCAGTCAATACAACAAGGGGATGACATGGGCACTTTTTTTTCCAATCTTTCAGTCAGCAAGCGGTTGGCCCTCGGGTTCGCGCTGGTCTTGCTGTTGTCCATAGGCTCCATTCTTTTCGGGCTGCAACGCCTGAGCGCCGTGGCGGAATCCACGCGCCACATGATGGCCGAGCCTTTGAAGACGGAGCGGGCCATCAGCGACTGGTACCGCAATATCCATACAGGGGTGCGCAGAACCGCGGCCATTGCCAAGAGCAGTGACCCTTCGTTGGCCGCCTTTTTCGAAAAAGATCAGGCGGAGTCCACCAAGACGTCCAGCGAATACCAGAAGATCATCGAAACGCTGATGCGGTCCGATGAAGAGAAAAAACTCTTTGCGGAAATCGGGGATCAAAGAAAAATATACATTGCGTCCCGCGACCAACTGGTGACTTTGAAGAAAGAGGGCAAGGCCGAAGAATCCGCCAAGATTCTGGAAGACACATTCATGCCGGCCTCCAAAGTCTATGTGGAGAAAATCCAGGCGCTGCTGAACATGCAGCGCGACGAAATTGACGTCCTGTCCCGACAGATCGAAGCCAACTATGAGTCCAGCCGCACGCTCCTGGTGGCGCTGGGTGTTGCCAGCGTGTTGCTCAGCGTGGTGTGTGCCTGGCTGTTGGCGGGCTCCATCATCAAGCCCTTGGTCCAGGCCAACGATCTGGCGCGCCAGGTGGCCGCAGGCGACCTGAGTGTGGCCATTGCGACCGACCGCACCGACGAATTGGGCCAGTTGCTGCGCAATCTGCGCGACATGCAGACAAGCCTGGTCAAGGTGGTCTCCAACGTGCGCCAGGGCTCCGAAAGCGTGGCCACGGCCAGCGCCGAGATCGCCCAAGGCAACAACGACCTCTCCGCCCGCACCGAACAGCAGGCCAGCGCTCTCGAAGAAACCGCCGCCAGCATGGAAGAACTCGGTTCCACCGTCAAACAAAACGCCGACTCGGCCCGCCAGGCCAACCAGCTCGCCATGAGTGCCAGCACCGTGGCCGTCCAAGGCGGTGAAGTGGTGGGCCAGGTGGTCGAAACCATGAAGGGCATCAACGAATCCAGCCGCAAGATCAGCGACATCATCAGCGTCATTGACGGCATTGCCTTCCAGACCAACATCCTGGCCTTGAATGCAGCGGTGGAAGCCGCGCGTGCCGGCGAACAAGGAAGAGGCTTTGCCGTGGTCGCCAGCGAAGTGCGCAGCCTGGCAGGACGTTCCGCAGAAGCCGCCAAAGAGATCAAGAGCCTGATCGGCGCCAGCGTAGAGCGCGTTGAACAAGGCACGACCCTGGTGGACCGTGCCGGCGAAACCATGACCGAAGTGGTGGCCAGCATCAAACGCGTGACCGACATCATGGGTGAGATCAGCGCGGCCAGCAACGAACAGTCCACCGGCGTAGCCCAGGTGGGCGAAGCCGTGACCCAGATGGACCAGGCCACGCA
>JACXTT010011470.1_pt1 | contig 11856 bp, 9 predicted proteins | sample 9270951 | NCBI WGS metagenome assembly JACXTT01 (sample SAMN15532306, study PRJNA645909) | rock metagenome | isolation source: weathered quartz diorite | place: Puerto Rico | collected 2017-06-21 | reverse complement strand
CAATCGCTTCAACGTCTCCCGTTGGCGGTGGCGCGCGTCGATCAAGCGCTGCCGCTGATTCCCGGTGTGTTGCGTTCGACAACCGGCGAAATAAGTATCGAAGGCGCGAGAGAGCAACAAAGCGCCTTGCTCGTCAACGGCCTCAATGCAGCGGATCCGGCCAGCGGAAACTTCCGGCTGAATTTGCCGATTGATTCGGTCGAGTCGGTCCAGGTATTTCAGCATCCTTACGCGGCAGAGTACGGTGCGTTTACCGCCGGCGTCGCCGCGGTCGAGACCCGACGCGGCCAGGACCGTTGGCATTTCGAGGTCAATGATTTCTTTCCTGATCTGCGGTTCAAGGGCGGACACTTACGCGGCATTGCCGAAGACACGCCGAGACTGAACTTCAACGGCCCCTTAATCAAAGATCGGCTCTTCTTTTCCCAGTCGCTCTCATACTCGATTGCCAAGCAGCCGATCCGCGGATTACCGTTTCCGGTTAACGAAACGAAGAGCGAATCGCAAAGCTACTTTTCACAACTCGATCTGATTCTAAACCACCGCCACACACAGACCTTCACGTTCGGCTACTTCCCGCAGCGCGATCAATTCGTCAACCTGGATTACTTCCGGCCACAATCAGTAACTCCGAACTATAAGCAGAAAGACTTTGTGGTCACGGCGCGCGATCGTTACCAGATCGGAGAGGGGCTGCTGCAATCTGCGGTTTCGTTTAAAAGATTTGACGCGCATGTCTGGGGCCAGGGTGAGAGTGAACAAACACTGACTCCCACCGTCGAGCGGGGCAACTACTTCGCGACCCAGGCGAGGCATTCACACCGGCTGGAACTCTTCGAGGTCTACAGCTTTCCCTCAAAACGCTTCCGGGGCGTGACACACGAGATTAAGGCCGGCTTTGATTTCAACAGCGTGGGCAACCTCCTTAATTACTCCGCGCGGCCGGTGAACATTGTGCGGCAGGATGAAACGCTGGCCGAGCGAACTGTATTCAGGGGCGTGCGACCTATCCAGGCTGTGAATCGTGAGTATGTCGGCTTTGCGCAGGATCGGCTGCTGATAAGTCCTAATCTAAGTATTGACGCTGGCCTGCGATTCGAGGATCAAAGAATCGGTAAAGAAAACAACCTGGCGCCACGCGTCGGTTTTGCCTGGTCGCCATTCAAGAGCGACCGAACGGTGGTGCGCGGCGGCATCGGTCTTTTCTATGACAAGGTCCCGCTAAACATTCGCAGTTTCGGACGCTATCCATCGCGGACGGTGGCTCGCTACGCGCCAGATGGCGTGACAGTGGTCGACAGCCGGCACTTCGTTAATGTGCTGGTGGATACGCCGCCAGTCGAACCGTTGGACTTCAGAATTCGGACGACTAAGGCCGGCTTCGTTCCAGAGAATCTTAAAGGCAATATTCAGCTTGATCAGGTGGTCGCGGATTGGTTGGATCTGCGCGTTAATTTTTCCGCCAGCCGAACAAATCATATTTACATCGTCAATCCCGAATTGGACTTTCGCGGACGAAGTGGAATCGTGCTGCGCTCCGCGGGGCAGGCTTCTTACCGCGCGGCGGAATTGACCGCGCGGTTTCGTCTTCCCCATAAAGACCAATTGATTGTCTCTTACGTGCGATCGCGGGCGCGGGGCGATCTCAATGACTTCAATACTTACTTCGGCGATTTCGGCGAGCCGATGATCCGGCAGAACCAATATTCAAATCTGCCGTTTGATGTTCCAAACCGGCTGCTCGCCTGGGGCACCATCAATCTGCCGCGCCGGATTACGATAGCCCCGATTTTCGAGGTCCGTTCAGGCTTCCCGTATTCCGTGCGCGACGCCGAACAAAGCTTCGTTAACGTGCGTAATTCCGACCGGACGCGTTTTCCCACGTTCCTGTCCCTCGACGGTGAAATAGCGAAACAGTTTCAAGTAACGAAGAAATATGGCGTGCGGCTGTCTCTGCGAGTATTCAACGCCACCGATCACTTTAATCCGCGCAACGTTCGCGCCAATATCGCCGATCCCCGCTTCGGTGAGTTCTTCGCTTCCTACCATCGATTTTTTACCGGCGGATTCGACATCCTGTTTTGAGCGTCTGATCATTTCCCGTCTGCCTCATCAACGAGTTTACCGTCGATCCGGGCATGCGACTCCGCTAAAGCTCTTCAATGATTATTCCGCGGCGGGCGAGTTCAGCGAAAAACGGTAGCGGATCAAAACACGCCTCGGGCGCCAGCACTCCATGCCGACTTACTTCACCGCGCGCCAGTTTTTGGGCGGCGATGGAAGCCGGTATGCCTGTCATCCGACCGGTCGCCGACGTGCCCCATTCAGCACGCGACGGGTGACGACTGACATATTCAATCCGAGATGCTTGCCCGTTCCGTTGTCCCATCACTTCTACGTTAAGCAGGAACGCCCATTCGCCCTCGGCACAAAAGTCTGAAGCGTGCTCAAGGATGTGAGCACGCAAGAGCGTTCGTACCGGAATGCTTTGACCATTCAGAGCGACAGTGGCCTCGCCCGTCAGATTGAGATCAGCGAAGGTGCGCAACGCGCGCATGATTTCTGTCCGCCAGGTACCACGGACGTCCACCAGCCTTACTCCCTTGCCCAGGAAGCGGTGAATCGTGTGCGTTTCAGAGTGGGGCACATAAAAAGTTTCGATCTCTCCGACAGGCGCGGCAAAACGAACCCGCTTGCTTCCAGAGAATGCGGGTGTTTCGATGAACTCTCCTGCTTGCCAGAAAAACCTGCGGCTGCCAGGGCTGAATTCATCAAGCACCGTGTCCAGCAAGCCCGGTGAAGGCGCAATCGATCGGAACGAAGCGAAGGCGATGTGCACTTCGTCAACTTGGTCGAGTTGGTTGGCAGCGGCCCGGGCCATCAGATTTGTAACCCCCGGCGTGGCGCCCGCGCCGAGACAGATGGTCACGCCGGCACGGCGAGCATCTTCGTCCAGTTCGAGTTGCCGCGGGGTGTTGTGGAGTCCGCCGAGATCCAGATAATTCACGCGCGCATTGATCGCCGCCCGCGTTACCTTCAGCCCATGATGATAAGTTGTGCAATTGGCGACGACATCAAAGCCGCGCAAGCCTTGAGTCAAAGCTGCTTCATCGTTCGCGTCAACTTGAATTGCGCGGACGCGTCCGCCACCGAGCTCGTCAGCCAGAGCTTGCGCCCGTTGCAGATCGGCGTCGGCGATGACTATCTCTTCAAAGTCGCTGGTGCGCGCGAGATCGCGAGTCGCTTCCGACCCCATCGCGCCACAGCCGCCAAGAACTATGATCCTCATCTAACTAATCCGTTTTCCTGCCTTTGGACCAATCGTATGGATACCAATAGGGTTTACTCTCGAGCTGGTAATCCAGATGGACATGCTTCGTCTCGCGAAATTCTTCGAGGCCCTCCACGCCCAATTCGCGGCCGCCGCCTGACATGCGCATCCCGCCAAACGGCCCGGCGTCATTGTCGGTGAGCGGGTCGTTGATCCAAAACGTTCCCGCTTTGATTCGTTCCGCTGCCTTCATCGCGTACTCGAGTTTGTTCGTCAAGATGTTCGCTCCCAGCCCGTATTCGGAATCGTTGGCCAAAGCAATAGCCTCGTCGATGTCTTTGACTCTCATGATCGGTGCTACCGGGCCGAACGTTTCCTCGCGCATTAGGGGCATCGAATGATCGACATCGACGACGACCGTCGGCTCGAAATAGTAGCCCCGCGAAAGGTTCGCGGGTTGCTTGCCGCCGCAGATTACTTTGGCTCCCATCTCGCGAACGTGATCAAGTTTCTTCACTACTTTTTCCCGTTGCGTGGCGGAGATCATCGGACCAAGATCGATGTCCGGGCCCATCGGATCTCCTATGCGCAGTGTTCCGGTGAATTCTACAAATCGATCGACGAATTCTTCGGCGACAGAATCAAAAACGTAGAAGCGTTCGCCCGAAGTGCATACCTGGCCCATGTTCAGATACGCAGCCCAAACCGCACCGCGCACCGCAACTTCGAGATCGACGTCATCGCAGACGATGAAGGGATCGTTGCCGCCGAGCTCAAGATTTACTTTCTTAACCCGCTCAGCTGCGAGTTGGGCGATCCGTCGGCCGGTGGCGACGCTCCCGGTGAACGCAACCACGTGCGTGTGCCGATGCGCGACCAGCGGCTCGCCCGCCTCCTGTCCATACCCGGTAATGACATTCACGACGCCGCTGGGGAAGTCTTGAAATGCGATCTCTGCCAGCAGCAAGGTTGAAAGCGGAGTGTGTTCGGAGGGCTTGATGATCACGGCGTTGCCGGCCATCAACGCGGGCGCGACTTTCCATGACATCAACAGCAAGGGGTAATTCCACGGCACGATACAGACGACTACGCCGTAGGGTTCCTTCATCACGAAATTCATCTGATGACGCTGTACCGGCGGAATCACGCGGCCTGATTCGTGACGACCAACCTCAGCGTAGTAATCGAAGCAGGCCGCGACCCACTCGACTTCGTCCAGGTTTTCGATTAGCGGTTTGCCGCCTTCCTGAGTCAGGAGCGTGGCGATTCGTTCGCGGTGCTCGCGGATGTTTCGCGCCGCGGCGTGAAGCCGCTCGCATCTTTCGATTCCGGGAACGAATCGCCAATCATCCTGTGCCTTCAACGCGGCCCGCACAGCTCGATCGGCGTCTTCGGCGCGAGCCCGAGGAACGTCGTCAAGGCGCTCCTCGGTGGCCGGATTCTCGACCGCAAAAGTCTCACCCGATAGAGCGGCGACGAAGTCTCCATCAATGAACATTTTGCGCATCAGCTCACACTCTCTTCTCTCAGGGAATCTTCAAAACGGTTGAGGGCGGTATCGATCAGCTCGCGCGTGATCACGAATGGCGGTTCGATGCGAATCACTTCCGGCTTGTTCAGGGTGTAGGCGATCAGCACGTTGCGGTCGAACATTCGCTGGGCCAGCGATTCACCAACTTTCGCATCGACGATCTCGACGCCGATCAGCAAGCCACGCCCACGCACGTCGCGAATGATACCCGGGTAGCGTTCCTGCAATAGTTTCAGACCCGCCACGAAATGGCTGCCCATCTCGGCACAGCGCTCGACCAGTTTCTCTTCCTGCAAAGTTTGGATGGTGGTCGCCGCCGCGGTCGTGGCCATCGGATTCGCGCCGAAAGTCGACGTGTGATAGAAAGGATTCGGGTGAAACGATTTGAAAATCTCGTCCGTCGTGTGGAAGGCCGCGCACGGAATCACTCCGCCTGAGATTGCTTTACCCAGGCACATGATGTCCGGCACGACGCCGTTATGATCGCAGCCGAACATCTTTCCAGTGCGGCCCAGTCCGGTTTGCACTTCATCCAAAATCAACAGCACGCCCCGCTCAGTACAGAGGCGGCGAACCGTCGGGAGATAGTCGTCAGGCGGCACGATCACGCCACCTTCACCCTGGATAGGCTCAAGAATTACGGCGGCTGCTGATTCATCAAGAACTTGTTCGATCGCGTCGGCATCGCCGTAGGGAACGAAGGTCGTTTCCAGCAACGGCAGAAACGGTTGGCGAAAGATATCGCGGCCGGTGACGGAGAGTGAACCCATCGTCTTCCCGTGAAACGAATTAATCGTCGAGATGAACCTGCTTCTGCCCGAGTAGAGCCGAGCCAGCTTCAGCGCGCCTTCGACCGACTCGGTCCCGGTCGAGCACCAGAAAGTCTTACGCAGATTTCCCGGGGTGATTTCCGCCAAACGCCGCGCCGCGTCAGCCGATCGCGGATTGAGCATCCACTGCGAATGGAGCGCCATGCGATCCATCTGTTGCTTAATGGCTCCAATCACTTTCGGGTGGCGATGGCCCAGGGCAAAAATTCCAAACCCGCCAAGACAATCGATGAACTCGCGGCCATGAACGTCCCGCAAAATGCAGCCTTCGCCAAACCATTCGACGACTGCACCGTCCACGGTCTTTGGATCGGGCCACCGATTCAGATAGGAATTGAAGCCCTGGACAGTTTCCTGGACGATCCGGTCTGCTTGTTCAGAAGGGAGATCGCCTTCGACGTTGAAGTCCATATGATTGAGTCAGTGAGGCCGCCACTGTACTCCGACTTGATCAATGAGCGCTAGCGGAAAACTTAAACTCCGTCAATCTCAGCGAAATTTGAGCACACTAGAGAGTGAAACTCCGTTCCGAAAATTCATTAACGGAGCAATGCCGCCGCTAAGTTATTGATGGTCTTGGTGCCGAGGGTGGGATTCGAACCCACACGGGATTACTCCCAACGGATTTTAAGTCCGTAGCGTCTGCCATTTCGCCACCCCGGCGTGGCCAACAAGATACCACGCGTTCGCCCTTCTGACACTCCGCCCTAGATGTTAGAATGCAACCGTCTTGCGTACCACGCCGTCTCATAAGGCATCGATGACCGAAGAGCAGGAAGTCTTTTACCAACACATTCAGAAGCAAGGTCTAAAGCGTACAGCTCAGCGCGACCTGATTCTCGATGTATTCCTAAACACCGAGGGTCATGTTTCAGGTGAAGACTTGTACCAGCTCGTGCGTGAGAAAGATCCTACGCTAGGCCAGACGACGGTTTATCGCACCCTGCGGCTGTTAACTGATGCGGGATTGGCGCGCGAGGTGCGATTCGGAGACGGCCGCGCGCACTATGAACACAATTACAAGCACCAGCATCACGATCATATGATCTGCTCAGAGTGCGGAAAGATCATTGAGTTCTATTCGCCAGAGCTGGAAGCTATACAAGACGCAATGGCCGCGAAGCACAAGTTTCAATTAACGGAACATCTGCTGCGCATGATTGGCATTTGTGCCGATTGTCGTCGCCAGAAGAAGCTGCAGAATTCGGATGTGCCAAAGCACGCTAAGGCCAATGTCGCACGCGCCTCGCGTCGGTAAGAACTAGAGAACATTATTCGGATGAAATTGAGGATTAATCCACTGAAGCTCACACTCCATTCGTTTGCATTCGCGTTGCTTCTTTTGCTATTCGGCTGTCCGGGAAGCAACAACCGGACCGAAGTAAACTCCGCCACGCCAGAACCAACGAAGACCAAGAAGACGGAGTTCGATGGTGACAAGGCTTTTGATTACCTAAGGAAGCAGGTTGAGTTTGGACCGCGACCTCCGGCTTCTCCGGAGCTGGAGAAGACGCGAGCTTACATCATCGATCAGTTGCGTTCCTTTGGCGTGAATGTGACCACGGAAGAATTTCAGGCGACTACGCCTGAAGGCTCTAAAAAGATGGCCAATATCGTCGCAGAATTGCCGGGGCAAGTTGGCGACATCATCATTGTCGGCAGTCACTACGACACGAAGCTCTTTAAGGATTTCAAATTTGTAGGCGCGAACGACGCTGGATCGTCAACGGCCGTAGCGATGGAAATCGCGCGCGTGCTCGCGATGAAAAAACTGACGCTGAAGTACACCTATCGATTTGTGTTCTTCGACGGTGAAGAGGCCTTCTGCAAAGAGTGGGAAGATTGTCACAATCCCAATCCGGCCGATCCACAGAAACCGCTGCCGGACAATACTTACGGCAGTCGACACTATGTTTCCCAACTGGTCCAAAAGGGTGAGGTGAGTCGCGTAAAGTCGATGATCCTGCTCGACATGATTGGTTACAAGGAGCTGCGTCTCGGCCGCGCTGACCTCAGCACCGCGTGGCTGCAGGACATCATCTGGCAGACGGGAAGGGAACTGGGTTACAACGCGCAGTTCGTGAATGATACCGAGGGAGTCGGCGATGACGATCACAGTCCGTTCTTGAAGGCGGGCATAGACGCTGTCGATCTGATTCAGCTCAGCACGTATGGCCCGGGTAGCTCATATTGGCATTCGAAGGAGGACACGCTCGACAAGGTCTCCGCCAAGAGTTTGCAGATCGTCGGCGACACAGTGATTTCAAGTCTGCCCAAGATTGAAGAAAGAATTCAGAGCCGTGCGCGCTAGGCACTAAGCGCTCGCAGTTTCTCTTCCACCGCCGCACCAACTTCACTACATTTCGAGGCTTTCTCTTCACCGATTAAGTCGTAGGTGAGCGTTTTGCCTTCGGCGAGTAACTCCGCCACAGCGGCTTCGACTTTTTCCGCGACCGCAGTCAATCGATCATCCTGGTGTCGAGTACCCAGCCAATCCAACATCATCTGAGCTGACAAGATTGCTGCGAGCGGGTTCGCTTTGTCTTTGCCGGCGTGCTTTGGCGCGCTGCCGTGAATTGGTTCGAACATCGCATGTTCGTCACCAATGTTTCCGCCGACTGCCAAACCCAATCCGCCCGCGGTGGTTGCGCCGTTGTCGCTGATGATGTCGCCGGCGAGATTCGGCGCGACCACGACGTCGTACCATTCGGGATTGCGAATCTGCCACTGGCAGAACGCATCCACGTAAGCGTAATCCAATTTGATGTCGGGAAATTCGCTCGTGCCGATCGCTTTAAAGACCTCCCGAAAGAATCGATGGGCGCCGATGATGTTCGATTTATCGACGCAGGTGACTTTCATCTGCCGGTTGCGGCGACGCGCCAGATTGAAAGCGTAGCGCACGACGCGCTCAGTCGCCGTCCGCGTGATTTTGATCGGCGTCATGCGGCCGCCTTCTATGTCGTTGGTTTCGCCGGTGTAGGCGTCCTCAGTGTTTTCGCGGATGACGACGTAATCGACTTTGCCGGGTTCCCAAACCTGTTTCAGTTCACCGTGAATCTTGTGCTTCACACCCGGATACAACTTCACCGGACGAACGTTCGCATAGAGATTCAATTCGCGACGATTGAGAATTACCTGAGCGTAGCCGGCGAGTTGCGGTTCGGGATAAGGCTTGCCAGATTTGGTGAACACAGTCTTGCCGTCAACTTCATGACCGACCGCGCCGAGCAGAATCGCGTCGGCGGCTTCGCATTTCTCAAATGAACCTTCCGACCATTCCATCTCGTGTTCGGCGTAGTAGTGACCGCCGCATTCGATCTCTTCGATTTCAAAGTCAATGTGGAATAATTCGCCAGCGGCGCGAAGCACGCGCAGAGCTTGATTCAAGACCTCGACGCCGATGCCATCACCGGGCAAAGCGACAATTGAATAGGATTGTTTAGGCATATTTATGATGAACGACTGACTATAAGCGAGAGCGGTGATATTTACCACAGAGGACACCGAGGAAAAAAGACAAGTCACCGAGCGACACGAGAAGCACAAAAAGGAAAACAACAGAACAGAGAACCGCGTGATTTCGGTTTGTGTCTCTTGTGCTTCTTCGGCTGATTTTCCTCCTCTGTGTCCTCTGTGGTAATAATCCTCGCGAATGCTCTCTGCGGAAATCATCGCCATCGGCTCTGAATTGCTTTCACCGAATCGTAGCGACACCAACAGTCTCTGGCTGACAGATCAACTGAACCGCGTCGGCATCGACGTAAAACTAAAAACGATCGTTGGTGACGATGACGCGCGCCTCGAAGAAGTGGTGAAGGATGCGGTGAAGCGGTCGCGCGTGGTGATTACGACCGGTGGACTCGGCCCGACCGAAGACGACATTACGCGCAAAGTCGTCGCGCGCGCGTTAGGTAAACGTCTTTCGCTTGATGAAAAAGTGCTGGAAGAGATTCGCGCCCGCTTTCAAAGCTTTGGCGTGAACATGCCGGAACGAAATTCCCGGCAGGCAATGGTGATAGCTGGCGCAGAAGTATTGCCGAACCCCAACGGGACTGCACCCGGATTATTTCTCGTACATGAGCAGTGCGTGATCGGTTTGCTGCCCGGCCCACCGCGCGAAATGAAGCCCATGTTCGAAAACCACGTGCTGCCAAGGATCAGTAAAATCGCCGGAGACACGCGCTTTGCAACGCGAGTCCTGCGCGTTACGGGGATGGGCGAATCCGCCGTTGATGAAAAGATTGCGCCAATCTACACCAAGTATGAGAACCCGCAGACGACGATCCTTTTCAACAGCAGCGAGATCGAAATTCATCTGCGAGCGCATGGCCGAACAGAAGCCGATGCCGATGCGCTGCTCGACGATCTCTCTTTGAAGATTGAAAAAGAACTTAGCAACTCAGTGTTTTCATTCCGCGGCGAGACGATGGAAGAAGTTGTCGGCCGAAGGTTGGCGATGACGGAATTCACTGTGGCCGTCGCCGAGAGTTGCACCGGGGGTTTGATCGCGCAACGACTCACAAACGTGCCTGGCTCTTCGAGGTATTTCCTAGAAGGCGTCGTGACATATTCGAATGAATCGAAAGTGCGTTTGCTTGGCGTCGATAAGAAAATCATCAAAGAATTCGGCGCAGTCAGCCAGCAGGTCGCGCGCGACATGGCGCGCGGCGTTCGTCACAAAGCTAAAACTGATTTCGGATTGGCTGTCACCGGAATCGCCGGCCCGGGCGGAGGCTCGGAAGAGAAGCCCGTCGGTTTGGTTTACATCGCGCTGGCCGATGACGCGCACACCGACCATAGGAAGCTTATGATTCCGGGTGATCGGGAACTAATTCGCTGGCGCGCGTCGCAGGCGGCGCTGGACATGTTGAGGCGAAGATTGATCTGATGTTCGTTATGACGATCAAAGTTATGATCGCAGGCGGGCTCATGCTCGCCCTTTCGAATTGCGCAAGCCAGGCCGTAAAGCATTTCGAGCCGAGCCCAAGTCCAAGCCTCGTTGAGACTTCGCAAGCGATGCAGAAAGCAAAAACTACCGAGGAGCTTTATGAATTCAACGCGGAGCAAGGAGAAGTCACATTGGCCTCGGGCGCGAAAATCGTTGAGAAAGAATTCAGCGAAGAGAATGCAAAACTGAAGTACCGGAACAGCGTCTCGTATCCGCAATTTGTCGGCGCATTGAATGCGTCGCAAGAGACCTTCAACACTGCCGTTATGCAGCGAGCCAAACGCGAATTCGATGAGTACAGAATTGAACAATTAAAACCGCGCAGCAACGCCGAACGCTTCCCAAAATACCATGAAGATGTCGAGGAAGTTCTCCAGGTTTCGTACGATTTACCGTTAGTCGACCAGAACCAGTTAAGTGTCCGGTTTTGGGCTACCACCTACGGTCGCGGCGCGGCTCATCCGGTCGATTACTTCTTCGTCTTCAACTTCGATCTGAATTCTGGCAAAGAGCTACGGCTCACGGATCTGTTTTCGGAACCGAAGAAAGCCCTTTCCGTCATTTCGGCGTATTGCCGAAAGGTTGTCACGGAAGGAATATGTCGAGAAGGGGGCTGGGCCGGTAAGCAGTCATTCGAAGATTGTCTTAGTAACGCGCCGCTTTGGGAGCAAGGTATCGAACCCACTGTTGAGAATTACAAGGCTTGGAATATCACGAGAGATGGTTTAGTTATCTCGTTTGAGCCATGCCAATTAACTGGATGCGCATCCGGCGAGTTCTATGTCGTCGTACCCTATTCGGAGATGCAAGCTGTTATGTGGGAGAAAAGCGTCCTCAGGCTGTATGCAAGATGAGGACTCGGAGTTGTCTAACCGGTGACAAGCGGGAATAGTTCGGGATGCTCAACAGATTCAATCGCTAGGTCGACATCAAGATCTGGCCAGTAAAGATGATGTTCGTTCAAAAGTTCTACGTTATGAATCGCTGAGACAGACGCATCCTTGAACCATGGAAAATCTTCGAACGAAAGGAAGTACTCTTTTTCTTTAAGCAGCAACCAGATTCCGTGTTTTGAAATCTGAGTAACTTCAACCTCCGAAGTGTCTGTGCCAAGCGTCTCTGATTTCATCTTCGTGTTCCTCGATCAAGCGTCGCGCGGTCTGAAGGTCTGGCCCGCGTAGACCATAATTGTCCGCCAATTCAATCTCAGGTTCAATCCAAAACTTTACTTCGCCTTTTGAGCAGTAAACATTCCACTAAATTCGAGGTTCTT
>JACXTT010011469.1_pt1 | contig 11856 bp, 10 predicted proteins | sample 9270951 | NCBI WGS metagenome assembly JACXTT01 (sample SAMN15532306, study PRJNA645909) | rock metagenome | isolation source: weathered quartz diorite | place: Puerto Rico | collected 2017-06-21 | reverse complement strand
GCTCGATCGGCACGGCGATCGAGTCCTACGCGGTCGACAACAACGTGTATCCGGTCGCCAACTCCGCCGCCATCTTGCAGGGCTTCATGCAGCCGATCTACATCAAGACGATGCCCACGCTCGATGGCTGGAGCAACACCTTCGCCGTGGCCTCTATCGCCACGCAGTACACCGTTTCCTCGAACGGCAAGGACGGTGCGCCGCAGACCTGCGCGGCCGGCGTGACCCAGACGTTCGCGGACGACATCTGCTTCATCAACGGCCAGTTCCTCCGTTACCCGCAGGGCAGCCAGCAGTAAGACGGCTTCGCTCGCATCAGTTGGAACGGCGAGGGTCGAAGGATCCTCGCCGTTTTTCTTTGGCGGTGTACCGCGCACTGCATCCCGAATGGCAAGTTAAGATGCACCCGTGGCTCCTCCCCCGGACCCCGCCCCCTCCCCGGGCGTCGCCGATGCGGCCGACTGGACAGGCCGTGCGGCCGGCACGACCTTAGCCGCTCGACCGGCGGGGGCACGATGACCCGGGGGCTCCTTCAAGCACTCAGCTTCGTAGCGGCCGCGGCGCTCGCGCTGTGGCTGACGCCTCAGGTCCGCCAGGCGGCGGTGCGCTTCGGCATCGTCGATCGGCCCGATGGCCGGCTCAAGAGCCAGAAGGAGCCGGTGGCCTACCTAGGAGGGCTCGCGATCTTCCTTTCGTTCCTGCTCGCGCTCGCGTTGACGGTGCGGTTCAGCCGGGGAACCTTGGGTCTGCTGCTCGCGGGCTCGATCGTCGTGCTCGTCGGCCTCGTCGACGATCTCGGCTCGCTCAAGCCGTGGACCAAGCTGGCCGGCCAGACCGTGGCCATTCTCGTTCTCCTCAAGTCCGAGATCTTCATCAAGCTGACGTTCCTGCCCATGCCGGTCGCCATCGCGCTGTCGATCGTCTGGCTGCTCGCGTGCACGAACGCCTTCAACCTGATCGACATCATGGACGGCCTCTCCGCGGGAACCGCGATGGTGGCTTCGGTCGGGTTGATCGTCGTGGCGAATCTGGGCGGGAACGAGGATGCCGCGCTCGTCCTCGCCGCGCTCGCCGGGGCTTGCCTCGGCTTCCTCCGGTACAATTTCGAGCCGGCCAAGATCTACATGGGAGATTGCGGAAGCCTCTTCCTCGGATTGATGTTGGGCGCGACCGCGATGAACAACGCCTACACCCGCACGAACACGCTGGCGGCCGTGGCTCCCGGGTTGATCTTGGGTGTCCCGCTCTTCGACATGCTCTTCGTGATGTACGTGCGCATGCGGCGTGGCCTCCCCGTGATGCTGGGCAGCCCCGATCACGTCGCGCTCCGGTTGAGGAAATGGCGGTTGACGACCCGGCAAACCGTCGTCGGGTCCTATGTCGCCACGGCGGTCTTGGGGGCCGCGGCGCTCGGGATGAGCGCCGCGTCCTGGACGGTCGCCGCGTGGATCCTGGGCGCAGTGGTCGCCGTGGGCCTCGGTACCGCGGCTTGGCTCAAGACGATCGACATGTCTCTATGATCGTGATCCTGGGCGGTGGTCTCGCGGGGCTCGCGACCGCATACTTCCTCGGCGAGCGCGATCACGTGGTGCTCGAGGCCGAGAGCGCGCCCGGCGGGCTCTGCCGCTCGCGTCGCGTGGGCCGGTTCGTCTTCGACTACACCGGACATCTCCTCCACATGCGCGATCCTCGGACGATCGCGCTCCTCGACGTGCTCTGGCCGGACGCCTTCGCGGAGCTGACGAGGAAGGCCTTCATACGCACCCGCGGCGTCACCTTGCCGTTCCCCTTCCAGGCCAATCTCCACGGACTCCCGGAGCGCGTCGTCGCCGACTGCATTCTGGGGGCGGCGGAGGCGCTGGCCCGGCCGGTGCCGGACGATCCGGCGATCTCGTTCCACGACTGGTCGATCGCCGCCCTGGGGCGGGGGATCAGCGACGCGTTCATGTTCCCTTACAACACGAAGCTGTTCCGGCGGGATCCGCGGGAGATGACCGCGGACTGGGTCTCGTGGGCCGTTCCGCGGCCGAATCTCGGCGAGATCGTCCGCGGCGCGCTCGGAATCGCCAATGAGCGGATGGGGTACAACGCCACATTCCGCTATCCCAAGGACGGCGGGATCGAGATCATTCCCAACGCGTTCGCGAAGCGGCTGCGAAGCCTTCGTACGGATGCGCGTGTCGTTTCGATCGACCTCGGACGCCGGCGGGTCACGCTCGCGAGCGGGGAGTCGATGGCCTACGATCGGCTCGTGTCGACGCTCCCCCTTCCGGCGTTCCTCCGTGCCGCCAACGGAGGGGGCTTCGACGGCGCGGAGCTCGCGACGCAGCTCGACTGGTCGGTGGTCGGCTGCCTCAATCTCGGGATCGACCGGCGCGGCGTCGGCGAAGGCGCGCACTGGATCTACTTCCCCGATGAAGGCACGCCGTTCTATCGCGCTGGATTCCCGCACGCCATGAGCGAAGGGGTCTGCCCTCCGGGAACCTCCTCGCTGTACGTCGAGTTCGGCTTGAAGCGCGACGAGCCCGCCGATGCGACGGCGCTCGAGCGGAGCGCCTTGTCCGCGCTGCGGCGCGACGGAATCCTGCGCGAGGATGACCGCGTGATCGCGCGTGACTGGATCCGCATCGATCCGGGGTACGTCATCTTCGACCGGGCGCGGAAGCAGGTTATGAATGAGGTCCTGCCGCACCTCGCGGCGCTCGGGGTGACGGTGATCGGCCGGTACGGAGCTTGGACCTACTCCTACATGGAGCGCGCGATCCTCGACGGGATGGAGACCGCCGAGGCCCTCGCCCGCGGAGCCTAGGCCGACTCGCGATGTGCGGCATTTGCGGCGTGATCGAGCCCACCTTTGCGCCGATCGACCCGAAGGGGACGCGCGCGATGCTCGATGCGATGGCGCATCGGGGCCCCGACGCCTGGGGGATGATCGAGGCTCCGGGGGTCTCGGCAGGGATCCGACGGCTGCGCGTCATCGACCTCGCCACGGGCGACCAGCCGATCCGCAACGAGGACGGCTCCGTCGAAGTCGTCTTCAACGGCGAGATCTACAACCACCGGGCGCTCCGCCGCGAGCTCGAACTCTCAGGGCACCGGTTCGCCACACGATCGGACACGGAGGTGTTGGTTCACCTCTGGGAGGATCGGGGCCCCGGCATGGTGCACGCGCTGGACGGAATGTTCGCCTTCTGCGTGGTCGACCGCCGGCACCGCGAAGTGCTCGTCGCGCGGGACGGCTTGGGGATCAAGCCGCTGTACGTGCGCGAGCTTCGCGGAGGCCTCGTGTTCGCATCGGAGGTTGCAGCGCTCCTGCGGTATCCGGCCCCCAAGCCCACCATCGATCCACGGCGGCTCGTCGACCTGGTGGCGCTCCAGTACGTCCCGGGAGAGCGGACGGTGTTTCGCGAGATCCGCAAGCTCCTCCCGGGGCACGCGATCCACGTGCGAGACGGCCGCGTTCGCGTTCAGCGGTGGTTCGAGTTCCCCAACGCTCCGCCCGACGGAGAGGGACGCCTCGAGGAGCAGGGGGAACGGCTGCAGAGCCTTTTGACCGATGCCGTCGCGGAGCAGGCGGTGGCCGACGTGCCGGTTGGCGTCTTCCTCTCCGGCGGCCTCGACTCCACCGGGATCGCCGCGCTTCTCGCGAAGGCCGCTCCCGGGCGGGTTCAATCGTTCTCCGTCGGATTCGCGGCGTCGGACCACGACGAGCGGCGGTTCGCGGAGATCGCGAGCCGGGCGCTCGGAACCGATCACCACGCGCTGACCGTCTCCGCGGACGACGTAGCCCGCTTGCTTCCGGCCGCCATCGCCCATCTCGAGGAGCCGGTCCTCGATCCCGCGCTGCTTCCGACGTGGATTCTGTCGCGCTTCGCGCGCAGCGAGGTCACGGTCGCCCTTTCCGGCGAAGGCGCCGACGAGCTGTTCGGCGGTTATCGGCGATACCTCTACCAGCGGCGGCTGGGCTGGATGCGCGCCTTGCCGGGGCTCGGCGCCGCAGCGCGGGCAGGGCGCCGGCTCGGCATGGTGCCGGTCCGGGTGGGACAGGCGCTGGAGGCGCTCGGCGAGCGAGATCCCGTGCGCAACCACCTGGAGTGGTCGCAGACGCTCCCGCACTCAGTCGTGGAAACCCTCTTCGAAGGCGATCTCGTCGCCGAGGCGACGCGCGACGCCGAAGAAAGTTTCGCGCCCTACTTCGACCGGGTGCCCGGCGGGCTCTCCGCGCAACTGCGCGCCGATCTCTCCGAGTGGCTGCCGCACAATCTCCTGCAAAAGGTCGATCGCGCCTCGATGGCGTCTTCGCTCGAGGCGCGGGTTCCGTATCTGGCCCTGCCGATCGTTCGCTTCGTCGCCGCGCTTCCGGAGTCGGCGAAGATTCGAGGCGCGGAGACCAAGCGCCTCCTGCGGCACGCCCTGCGAGGGATCGTCCCGGAGCCGATCCTCGAGAGGCCCAAGCAGGGCTTCGATCTCCCGCTCGACGCGTGGATCCGGGGCCCGTTGCGCGACCTCGCGGCCTCGCGACTCGAGGAGCGCAGCCTCGGTCGCTGGCCGGGGCTCAACGCCGACGCGGCCGCCGGGATGTTCTCCCGCCACCTGTCGGGGGCGGAAGATCTCGGGCTCCCGCTCTTCAGCCTGCTTTCGATAAGCCTCTTTCTGGAGCGCCATGGAGTCTAGGCGGCGCCGGCTCGTTCACCTCGTGACGCGTCTCGAGCTGGGAGGCGCGCAGCAGAACACACTTCATTGCGTCGAGCACCACGATCGCGCAAAGTACGACGTGTCGCTCTGGTCCGGAGCCGGAGGTTTCCTCGACGCCCGGGCGGCCGCCATTCCCGGCGCCGACGTGAAGCTCCTGCCGTGGCTGGCGCATCCGATCTCCCCCGTCGCCGACGCCGGCGCCGTCGTGAGGTTAGCGTCGATGCTCCGCGACGTGGAGGTGCTGCACACGCACTCGTCGAAGGCTGGGATTCTCGGACGCGCGGCGGCGCGACTTGCCGGGACGCCTGCGGTCGTCCACACGGTGCACGGTTGGAGCTTCAACGATGTCCAACCGGCCGTGATCCGGCGGCTGTACGTCGAGGCCGAGCGCGCAGCCGCGCGCGTAACCGATCGCATCGTGTGCGTCGCCCGCTACGACCGGGAGCGAGGGCTCGCCGCGGGAATCGGCGAAGCGTCGCAGTACCGCATCGTTCGAAGCGGCATCGATCCATCTCAGTACGCTGCGCCACCGGCAGCCCGCGAGCGGATCCGACGATCTTTGGGAATCGAGCCGGACGAACTCGTCGTGGGATCGATCGGCAACTTCAAGCCCCAGAAAGCGCCGCTCGTTTTCATCGAAGCGGCGCGGCGAGCGTCTCTTCGCGACCGGCGGCTCAAGTTCCTCGTCGCCGGAGACGGCGAGCTGAGGCCCGCCGTCGAGGGGGCGATCTCAGGGGCCGGTCTCGCGGGCGTCGTGCACCTCCTCGGATGGCGGGAGGACGTTCCCGAGATTCTCGCGGCGATGGATATCTTCCTGCTGACCTCGCTGTTCGAGGGGCTGCCACGCTCCGTTCTACAAGCGATGGCGGCATCGGTCGCGGTGGTGGCGACGGACACCGGTGGAGTGCGAGAGGTGATCGCCGACGGTAAGACCGGATTGCTGGTGCCACCAGGACACCCGCAGGCGGCCGCGGAGGCGGTCCTTGTGCTCGCGAGCGATGCTGGCCTTCGCGAGGGGTTCGCTCGTTCCGCGCGGTCGCGCCTGGGAGCGGAATTCGACATTCGCCGGCTTGTTCCGGATCTGGAGTCGCTCTACGACGAGATCCTTACGGGAGGCTCACAGGTCAGCGCGCGTGCCACGTCTTCGTAGCATCTTGGCGGTCCCTGGCCCGAGCACTAGATTTCCGTCGTTTTGGAAGAGGAGCACCCGGGCGGCATGGTTGCGGTCATCGAGTTGCGATCTTTGCGAAAGGCGTTCCGCGGCCACCTCGGGATCGGTCGAACCGTGGCGGTGGACGGCCTCGACCTCTCCGTTCAGCCGGGGGAGATCTTCGGCCTCCTCGGTCCCAACGGTGCCGGCAAGACGACCACGCTCAAGTTGATGCTGGCTCTGCTTCGCCCCGACTCCGGCGAAGTGCGGTTGTTCGGCCGGCCGCCCACCGACATCGCTGCACGAGCGCGGCTGGGTTTCCTGCCCGAGAACCCCTACTTCTACGATTATCTGACGGCTGCCGAGTTCCTCGACCTCTACGGCAGACTCCATCGGCTCGACGCGTCCGAGCGGAGGCGGCGAATCCAGGACGTCATCGCGCGTGTCGGTCTCACCGGAAGGGAGCGAACGCCGCTCCGCAAGTTCTCGAAGGGGATGATTCAGCGGCTCGGCCTGGCTCAGGCGATTCAGCACGAGCCCGAGCTGGTCATTCTGGACGAGCCGATGTCCGGGCTCGATCCGATCGGCCGCCGGGAAGTTCGCGATCTCATCCTCGCGCAGCGCGCCGCCGGCCGGACCGTCTTCTTCTCGAGCCACATCCTGCAAGACGCCGAGTTGATCTGCGACCGCGTCGCCATCGTCGCCAAGGGAAAGCTCCGCGCCGTCGGTCGTCTCGACGATCTCGCCTCGCGCGAGGCGAAGTGGATCGAGGTGTCGGTCCGAGGGCGCCTCCCCGCGGATGCGCCCGGGGAAAAGACGACCGCCCCCGACGGCACGACCCTCGTCAAAGTCGACGGCGTGCCTGCCCTGACCCGACTTCTGGCCGCCGTGCCCGCGGCCGGGGGAGAAGTCGTCTCGGTCTGGCCACGCCGTGAATCGCTCGAAGATCTCTTCCTCCGGGAGATCGGGCGGGCGAAGGCCGAGGAGCGCGTTTCGTGAGCGCGATCGCCGCCATAGCTCTCAACACGTTTCGAGAGGCGATCCGCGATCGGATCCTCTACCTGATCCTCGTATTCGCGCTCGTCCTGATCGCACTCTCGCATTTCGTGTCGCTCTTGACCGTGGGGAGCGAGGTCAAGATCGTGAAAGACTTGGGACTCTCGGCGATCTCGATCTTCGGATTGTTGACCGCCGTCTTCGTCGGCGTTTCCCTCGTGTTCAAAGAGATCGAGCGCCGGACCGTCTACACGCTGTTGGCTCAGCCCGTGCGGCGATGGCAATTCGTCTGCGGCAAGTTCGCCGGGCTGTCGCTGGTGCTGGTCTGCTCCGTCACGCTCACGGGCGCCGCGCTGCTGGCGGCCGTCGCGATGAAGGGGGAATCTCAGGCGCCTCTCATTCCGGCGATCGCATTGGGGCTCGTGGAGTTGGAGCTGATCGCGGCGTGCGCCGTGCTGTTCTCGAGCCTGACGAATCCGATCCTGGCCGCCGTGGGCACGGTCGCGACCTACGTCGTCGGCCACTTGTCGTGGAGCTTCGATCTTCTCGAGAAGCGCATCCAGGGGAGCACCGGCAAGGCGCTCTGCCGCGCGCTCCACATGATCCTGCCGAACCTCGACCGGCTGAACGTCAAGGCCGCGGCGGTCCACGGGATCGCACTGCCGGACGGGTACTTCGCGGCAGCGGTCGCCTACGGGCTGTTCTATGCGGCGGCCGTTCTCGTCCTGGCGTGCCTCGTCTTCGAGAGCCGGGAGTTCGTGTGAACCCTCGCCTGGTCGGTGCCGCGCTGTTCTTGACCGCCGCTTGCGGCGCGGGCGCCGCCCGCGCCCGTCTCACGGGGATCGCCGAGGCGGGCCGTGGCACCCAAGAGCTGCTGTATCTTCCCAACGGCAAGTACTTGAAGCTTGTCAGCCTCGGGCACGCGCCGATGGTCGCGGACTTCGTCTATTTGTGGGCGATCCAGTACTACTCCGACTACGACCTCACCGACCGCTACCGGTACGTCGAGCACGTCTTCGGCAACGTTGTCGGCGAACTGGATCCCGCCTACACGGATCCTTATTGGCTCGGTGCGGTCATCCTGACGACCGAAGCCAAGGATTTGGACGCCGGTCTACGGCTTCTCGACAAGGGGTTCGAAAGGAACCCCTCCGCGTGGATCCTCCCCTTCCTCGCCGGGTGGGAATGCGATCGCGCCCAGCAGTTCGACCGCGCCGCGTCCTACTTCGACCGCGCGGCGAAAGCGCCCGGAGCACCGCCGGATCTCTACCGGCTGAAGGCCGGGATGACCGCCCTGACGGGGAATCTGCACGAGGCGATCGCGCGATGGAAGGACGTGCTGGAGGATCCCCGCAATGACGACGAAGCGCGGGCGATCGCGAGGCGCCAGATCAGGACCCTCACCGTGAAGGCGGACGTCCAGGATCTCGACGCGGCGATCGCCGCATTCAAGGACAAGAACGGCCGCACGCCGCACACGCTCGATGAGCTCGTCCGCGCCGGTCTCCTGCGCTCCCTTCCTCTCGACCCGGACGGAAAGGCTTACCTCTACGACGCCACGAGTGGCGCGGTCTCCAGCACGGCCTCCCGAGTGCTGGGCTGATGGACGCACCGACCCTCGAGCCGTTCGCTTCGATCCTCGTGCTCGCCGTGGGCCTGGTGTTGGGGAGCTTCCTGAACGTTTGCATCCATCGTCTGCCGCTCGGGGAGAGCGTCGTCTCTCCTCGGTCGAGGTGCCCTCGGTGCGGCGCTCCCGTACGCGCGTGGGAGAACGTCCCGGTCCTGTCCTGGCTCCTCTTGCGAGGGCGGTGCGCTGCGTGCCGGGCGCCGATCTCCATCCGCTATCCGGCCGTGGAAGCGCTCACCGGCACCGCGGCCCTGGCCCTTTGGCGCGCGTTCGGCCCGACCTGGGCGTTCGCGATCGCCGCTCTCTTCGTGCTCATGTTGATCGTTCTCTTCTTCACCGACTACGATCATCAACTGCTTCCCGACGTCGTGACGCTTCCTGGCTTCGGAGTGGGCCTGGCCGCGGCGTGGTTCAATCCGTTTCTCGGCGAGCCCGGCTGGCCGAGGATCGTCGCCGCTGCCACCGGGGCCGCTCTCGGTTCCGGGATTCTCTGGGGTATCGGCGCGCTGTACTCCCGGCTCCGCGGAGTCGAGGCGATGGGCTTCGGCGACGTCAAGATGATGGCGATGGTCGGGGCGTTCACGGGTCCCGCCGGTGTGGCCGTGACGCTTTTCATGGCCTCGACGGCCGGCGCGGCGATCGGCCTCGCGCTGATTCCTTTGAAAGGGAAAACGCTCCAGAACGCCCTGCCGTTCGGCTGTTTCCTGGCGCCGGCGGCGGTCGCAGCGCTGCTCTGGGGCCGACGCCTGGTCGCGGCCTATCTGGGGGTCCTCCACGGAGCCTCATAGGACTCGGCGTTCGATGTCCGGATCGTCCGACGCCGGACGCCGGGGCCGTCGAACTGCCTCGGCGTTTGCATCGCTGCTGCGACAAGCGTACTAGACTTCAAGGTCTCGGAGCCCAGGTATTCCGGGGAGGAGCCGTGTGCCCACGACGGAGACTCAAGATCCGCAAGACAGGGCGCACCTCCGGCTTCAGCTTGCCGGAGCTCCTCGCCGTGATGGCGCTGCTGGCGATAGCGCTCGCGATCGGCATTCCGATCGTCAACGAGCAGGTTCGGATCGCGGAGGTCCGCGCCGCCGCCGACGATCTGGCCCTGCATCTGCGCGCGGCGCGGATGATCTCGGTGGCGCAGCATCGAACGGTGACGTTCAACGTCTACCCCGATCCGAACAATGCGTTCGCTTACGACCGCACCGCCGGCCGCCCCGAGCAAAGGTTCTCGACCCCGGCGAGCGTCAGGATCTCCCAGGCGTCGGACCGCACGATCCTGTTCAAGGAAAACGGCTCCGTCGAGGTTGCGTCGTCGATCGTCCTGGAGTCCGACGTCTCCGGCGCCCGGGAGCGCTGGACGGTCACCGTCAACTCGCTCGGCTTGGCCACGCTCTTGCATGAACGACTCAACTCGGGAGCGTGATGGGAGAAGGGCGAGCGCGTGGATTCAGCTTGGTGGAGGTGATCGTTGCGATGGGGCTCCTCGCGGGCGTCTTGATCGCGATCGGCGGTCTCTTCATCATCGGCGGGAAGCAGGTCAAGAGCGGACGAGCGTCGAGCGAGGCGCTGGCCGTCGGCAAGGTGATCCACGAGGACATGCTCGGCTGGGGGTACTCTCAGCTATGGCAGGTGTTCGGATACGACGGGCAGGCGACATCCTATGCGGTGGACACGCGGAACTGCGGGGCCTGTGTCGAGTGGCAGACGACGCTCGCCTCGAAGCTGGGGCCGGAGGCCTACGCGAACATCAAGATCGAATCGGTCGCCGACGCCGATGGGATGACGTTCAATTTCGCCGACGCCTCCGGGAACATCCTCGCGCGCACGATTCGGGTCACCGTCACGGTCCACTGGACCGAGAAGCCCGGCCGCGCCCGCTCGATCACCGTTGGCACGACGAGGAACTGATGACCGGCTCGAGACATGCCGAGCGCGGGCTTTCCCTGGTCGAGGTGTTGGTCGCTACCACGATCCTCGCCCTCGTCGTCGTGATCGCCCTCACCGTCTACGACCAGTCCCGCCAGGCGTTTGCCCGGGGAGAGAACGCGGTCGAGCAGCAGGAGGCGGTCCGGATCGCCTTCGACAAGCTGACGACCGACATCCGCATGCTCGGGTTCAACGTCAACCCCGACGGAAATCCGACCCGCACCGACGAGCAGCTCGAAGGAGCGCTCGATCACGCGATCGTCCTCCGCGCCGATTTCGATCGATCGGATTCCGTCGCGAGCCGAACGCCCGAGACGAGCCTCGCCGGCGGGGCGTACGCGACCGTCTCCACCGGAAACGACGAGATCGTCGCTTACGTGCTGGCGAGGCCCGACGGCAGCGGCCCCGACACGATCACGTTTCAAGCCGACGTTCGTGAGCCGGTGCGCGACGGGAGCGTCGAGCCGGTGACGATCGGCAACGTGGTTCTGAATCCGACGAGCCCTCCGTACACGCTCTACCGAGTGACTCTCAACAACGACTCCTCGACCTACGGCAGCTCGTCGTTCGTCGTGCGAACGCCCGTGATGGAAAACGTTCGCGAACTGAGCTTCGTCTACCACGACGCCGCCGGCACGTTCAAGGACCCGTCCGCGACGATCTCGGAGTCTCCCTCCGCGAAGGCGATCCGAAGCGGTCTCACCCGTGTGAGCGTGTCGCTCGTCGGCATGACCCGCCAACAAGATCTGGCCTACGACGACCCCAACGATCCCGCGGCGCCCCGATTTCGGAAATTCGAGCTACGGGGAGACGTGACTCCGCGGAACATGCGGTTGAAGGGGTTTCCGGACGTGGATGCCGACGTGACCCCGCCGTCCAAGCCCGCGACGCCGACCGTCATCCCCGGACACTGCGGCGGACTGATCGTCGTATGGGCTCCGAATCCGGGTGGCGAGCACGTCACGCAGTACCGCATCGGCTGGGGGCCGTCGAGCTCGGTCATCGCGGGCACCCGCAACGTTCCGGGCTCGCCGTTCTTTCTGGACGGCTTGGCGAACGGTACGACCACCTACGTGTCGGTTCAGGCGCAAGACGCGGCGGGGAACGTAAGCGTGCGAAGCGATCTCGCTTCGGCCACGGTCACCAACCTCAACGCGCCGAGCACGCCCACCGGCTTCACGACCTCCACGGATCGGCCCTACGGCGTGTACGTGTCCTGGACGCCCGTCACGACCAACTCTGCGAGCGTGCCCGCCGCCGATCCCGCCGTCCCGAGGATTCGTGACCTCGCCGGCTACCGGCTGTATTCGTATCCCTATCCGGGATTCGATCTTGACGACGCGACTAAAGTGGCCGACGAGCGGGTGCTCGGTCCGTCGTTCCAGCCACCTTACGAAGATACCCCGCTCGTCGCCTGCAACGACCGCTACTACATGCTGACCGCCGTGGACACGTGCGGAAGGGAGAG
>JACXTT010011468.1_pt1 | contig 11858 bp, 11 predicted proteins | sample 9270951 | NCBI WGS metagenome assembly JACXTT01 (sample SAMN15532306, study PRJNA645909) | rock metagenome | isolation source: weathered quartz diorite | place: Puerto Rico | collected 2017-06-21 | reverse complement strand
TTTGGCGAGCCGGGCCGTGCGGGTCGGCTGCCGGTCCGAGAGCGCGAGCGTATCCAGCGCGCGATCGATCGCCGAACCGGCGTCCGAGAGCCCGTAGAGTCCGGCGTAGGCGCGCAGATTCTCGCGGACGGTCAGGCGATCCCACAAGCCGGGCGTCTCCGTCAGAAAACCGATCCGTGTCCGCAGGGCGGATCCGGTCGCGCGCGTGAGCTCGATGCCGTCGATCACCACGGTGCCGCTCGTCGGGCCAATCAACCCCGCGAGCATCCTCAGCGTCGTCGTCTTTCCCGCGCCATTGGGTCCGAGCAGCGCGACGATTTCCGATCGTGCGACGTCGAACGTCACGTCATTCACGGCGGTCCGCGAGCCAAATCGGCGCGACAAACGCGACGCTGCAATCACCGAGCTGAGAATTCGAACAGGCCGGGCGTGACGAGCAGACGGCCGTTCGTGCCGAAAAAGAGACTGCGTGGCGTGACCACGCCCGCGGCGCGGAACTGGACGGTCCGCCGCTTGTCGCCGTCGCGATCGTAGACGTAGGTGTAGGGCACGACGAATGCGATCCAGAGGTTGCCGTCGCCATCGACGGCGGCTGTCCGAATCGTCGGCGTCACCAGCGGAAGCTCGCCCTCCTCGGTCTTCCGTTGCGGCCACGACGTTGGAAGATTCGCGATCGTCTGATCGATCTCGCGTCCCTCGACGTGACGTTCGAACAGGAGCTGGCCGGCCGCGTCGTACTTGCGGAACGCCGGCTCGCCGGTCTGGAAGACGAAGTAGAACCCGCCGCGAGGATCGACGAGCGGAACGCCGCTGTTCAGCGCGAGGTGGAGCTCGCGGTCGTCTTCGTGGCCGGTCCGCCGAAGCCGTCCCATCGTTCGGTTGACGCCGCCGTTGAGCGCGTACTCGGTGATGAGCGCGCCGGTCTCGGGCTGCGACATCAGAATCGACGTGCCGGTGTACTGCAGCGATCCGATGCCGTTCAGCACGGTGTTCTCGATGACGACGCGCGTCTTCATGCGGCCGGGAATCATGAAGCCGCCGATGCGAAAGCCGGCGGGCGTGAAGATCTGGATCCGCTCGCGGTTGTTCGGTGCGTCGGCGACGACGAATGTGCCGTTCGGCTCGACGGCAAATGCCGTGGGATCGATGATCCGTCCCTCTTCGCCGCCGATGTGCACGATCTCCCACGCGCTCGAGCGGTCGCTGTCGAGCCCGAACACGACGTGGGCCCGCCGATCGAACACGAAGTACTGTCCGGACGCGGCCTGCTGAAACCCGGTCGGCTCACGAAACCGTCCCGCGATGTGCGCAGGTACGGCGGCCGTCGATCGCACCACGTCGACGGTGAGCGCCGCGAGCGACGCCGTCAGAACGCAGCAACAGCAACCAACTAGTATCTGGCGGTTTCGCGTATGGCCTTCAGGATGTCGTGCGACTGCGGGAGGATGGCTTCTTCGAGGTCGGGGCAATACGCCACGGGACAATTGAGCGCGCCGACGCGCTTGACCGGCGCGTCGAGGTGCTCGAACAGCTCGCCCCCAATCCGCGCGGCCAGCTCGGCGCCGAAGCCGCACATCACCTGATCTTCGTGCGCGACGACGACGCGGTTCGTGCGCTTGACGTGCGCGGCGATCGCGTCCCAGTCGCACGGGACGATCGTCCGCAGGTCGAGCACCGCGACGCTGAAATGATCCTTTTCCGCCTGCTGTGCGGCCAGGAGCGATCGCTGCACGAGCGCGCCCCACGTGATGACAAGGACGTGGTCGCCTTCACGCCGGAGGCTCGCCTTGCCGAACGGGATCATGAAGTCTTTGCCTGGGTACTCGCCTTTGTTGTACGTCTGCCGGTAGAGGTGCTTGTGCTCGAGGAACAGCACCGGGTCGTCGCAGCGGATCGACGTGCGCAGCAGGCCGGCCGCGTCGACCGCATTCGACGGGTAGACGACACGAATGCCGGGGCAGTGCGCGAAGATGCTCTCGCCAGACTGGCTGTGATACGGTCCGCCGCCGCGCAGGTAGCCGCCGATCGGCGTGCGAATCACGACGGGCGCGGACCACGTGTTGCCCGACCGGTACCGCATCATCGACAGCTCGTCGCGAATCTGCATCATCGCCGGCCAGATGTAGTCGAAGAACTGGATCTCGACCACCGGCTTCAGCTTCCGCGCCGCCATGCCGATCGCGCGGCCGACGATGCTCGCTTCGGCGAGCGGCGAATTGAAGACGCGGTCGTCGCCGTAGAGCCGCTGCAAGCCGTGTGTCAGCTTGAAGACGCCGCCCTTCCCCTTCACGACAGGCAGCGCGTCGCGTTTGCTCGCGTCCGCGACGTCTTCGCCGAAGACGACGATACGCGCGTCGCGCGCCATCTCGTCCTTGAGCGTGCGATTGATCGCCTCGACCATCGTGTCGGGCTTGCCTTCGGGCGCGGCGGGCGTTTCGAACGCGGACGATGCCGGATCGACGTCCGGTGAATAGACCCACAACATCGCCGTGTTCTTCGGCGGCTTCGGCGCGGCGAGCGCCTTCAGCGCCGCCTCGTTGACCTCGCGCTCGACGTCGGCCTCGAGCGCCTTCAGCTCCTCGTCCGTCGCGAGGGTGTTCGCCTCGAGAAATGTCTTGAACCGCGCAATCGGATCGCGGCGCGCTTCGGCTTCGCGCTCCGCCGGCGGCTTGTACAGTTTCTCGTCGTCCGACAACGAATGCGAGTAGGGCCGGATGACGCGCGCGTGAACGAACGCGGGCCCCTTGCGAGCCCGCACGTAGCCCGTGGCCTCCCGCATCGCGCGCAGGCTCGCGAAGAAGTCGGTGCCGTCGATCGAATCGACGTGCAGCCCGGGAAACGATCGCACGAGGCGCGAGATGTCGCCGCCGGGCGTTTGCACTTCGACGGGCACCGAAATCGCGTAGCCGTTGTCCTCGACGAGGAAAAGGATCGGCAGGTGTTTCGTGCAGGCGGTGCTGAGCGCTTCCCAGAATTCCCCTTCGCTCGTCGCGCCGTCGCCGAGCGAGACGTACGTGATCTCGTCGTCGTGAAACCGCGCCTCGCGATCGGGAATCTGCGTGACGCGCTGATAGATGAGCGTGGCTTCGGCGGCGCCGACCGCCTGCAGGACCTGCGTACCGGTCGGGCTCGAGCCGGAGACGACGTTGTACTTCGGGTGGCCCCAGTGCGACGGCATCTGCCGTCCACCCGATGCCGGATCGTCTTTCGAGCCGACGGCCGCCAGGAGCATCTCGAGCGGCGTGATGCCGAGGCTCAGCGCGAGCGCGCGATCGCGATAGTACGGAAAAAACCAGTCGTAGCCCGAGCGGAGCGTGAGCGCCGCGGCGGCGAGGACGGCTTCATGGCCGGCGCCGCTGATCTGAAAAAAAATCTGGCTCTGATTTTTGAGCTGGATCTCCTTGTCGTCGAGCTTGCGCGACAGGAGCATGACGCGGTGGGCGGCGAGAAGCTCGGAGCGCGAGAGGCCCTCGAAAAGCTTCACGTCCCGTCCGTTGAGGACCGCTTTCATCGGCGGCCAGAATTATAGCATCCGCCCCTGTTAGTATATGCTCGACTCCATGAGCACCCAGACGGTTCGTCTGCATCGATGGGACGAAATCGCTCTCGAGAAAGTGACCGAGATGCTGTCGCGGAAGATCGTGACCGGCGACCGCGAGATGCTTGCGCAGATTTATCTGAAGCGGGGCTGCCTCGTGCCGATGCACTCGCATGAGAGCGAGCAGATGACCTACATCCTGCAGGGCGCGCTCAAGTTCCTGATCGGCGGCGAAGAGATCACCGTGCGCGAGGGCGAAGTGCTGCACATTCCGTCGTGGGTCGAGCATCAGGCGGAAGCGCTGGAAGACACGTTCGAACTGGATCTGTTCAGCCCGATCCGCCAGGACTGGCTCGATCACACCGACGACTATTTCCACCGATGATACTCATCATTCCTCTCATCATCGTCGCGCTGCTGGCCGTATGGATCATCGGCAGCTACAACAGCCTGGTCGGCATGCGCAATCAGGTGCTGAACGGCTGGCGCCAGATCGACGTGCAGCTGAAGCGCCGCCACGATCTGATTCCGAACCTCGTGAACTCGGTGCGCGGCTCGATGGACTTCGAGCGCGACACGCTGACCGCCGTCATGGAGGCGCGCGCGAAGGCGCTGACCGCGACGGGACCGGCTGACGCCGCGCAGAAAGAGGGTCAGCTGACGCAGGCGCTCGGCCGCCTGATCGCCGTCGCCGAAAACTATCCGACGCTGAAAGCGAACGACAACGTGCGGTCGCTGATGGAAGAGCTGACCGGCACGGAAAACAAGGTGGGCTTCGCGCGGCAGTTCTACAACGACATCGCGACGAAGTTCAATACCGCGCAACAGGTGTTTCCGACGAACGTCTTCGCGGCGAGCTTCGGCTTCAAGGCCGCCGAGCTCTTCGAGATTACCGAAGCGGCCGACCGCGACGTGCCGACTGTCGATCTCGGCCGCAAGTAGTGTGAATCTCTACGAGCAACAGATCAGCAATCGTCGCAAGACGTGGCTGATCATGCTCGCGTTCATCGGCTTCCTCTTCTTTCTCGGCGCCGGGTTCGACGGCGTCGTCCTCGGATCCGGCGCGGGCTTCTTCCCCGTCGGCTCCCTGCTCGCGCTGACCGTGGGCAGCGTCTCGTCCGCCGTCAGCTACTTCGCCGGCGACAAGGCGGTGCTGCTCGCGACCGCGGCCGCACCGGTGGAGGAGCTCGCGGCCGGCGCGTCGGACGACGAGAAGCTGAAGCTGCAGCGGCTGACGAACGTCGTCGACGAGATGGCGATCGCGGCGGGCATTCCGCGGCCGCGCGTGTACATCGTGCCGGATGCCGATCCGAACGCGTTTGCGACCGGCCGCGGTCCGGGGAAGTCGTCGATCGCGGTGACGCGCGGGCTGCTCGACGCGCTCGATCGCGAGGAGCTCCAGGGCGTGATCGCGCACGAGATGAGCCACATCCGAAATCTCGACGTGCGGCTGATGACGATCGTCGCGGCGCTCGTCGGGACGGCGGCGCTGTTGTCGGAATGGGCGCGCCGGGGCATGATGAGCGGCGGATCGTCGCGGCGCGGAAGCGACCGCGATCGCGAGGGCGGCGGCGGCGTCGCAGGCGTCGTGTTCTTCGTCATCTGGGCGATCGCGATCGTGGCCGCGCCGTTCGTCGTGCAGGCGCTGGCGATGATGGTGTCGCGCAGGCGCGAGTATCTGGCCGACGCGTCGGGGGCGGAGCTCACGCGGAACCCCATGGGGCTGGCGCGCGCGCTCGAGAAGATCGAGTCGGCCGTTGCGCCTACGCAGTCGATCAACCGCGGGTCGGCGCACTTGTGCATCACCGATCCGCTGGGGCGGCAGGTCAACCTGAAAGAAGGATTCTGGTCCGATCTCTTCGCCTCGCATCCGCCGATGCCGTCGCGGATCGCGGCGCTCAAGGAAATGGCGTTTCAGGGGAAATCGTGACGATGGCACACAAAGCCGCGGCACCTCTTTTCGCGCTGTGCGCGTCGACGGCAGCGGTCGCCTGGCTCTCGGCGCAGGCGCCGGCGCCCGCGCGGATTCGCGGATTCTCGGCCGCGGCAAGCGCCGCGGAGCTGGCGCGCGAGCAGGACATGAAAGCGGCGCCGAACGCGAAGGCCAACGAAGCCGACTTCGACGTGATGACCGCGGAGCCGCATCATGCCGGCTCGCCGTACGAGATCAAGCTCGCCGATTACGTCGCCGAGAAGTTCAAGGCGTCCGGCATCGACGCGACGAAATACGAGTACAGCGTGCTGCTGCCGTGGCCGGGCGAGCGGCGACTGGAGATCACCGCGCCCGATCGCATGCGGCTACAGGTCGAAGAAGAAAAAATTCGCGGCGATCAGTGGGCCGACAAGCCGGGCATCCTGCCGGCCTACAACGCGTACTCGCCGTCAGGCGACGTCACAGGGGAAATCGTCTACGTCAACTTCGGCGTTCCGGCCGACTACGAGACGCTCGCGACGCTTGGGATCGACGTGAAGGGCAAGATCGTCCTCGCGCGATACGGCGGCAGCTGGCGCGGCATCAAGCCGAAGGTCGCGGCCGAGCACGGCGCGATCGCCTGCATCATCTATTCGGATCCGCACGAGGACGGCTACTTCCAGGGCGAGGTGTATCCCGACGGCCCGTTCCGCGGCGCCGGCATGATTCAGCGCGGCAGCGTGATGGACATGCCGCGCTATCCCGGCGATCCGTCGACGCCAGGCCGCCCATCGAAGCCGGGCGTCGAGCGGATCCCGATGGACAAGATCGAAACGTTCGCCCCGATTCCGGTGCAGCCGATATCGTACCGCGACGGCGTCGAGCTGCTGAAGCGATTGAAAGGTCCGGTCGCGCCGGAAGCGTGGCGCGGCGCGCTGCCGATCACGTATCACATCGGTCCCGGGCCGGCGACGGTCCACATGAAGCTGCAGATGGAATACGCACAGCGACGCCTCATCGACGTCGTCGGCCGCATTCCCGGCGCGGTCGCGCCCGACGAATGGATCATCGTCGGCTCGCATCGCGACGCATGGACGTTCGGCGCGTCCGACTCGGTGAGCGGACACGTGTCGATGATGGCCGTCGCGCGCGCGATGGGCGACATGATCAAGAAGGGCTGGCGGCCAAGGCGCACGATTCTGTTCGTCAGCTGGGACGGCGAAGAGCAGGGGCTGCTGGGATCGACCGAGTGGGTCGAGGATCTGGCGGAGGAACTTCGCGCGAAGGCGGCGATCTACGTGAACCGCGACGCCGGCGCGGGCGGGCTCAACTTCGCCGGCAGCGCGGTCCATTCGCTGACGCCGTTCGTCCACGAGCTCGCGCGGTCGATTCAGCCCGCGGGATCGACGAAGACGCTGTACGACGGATGGCTCGAGCGCGCGCGCGAGGCACAGCCGACCCTGAAGGCGCCGCCGGTCGGCGCGCTGGGATCGGGATCCGACTACAGCGCGTTTCTCGATCACGTCGGCATCGCGTCGATCGACATCGGGCTGAACGGCCGGGGCGGCGACGGCAGCTATCATTCGACGTACGACAACCCCACCTGGTTCAAGAAGTACATCGACCCGACGTTCTCGCACAGCGTGCTGGCGTCGCAGATGACCGGCGTCGCGCTGCTCAGGCTCGCCGATGCCGAGGTGCTGCCGTTCGACTACGAGTCGTACGGAAAGCAGGTGCTCGAGTACATCGACGAGATCGAGCTGCAGGCGACGAAAGCGTCGGCCGACGGCGCGAGGCGGATCGACTTTGCAGGGCTGAAAGCGGCGGCGAACGCGTTTGCGAAAGCCGGGGCCGACGCCGGTGCGCGCGCGGATTCGGCGCTCTCGGATCCCTCGCCCCCCGCGCTCGCGACCCTCAATCGCGCGCTGATGATGGCGGAGCGTGATCTCATCGAGCCGTCGGGTTTACCCGATCGCCCGTGGTACCGGCACGTCGTCTACGCGCCGGGTCTGTACACCGGCTACGGCGTCAAGACGATTCCGGGCGTGCGCGAAGCGGTCGATGCCGCGAACTACGCGCGCGCGGCGGAGCAGGCGGCGGTTGTGATTCGCGCGCTCCAGCGCGCGACGAGAACGCTGCAGGGAAGCTGACCATGGCGATCGATCGACAAGCGACGGGTCTCGCGATCCTCCGGATCGCCATCGGCGTGTTCTTCCTCTTCGAAGGGATCGGCAAGCTCGATTGGTTCACCGATCCCTCGATCCTCGCGGGCCAGCTCACCGGCTGGCTGAGCGCGGTGCCGGCCGCCTCGTGGAGCCACCGGTACCTTCAGCAGATCGCAATGCCGTACGGCGCCGTCTTCGCGCGTCTCGTGCCGCTCGGTGAGCTCTCGACGGGCGTCGCGCTCATCGCGGGCGTGTGGACGCCGTTGTTCGCGCTCGTCGGATTCTTCATGGCGCTGAACTTTCAATTCGCGAGCGGGGCGCTCTTCAAGTACAGCTTCCTCACGAGCGGCTACGGCCCGCCGGTGCTCGGCGCGACGCTGGCGCTGATGATTGGAGGCGTTCGCTTGCCGTGGAGCATCGGCGGCTCGAAGCCCGCGCGCGCCGCCAAACCGTCGCGCGGTTGACGCCGACACGCCGTGCGATCAGTGGACGCGCCGGTCCCAGTCGTCTGCGCGTCCGCCTGAGTAGACGTCGAACTTCTTGCGGACGCGGTTGATCTTCCACTTCAGATAGCGGTACTTCAGCTCCGACAGCGGATGGATGCGGCCGCTCTTCAGGAAGAGATAGCCGACCGCGAGCCCGCCCAGATGCGTCGCGCTGGCGACGCCGCCTGCCTGGCCGAGCGACGAGAGGAACGCGATCGCACCCATGATCGCGACGAACACTCTCGCCGGCACGGGAACGATGAACCACAAGTAGATCCGGCTATTGGGAAAGTACACCGCGTAGGCAAGCAGCAGACCGTAGATCGCGCCCGACGCGCCGATGATGTTGGCGTACTGCAGCTGCTGCGCGAACGCGAACGGTAAGTACGCGAACAACACTGTCAGCGCGCCCGCGCCGACACCGGTGATGAAATAGAACTTCAGGAAGTAGCGCGTGCCCCACAGGCGCTCGAGCTCGGTGCCGAACATCCAGAGCGCGAGCATGTTGAACAGGATGTGAGAAATCCCGCCGTGCAGAAACATGTAGGTCGCCGGCTGCCAGAGCATGAACGCGCGCACGACGTCGCGTGGGTGCAGGCCCAGCAGATCGGTGACGACGGGGAAGAACACCTGCGCCACGAAGATCGCGACGTTCGCCGCGATGAGCGCTTTCATGGCCGTGGACAGCGGCCCGGGCCCGAAGGAAAACGATGAGGAATAAGGAGAACTGTAGCGGCGCATGTGCAGATCCGGCATCGTACTACACAGGAGCAACTTCCGTACCCGACTGTTCGGCAGCGGACAGGATGGCCGATTTCGTAAAAAAGGCCCTCGCCGCTTTCGCGACGAGGGCCAAGGAGGATGGATGAGAGGCCGTGCGCCGTCTCGAAGGGGTTAGACGGTCGCGCGCGGGAAAAAGTTTAGGAGCCGGCGAGCTTCTGGCGGACGCGTTCGTTGACCGACTTGCCGTCGACACTCTGGCCTGCCAGCCGAGCCATGGCCGCCTTCATCACGCGGCCCATGTCCTTCGGCGACGTCGCGCCGGTCTCCTTGATCGCATCGTCGATCGCTGCGTCGATTGTCGCCGGATCGGCCGCCGGCGGAAGATAGGTCTCGAGCACGCGAATCTCCGCCGCTTCCTTGTCGGCGAGATCTTTCCGGCCGCCCTTGGTGAACTGATCGATCGAATCCCTGCGCTGCTTGACGAGCGACGCGACCACCTGCAGCGATTCGGCATCGTCGAGTGCGCGGCCGCGCTCGATCTCGCGGTTCATCAACGCCGCTTTGAGCATGCGAAGCGTGCCGAGACGCACTGGCTCCTGCTTGCGCATCGCGTCAGCGATCGCCGTGTTCATGTCGTCGATGAGGGCCAAGCGTCTTTAGAGTTGGCCGCCCGGTCTGCGAACGGGCTGGATGCCCGGCGGCTGAATCGTCCCCGGCGGTTGAATCGCTCCGGGCTGCGCCTGCCCTGGCTGCGGCGGCGGCTGCACGATCATGCCCGGAACCGCCACGCCGCCGAACGGCGAGGTGGGCGCCGCGGAGTTCATCGGCGGCTGCGCGGTTTGCGGCTGCTGCGGCACGCCGTTCTGCGGAACCTGACCGGGGAACGCGACCGGCTGCCCGGTCTGCGGGTTCACGACCTGCGGCTGCGGAAACGTGTTGAACACCGGACCGCGGTTCGCCGCCGGCACGGCAACCGGCGCCGGCCGCTGATCGTCCGGCTCGTCGTCGGCCGCCTGGATTTGCTGCTGGAACTGCGGTGTTTGCTGGAAAACGGGCGGCGGGGCCGATGCCACCGCGGCACGCGCCGACGCGAGCGTCGGCATGATGACGATGCGATCGAATTGCGACAGGTTCGCGGCGTCGGCGGCGCGCGGCGCGGTGATGTAGCCGCTCAGCGACCGCAGCAGAATGTCGAGCGCCTGCGCTTCAGGAACGTCGGTCAGCTCGAGCGTGATCGGCCCGCCCGGCACGCGTTCGACGTTGACGATCTTGGTTTGCCCGACGCGCGCCCACTCCGTGAGGATTTGGCGAACCGTCGCGTCTTTCGCGACGACCGACACGCGGCCGTTCTGCATCGAGACGTGCACCTCCGCGAAGGCGGCCGACGAGACGAGAACGCACGCCGCGACGCCGAAAAACATCATCTTCATGGTGCACCAGCCAGTATACGCCTACTTCTTTCGAAAGTAGTCGATGACCTGCGCCAGGACGTCGTCGAGCGTGTGCTTCGGCTGGTAGCCGATGAGCCCTTGTGCGCGGGTCAAGTCCGGCACGCGCCGCGGCATGTCCTCGAACCCCGATTCGTACGCCTGATCGTACGGCACGAACTTGATTTTCGACTTCGAGCTGCAGAGATCGCGAACGCGCTCGGCAAGCGCGAGGATCGACACTTCCTGCGTGTTGCCGATATTGACGACCTGTCCGATCGCCTTCGGTTCGTTGACGAGCTTCACGAGCGCGTCGACGACGTCGACGACGTGCGTGAACGATCGGGTCTGCGTGCCGTCGCCGAAGACCGTGATGGGCTCACCGGCGAGCGCCTGGCGGACGAAGTTCGGAATCACCATCCCGTACTGCCCCGTCTGCCGCGGCCCCACGGTATTGAAGAAGCGGACGATGATCACCGGCAGCTTGCGCTCTTTCCAGTACGCCAGCGCGAGGAACTCGTCGATGGCCTTGCTGCACGCGTACGCCCAGCGATGCTTGGGCGTCGGGCCCATCACGAGATCGGAGTCCTCGCTGAAGGGCACGTCGTCGCTCTTGCCGTACACCTCCGACGTCGACGCAATCACGACGAGCTTCTTCTTCTTGTTCGCGTGCTTCAGCACGACTTCGGTGCCGTGCACGTTGTTCTCGATCGTGTGAACGGGCTGTTCGACGATCAGCTTGACGCCGACCGCGGCGGCGAGATGAAAGACGACGTCGGCGCGGTCGATCAGCTCGGCGAGCAGCGGCTCGTTGTTCACCGTGTCGACGAAGTACTCGAAGCCGGCGCGGGCCTTGAGGTGCGCGATGTTGTCGATGGAGCCGGTCGACAGGTTGTCGAGGACCAGCACCTCGTGGCCCTGACCGAGCAATGCTTCGCACAGATGCGACCCGATGAACCCGGCGCCGCCTGTAATCAACGCTCGCACTCGTGAAGTCCTTTCAGCACCGCGTCAGCGACGACATCGACGTCCTCGTCCGCCATCGCCGGATGGAGCGGCAGCGAGAGGACTTCGTCGCACGCGCGTGATGCGACGGGACAGTCGGCCGGATCGACGCCGGCCATCGCGGGCTGGCGCGGAATCGGCACCGGGTAGTGAATCAGCGTCTCGATGCCGCGCGCGGACAACTGCGCCTGCAGCTCGGGGCGAGCCGGTGTTCTTACGACGAAGAGATGGTACACGTGGCCGGCATCACGTTCCGGCAGCGGTGTGACCGCCTCGCTACCGAGCTGCGCGCGGTAGCGCGCTGCCAGCGCGCGCCGGCGCGCGGTCCAGGCCGGCAGAAAAGTCAGGCGCGCGCGCAGGATCGCGGCCTGCATGTCGTCGAGCCGCGAATTCACCCCCGCTTCTTCATGACGATAGCGGCCCGCCTGCCCGCCGTTGCGCAGGCGCTTGAGCCGTTCGGCGACCGTGGCGTCGTTGGTCACGACCGCGCCGCCGTCGCCGAGCGCACCAAGGTTTTTTGTCGGGTAGAAGCTGAACGCGCCGGCGACGCCGATCGTGCCGACGCGCCGTCCGGCCGCGGTCGCCAGGTGCGCCTGGCAGCAG